>SXGQ01279020.1_pt1 | contig 18562 bp, 32 predicted proteins | sample 3178371 | NCBI WGS metagenome assembly SXGQ01 (sample SAMN11356859, study PRJNA531348) | freshwater metagenome | isolation source: freshwater sample F1-20 | place: China: Fuxian Lake, Yuxi | collected 2017-12-25 | reverse complement strand
GCGCGTCAGGAACGACTTATCGTGGTGGTTTGTGGTTGATGTCAGTGCCATCAAGCCATATCTCGCAGTGATTACCACGGGCTGAGTCATCACCGCGATCGTGGTTAAATACCTCACGCTTGGCATAGTCGTGCCACTCCTTGCCGGTCATACGGAGTTGAGTGTTTTTGGTGTAATCCCAACCGAAGTACTTAGTCCTCGGCTTGAGAATCACAGAGCCACGGGTCATCGGTGTCCTCCCGTCTTGGGAAGTCATTTGGTGTAAGAAACGGCTTAGAGGCAGCCTGGCGAACGCGCTCGATAAATTTCTCGATTTCGTTGGGACGTTCGAATATGAGATGCGGTTTTGAATACGCTGTTGGCGTGCCGTCGTTTTCGTAATACACCTCGCAAAGCTCGATGTAGGTATCGTCTTCTCCAATGAACGTATCTTGAAATTCGATGAAACGAAGGTTCCAGATCATGGGGTAGTGTCCTGTTGTTTGTTGTCATCGGTTAGTGATTCGAATATTTCTGCTACGGCGTCAATTTCAATATCAAGTTCGCTGAAACGGTTAACGTTGATTTCGCTTACGCTCCAGGTAGCCTGGTTGTGACGGTCTTGCAGCAGACGCTTGGTTTGCTCTGCTGCGGTCAAGTCGGTGAACCCCCATGCAAAGATGCATTCGGATTCGCCAGGGGCAAATTCGTAATAGCCTTCGACAATCCAAACAAGATTTGGAGTACTCATCGGTGGAATCCCCCTTTGTTGTTGAAGCCTTTAATTTCTTCCCGGTTGGCCGGAACCATGTAGTTGCTTTTGTGTAACGGGAGTACGGTGTGTTTGACTAGGCGTGCTTCGTGCTCGCCGCATTGCAAGCAGACTAAATAACCTAGGTCTGCTCGCTTTTCGGGCACCGTGTTTTCCTGACAGAGGATGCATGTTAAGTCGGCCATAGGTATGGAATGTCCGGTGGTTCGGTCCAGTTATAACGCCCGTAAAACTCGGGGTCTTTGCGGAGCAGATTGCTGCGATGAGACGCGTGCAATTGCTCGTTGCCTAGCCAGGCAGGCGGTGCGTCATTGCGTCCGTCAAAGCTGTACTGGGTGATTGCGTCTTCGAAAAACGGCAGCAGCGAGTCGTTGTAGCCGCGTGATATCCATTCGCGGCACATTGCTGCTGCGTATCGGCAGAGCTCGATCTCGTGCCCGCGCCACATCTTGGTGGCTGGATGATTGCGCCATCCACCAGTGAGCTTGGGCATAGCCAATAGGATTTGCTTGCACTCGACGCGTTGTTTTCCAAGACGCTTGTAGTCCAGGATCAGTGCGGAGTACGCATAGTTGGCGTATGGAAGGAAGGTTTGCATAGGTTAGTGGTTAGGGGCTCGTGGTTTGGTGTTACCGATATTGCGGCCAAGAAGCTGTCGTCGGCCCGCGCGCGATAACGCCATCATCCGGATACGTTCGGTATCCAGATCTAGCATTTCGCATACCCATTCAAATGAACCAGAGAATTGGGAATTGGAATTGATGTACGTGATTGCTGGCTGACGTTCGTTTTCTTCGTTACTGTCGATATCGCGTATGGCCTGCAACAGAACACTGGCCCAAAGCCCACGGTAGTTGGCGTTTGATCGGACTAGTTTGTCTTCTTCGAAATCGGGTTCTGAGTAATGCATACGCATGAGCTCCGGGTGGATCTGCATAAAAAAAGCCCCCCACCCGTGCGTGGCGGATGGGGGGCTCTAGCCGTCTTGGTCAAGGTGACGGCTGACCTTTGTTAGTAGAGAGTGCTTCTCCCTGCTGGCGGTAACTGTTTCATCCGCTTCACAACACAGGGAGACTGTCGGGTGCTACCGCCGGATTTCACCGGGGAGAACGCTACGGTATTCATCCCGTTTCTCATCATGCGCGTCACACTAGTCGCTGAAAGACGCGACACGTTGTATTAAGCAGCGCGGAGCTGCTTCAGGAAGTCCTGCACTTCGTTAGCTTCCTGCTGGGACTGCAGTCGCTGAACGATGTCGTCCATGAGAGGCATAGCCTCGTGGAACGATTCGCAGGTCTTTTCGACGTACCAGTTGCCGTGGTCATCGCGAGCTCGCTGCTCAAAGTGGTAGAGCGGAGAGATCTCGGTCAGATACGCCATCTTGGCAGCCAGGAGACTGTGCAGCTTGTTGAGTGCTGCGAAGTCACTGTCAACGAGCGCAGGAATGTGCTCGTTGCTGGCGTAGACACCGACCCAGTCACCGACGTCTTGTGAGAAGTCGATGCCGTTGCCGAGGTCCGGCTTGTCGTTGGCGATGTACAAGCGGCGAGCCGCCCAACAGACGCCGTTCATGACGGACTGGACGAAGGTCAGCAAGCGCTCCGGCTTGAACGGAGGGCCCTCGACCGGGACGCCCTGCTCGAGTTCTGCGCGTTGAGCTGCTGTGCGCTGACGCTGCAAACTGAAGAACGCAAGCGCGATACGCTCGAGTGCGTTGTCTGCAGGCTGAGATTCCACGAACTTGGCGATAGAGCCCATGGTCGTGTTTTTCTCGGACATATAGCCGATGACATTGGGGATGAAGGTTTGGTCTTTGACAGTCATTTGTGTGTACCTTGGTTAGTAGTTACTTGGTTTCTTCGGCCAACGCATTAGCGCGGCTAATATCCTCGAGCGTAGATTCAAGATCTACGTCCGATGATTCGTGGTCCGAGAGCTGGTGTTCGTGGTCAACGAGCCAGTCCCAGTGGGCAGTGTTTAAGTTGAGAGCATTACGTTCACGCATGGTTACTTCTCCAACTGGTCAATGTCAGATTCGATATCGATGAGTAGTACAAGAGTTAATGCGAGCAGTAGATCGGTTGGGTTTTTGACAACGTAGTCAGTGATGTCTTTGGCTTTGTTGAATATACGTTCGAAGGTCGATTGTGGTAGTGGTAATTGAAGTTGCTTCATTGGTTGGTACCTGGTGGTTAGTACACTAATTGGACTGACCGCGAGCGACGAAGGAGCGAGCGTTCAGGGGGCGGATAGGAAGTAGCCAACGCCAACGCCAATGGCGAATATCAGAACTTCAGCGACGACCACATACATGTCGTGCCGAATGTTGCGGTCCCTAAGCTCTTGGATAGTCTGCTCTAACTGCTTTATATCGTGGTTTTTGCGGTCGAGTATGTACTCGAATACACGAGCTCTTTCGTCAGCGCTCATTGCATAACTCCGTTCTGTGGGTCACCAAACGTCCACCGTGCCCAGGATGCGTGGTCAGCGGCGTCCGATTCGGTGAGGAAATAGTCTGAAGTGCGGTCGTAGTTGTCGTACCACCAGCGGCTACAGGACGGATCCCAGTTGAAGCAGCAGCGCCCTACGTACCACCCGGCTGCGGATTTCATCGGAAGCTCTGGGCTAACGATGCACATGTTGGGGGTGGGGCTGGGGAAGGTGGTGAGCACGAAGTCGTAGAACTGGTCGATGGTGGCGACCGGTGCGCGGTCGCAATAGATCACGTCAGAGGGGCTGGTTGGGATCCGAGATACTTGCGGAAACATTGGTTTTTTCTCTTTTGCTAATGGTTATTGGGTCAATGACGTCCATGATCCGGAGGACTAGCCGGTGCCAACCACGGGATTGGGTACAGGCCATGTCATGGAGGACGTTGTAGGGTTTCTTTAAGACGGGCAGATCTTCGGTTTCGACTTCTGCAGCCTGGGCGAGCCTAGCTACAGAAACGCGTAACGAGATCAGGTCCCGTTGGTATGCAGATTGGACGGATTGGTTGATTTGCTGAGACTTGATGAAAGGCATGGTGTGGTACCTCAGTCGGTATAGACAGTGACAGTAGCGGTGGCTGTGCCGTCCTGACGGACGTACTTGTAGACCTGACCACCGAAGTTGCCGGAGTGGACCTTGCCGGTACTAATGTCTTCCCAGAGGTCGTCGGGCAGATGCCCTCCTCGGTCGACAGCGGTAATGATGCGGCTGTCAGGCCACTTGGCTTCTTCGGCGGTGAGTTCCACTTCGTGGATGTTTTTGGTGTAGGCGGACCGGCGAGAGAGGTGTTTCACGGGAGGCGGCTCCTATGGATATGGTGGTTTATGCGCATAAATTGATAAACCACGGACCGAGATTAGTGGACCGTGGTTATGGGTCAGATTGGGTGGATAATTGACAGTGGACCGTGGTTAGTGGTCAGTTTTGCTTGGTATGTGTGCAGGAAACGTGGTTTGTGTGCAGCAATAAAGTTCTGTGTGCAGTGATGTGTGCAGCAATTTTTCCTTTAAAATCATTTGTGTGCAGTGTGTGCAGTAATTTTTGGTGTAAAAAGAAAAAAGACATGTTGTTGAAAAAAACAAATCATGTTTTTAGTGATGTTGGAGACCCCCCCTTTTCGCGACACACAGTGCACACATTTTACAAATATGTAGAAAAAACAACGAGTTAGTTTGCGTGCAGACTGCACACATTTGTCTGCACACATTGCACACATCGTTGTTTTTGCGCCACAGCCCCTGTCCACGGGCCAAGGTCCGCTGTGCATAAAGCACGTTTCATGGCCAGGTGAGCACGCAGCACGGTTCGCGAGCGATAAACCACTGACCACGGATGGTTGTCCGTGGCCAGTGGGCCGTGGTTGCTAGGCAGTGGGCATCCGCTCGATGTCCTCGGGCAGCTGGAGCACCTCGAAGTTGAGCTGCTCCTGGACCGGGGGCTGCAGCGTGTAGCGCTGGCTAAGGTACGGCTTGCCAGCCTTGCTGGTGTTGACCCATGTAGACACACGGTAGATACCTGGTTGGGTGATGTTCACGAGACCTACGTACTGGGGGTCCTGCTTGTCCGGGCGACGAGCATTGGCGAACAGGGTGCCGGTGTTAGGGGCCGGGATACGAGTATTGAGGTTAGACATTGAAGTGCCCTCCTGGGCTGGTTGGTTAATCGTTGTCGAAGAAGCGGATGTAGATAGCGAAGATGCCCATTGCAAATGAGAAGAGCAGAGAGCCAATGAGCAGTTCGTAGGTAGGCGATAGCCATGCTCCTATGAACACGGCTAGTGCACCGAAGGCGATAAGATGAGACATGCGGTAGTTATCCACGGTTAGTCTCCTGGGTTAGCTAAGGAGGAACGCGATCATTGCGCCGACTGCCGCTGATGCCAGGTTCTGCTTCACCTGCTCGGGGTTCTCCTTGACATAGCTGACAGCCTTGTCCCGGTAGTCCTTGGCAGTGGCGACCACCTTCTCGATCGGGTCTTCGTGGTTGGTGTCGTTGGTTGGGTTGTTGGTTGACTCGTTCATTGCTGTGCCCTCCTGGGCTGGTTGGTTAGATACACAAGAATTACTGACCGCGAGACGCGAAGCGTCGAGCGTGATCCGTGGGGGGTTACTGGGCGACAAGGTTCCATGCAACGGTTAGAAAACAAGGTTCCAGTGCATGAAACCGGGGAAAGGGAGTGGTGCTGACGCCGAGGGGGGAGAGAGTGCGTGAGCGGGGTATTTCAGAAATCCGAGCCCCCTCCCCTACTCAAAAGCAGACCCGCAAAAAAATTTTTGCAAAAAATTTCTGGGTATACTCTTGCCAGTCCGTTGACGCAGGGGGTCGGCAGTCGATTCTTCAACGGACCACGAACCACGAATGGAGAACCCCATAACGTGTGCTCGGTGCCAGAAGGAGTTGCCACCAGATCAGTTCCACAGGATCTCGGAGGACAGTGAGGCAAAAAGGAAGTATTGCCGTAACTGTGCCAAGGCCAGTGACCGTAAAACACGGTCCTCTGACCACCGATCCTACTTAACGCACCTAGTGAGGAAGAGCCGGTACCAAAGCAAACAACGCGACATTGCCGACTTCACAATAACCGCTGAACTACTGCACGACCTGTGGGTCAAGCAGGAGGGCCGGTGCGCCATATCTGGTGTGGTCCTTACCCACCATTTAGACGGGTCTGGGCGTAAAGACTTCAACGCCAGCATTGACCGGATAGATAGTCAGATGGGGTATGTCCCCGGCAACGTCCAACTTGTTGCTTACCGCGTAAATACCCTAAAAGGGGCCCTTGGTGTCGACATGTTGTACTGGTGGGTGAAGACCATTTACCAGCACTCTTGTGATTGACTATTAGGGGGGCTAATATAAATGCTGCAGAAAGTCCAGGTATTCGCTATAGAGGGCTTTGACGCGGCCATCATCGGTACCGCCATCAGGGGGGCCAATGAGGTGTTGGTTTATGACGGCTATTTAGCCGAGGCCATCGCCGTTTGTTTGGAGCCGAAGTCAGCCTCTCTTAGGGAATACCTGGAAAAGATCGACCTGAACAAGCTCGGTGATCAGGCACCGGTATTTGTGTTCTTGGAAGAGATGAACGTTGGAGACATTACCGACTCAGTCAGAGAACCAGGAACTCCAATCCACTGACCAGCTGGAACTCCAGTCGTTCATGCCCTACATGGGGCTGACGCTTGGGGATCTGACCGTTCAGCAGGAGCGCTTTGTTCTCTACATGGCTCGTGGGATGACGATCGCGGCTGCTGGCCGGGCGGCGGGGTACTCCTGTCACCAGGCTGCGTATGAAGCAGCCAAGCGGCCCGCTGTCGTCAAGGCGTTGGGGTTCCTTCGCGAACAGTTTCGAGAGGAGGTCAAGTTCACGCGGGCGCATGCCCATGCGATGTATCTGGACGCGTACAACGCGGCGGCGACGTCTACCGAGATGAAAAACTCGGTCGATTCGTTGGTCAAGCTCCACGGCTTGGCGGCCCCGGACCACGCGACGCAGATCAACATCAACGTGAACCCGGCCCAAATGGAAAGGATGTCAGATGAAGAGTTGCTCAAGCTTGCCGGTAAAGACGTGAAGTACCTGGAGCCAGACTCCGCTTGATTGAAGAAATCCCAACTCGCAGGTGCAAACGGTGCAAGAACATGCACCCCGTAACCTTGTACTCGAGCGAGGTGGATGGGCTATGTGTCTACTGTAAGGCTGATGATGCTGAAGCATTACCCAATCCCGCCCCGGCGGAGGGCGTGGACAGAGGAGGAGAGGAAGCAGCGCTTAGCGTCGAAGACCGAGCCAAAAAGGAACTCGCATTCCGAGTCCTTGCTCGAAAGCGACTGCTGCCGTTCGTCGAGAAGTTCAACCCAGACTATGTCGCAGGGTGGGTGCACAAAGATGTTTGCAAACGACTTGAACAATTTTCTCGAGACGTTGTGGACCAAAAGTCGCCACGCCTTATGCTCTTTATGCCGCCGCGTCACGGAAAGTCGACGCTTGCGTCGGTGGCGTTCCCAGCTTGGCATCTGGGCCGTAACCCTGAGCACGAATTTATTAGTTGCTCGTATTCAGGTTCGCTTGCGATGGGTTTTTCTCGCAAGGTCCGCCAGGTTCTACGTGAACCTACCTACAAAGCGATATTCAAGACGCGTCTGGATCCGGATAGTCAGAGCGCTGAAGCGTGGCTGACCACCTCGGGTGGTGGCTTCGTGGCAGCGGGTGTTGGAGGCGGTATCACCGGTAAAGGTGCGCACGTTCTCGTCATCGACGACCCGGTCAAGAACCGTGAAGACGCGGAAAGTCAGAACAACCGGGATGCGAACTGGGACTGGTACACCTCAACGGCGTACACCCGTCTCGCTCCTGGTGGCGGCGTGCTCGTCATTTTAACGAGGTGGCATGATGATGACTTGGCTGGTCGACTACTTAAAGCGGGTGTGGAAGGGGGAGACGAATGGGAAGTCGTCCGATACCCCGCCATCGCCGAAACCGACGAAGAGTTCCGAAAAGCCGGTGAAGCGCTCCACGCCGAAAGGTACGACGTCGAGTCGCTCCGGCGCATCGAAAAAGCGGTAGGACCGCGCGACTGGTCCGCTCTCTATCAGCAGAACCCAGTCGCTGATGACGGTCAGTACTTCACGCGCAGCATGGTGAAGTACTTCGACATCGATGAGATCAACCAGTCCGAGATGCGTTACTACTGCGCCTGGGACTTGGCTATCGGTAAGAACGACCGCAACGACTACAGCGTCGGCATCGTGGTCGGTATCGATGACCAGGACCAGATGTACGTGATGGACTGCGTCCGTGGCCGCTTCGATGGCTTCGAGCTCGTCGAGCGGATACTTGATCTCTATGAGCAGTGGAAGCCTTCGATCATCGGCATCGAAAAGGGCCACATCGAAATGGCGCTCGGGCCGTTCCTCGAGAAGCGCGTGCGTGAGCGCGGGCTCTATGAGGCGTACTTCAAGGATCTGAAGACGGGGCGGCGTGACAAGGAGGCGCGTGCTCGAGCTATTCAGGGCCGCATGCAGCAGGGCATGGTGTACTTCCCACGGGAAGCACCGTTCTCAGGCCCGTTAATTGCGGAACTGCTGCGTTTCCCGAACGGCATGCATGACGACCAGGTCGACGCACTGTCGTGGATTGGTCTCATGATGACTGAGTTCTCTACCTTCAAAGCCCCTGTTGTCCACATACCGTCTTGGCGGGACAAACTCCTCTCTCTTGCTCGCGGACCCCGCCAAAAATCCGCGATGAGTGCGTAACATGGCAAAGCTAAAACCACAGTCGATCGAAGACCAGCAGCTCGCCCATCAGCAGTGGAACCGGTACGTCCGGGCCCGCGATAACGGGCACTTGCAGTACGTCGAGATGGCGAAGAAATGCGACGCTTTCTATCGCGGCGACCAGTGGGATAAGTCAGACCTATCGAAGCTCGAGGCCGAGGGCCGTCCAGCACTGACCATCAACACTATTCTTCCGACCGTGAACACGGTTCTCGGAGAACAGTCCACGCGCCGCGCTGACATTCAGTTCAAGCCGCGCCGTGGCGGCGACCAGGATGTAGCGACGGTCCTGACTAAGCTGTACATGCAGATCGCCGATAACAACAAGCTCGACTGGGTCGAGCAGCAGGTGTTCAGCGACGGCCTCATCATGGACGGACGCGGTTACTTCGATGTCCGCATGGACTTCAGTGACCACGTAGAGGGCGAAGTACGAATCACGGCTAAAGATCCGATCGACATCCTCGTCGACCCGGATGCCAAGGAGTACGATCCGAAGACATGGAACGAGGTCTTCGAAACTAAATGGATGACCCTCGACGAGATCGAGGAGCTTTACGGCGAAGACAAAGCCGAAGCGCTACGGTTCGTCGCCGAGAATGGCAACGGATTCGGACGCGACTCGATCGAATACGAAGAGACGCGTTACGGCAAGACTGACACCTCCCAGGACTATCTGGGTGCAGCGATCCCCGGCAAGGACGACTACCGCAACATCAAAGCGCTGCGCGTCATCGAACGGCAGTACCGCAAGATGGGCCGTGCGGATTTCTTTGTTGATCCGAACACGGGCGATCAGCGCGAGGTTCCCGAAGACTGGACCGAGCAGAAGGCGAAGAAGTTCGCCAAGCAGTATGGTCTTGGGATCATTAGCAAGATCAAGCGCAAAGTTCGCTGGACCGTGACTTGCGACAAGATCGTCCTTCACGACGACTGGTCGCCGTACGAAGACTTCACGCTAGTCCCCTACTTCGCCTACTTCCGCCGAGGGCGCCCCTTCGGCATGGTGCGCAATCTGCTGTCTCCGCAGGAGCAGCTGAACAAGATTGCGAGCCAGGAGCTACACATCGTCAACACCACCGCCAACAGCGGTTGGATGGTTGAGAGTGGTTCGCTCGTCGGCATGACGGCGGACGACCTCGAGGAACACGGCGCAGAGACGGGCCTGGTGCTCGAGTACAACCGTGGCTCGCAGCCGCCGCTCAAGATTCAACCGAACCAGATTCCTACGGGGCTTGACCGCATCAGCCAAAAGGCTGCGCTCAACATCAAAACTATTAGTGGCATTAATGACTCGATGCTTGGGTCAGATAGCGCCGAGGTCTCTGGCATCGCCATTCAGGCGAAGCAGAACCGTGGCGCGATCATGATCCAGGTGCCGCTCGACAACTTACGTAAGACGCGGCAGTACCTGGCAGAGAAGGTGTTGAACCTGGTTCAACGCTTCTACACCGAGCAGCGCGTCATTCAGATCACTAACGAAGACGACCCGATGAAGCCGCGTGAGCCGATGGTCGTCAATCAAATGACGCCGGAAGGACGGGTCATCAATGATTTGACGCTGGGCGAGTACGACGTAATTGTCGCGACCGCTCCCGCGCGCGACTCGTTCGACGAGATGCAGTTCGCCGAGGCGATCAACTTGCGTCAGGTCGGTGTCGCTATCCCGGACGACGCAATCATTGAGTACAGCCACCTGGCGCGTAAGGGCGAGCTGGCCAAGCGCATTCGTATGGCGACCGGTGTCGAGCAGACTCCGGAGCAGATGGAAGCCAACGCGATGCAGGCGGAACTCGCGATGCAGCAGGTGCAGCTCACGCTGGCCAAGCTGCAAGCGGAAGTCCAGAAGCTGCAAACCGAGGCAGCGGTCAACATCGCCAAGGTTCAGGACGTCGCCGATGTCCAACCGCAGCTCAAGATGCAGGAGTTGCAGACTCAGATCGCGATCAAAGAACGCGAGCTCGAGCTGCGGCGTGAACTTGCGTCGCTCACCAACGAAACACGTCGCAATCAGCAGCAAACTGCCGCTGCAACACGTATCGCAGCGACGGTCATGCAGACCGCAGCGAAGACGCAGAACCAGGGTACGCCGCGCCCGATCCCAAATATGCGGCCGATGACTGATCAATAGGAGATTGAGCATGGCTGACGAGAAGAAGGACGTCGTTCTTGATGTGATGCCGGGGGCAGACCCGGCAGAAGCCCCGCCGCAACAGGCTTTTGACTTCAATTTTGGTCTTGGCGAAGAGCCGAAGGCCGAAGCCCAGGCGGAAGCGGCCACGGAACCGGTCACAGAGGAGCCGGAAATCGCGAAAGTTACGGACTTAGCTGAAAAAACTACGGACTTAGACGAAGCAAAATCGCAAGAATCCGAACTTAAGGCCCCGGAACCCGAACTTAAGGCCCCGGAACCCGAGCCTAAGCAGAAGATGGTGCCTAAGTCTCGCCTCGACGAGGTATTGGCTAAGCAAAAGGCGCTTCAAAAGCAGCTCGATGACCTAATGGCGGCCAAGACGCAGCTCGAAACCGCGCCCGAGACCTACGATTTCGCCTCAAAAGAGGTGGAGTACCAGAACATGGTGCTCGACGGGCAGCATGAGAAGGCTGCGGCGCTCCGAGCGGAGATCCGTAAGGCCGAACGGGCCCAGCTTGAGTTCGAATTGACCCAGAAGGTTGAGCAGAAAGTCACCCAGAGCCAGCAAATGTCCGCTTTGCAGCAGGCAGCCGCTGAGCTCGAGACGACTTTTCCGGTCTTCGACCGATCAAGCCCTGATTTCAATGAGAAATACACCCAGGAGGTCATCGACCTTCGGGACGCATTCATTGTGAAGGGCGAGAATCCGGTCGCGGCGCTCTCCAAAGCAGCCAAATTCGTTATCCGCGAGTATGGGCTGGTCGATATGGGCGTCACTTCTGAGCCGACGCTTGCTGCCCCCGCCGCCCCCCAGAAGCAGACAGTGGACGAGGTCGCTAAAAAGCGCGCCGAGGTCGCCCGCAAGCTGAAGGTGGCTGAATCACAGCCGCCCGAGATGCCTGGAGAGAGCTCCGCAGCTCGTGGAGAGAAGGCCTTTGACCTCTCGACGTTGACCGAGGAGGAGTTCAACGCCCTCCCCGCCGCAACCTTGAAGCGCCTGCGCGGAGATGTCATCTGATGGCCGGGCGTGACCCACGGCTCGCCCGAGCCGGAGTGTCGGGCTACAACAAGCCGAAACGGACCCCTAGCCACCCGACCAAAAGCCACGTAGTGGTGGCCAAGGCCGGGGAACAGGTCAAAACCATCCGGTTTGGCCAGCAAGGCGTCAGTGGCTCCCCCCGTAAAACGGGGGAGTCTGAGGCGTATCGCAACCGCCGAGAGTCGTTCAAGGCGCGCCACGCTAAGAACATCGCTAAAGGCAAGATGTCGGCCGCCTACTGGGCTGACAAGGTGAAGTGGTAATGGCTAAGCCAGGCTTGTATGAAAACATCCGCCGCAAGAAGGCCCGTATTGCTGCGGGCAGTGGCGAAAAGATGCGTAAACCCGGCTCCAAAGGAGCCCCAACTGCGGCCAATTTCCGAGCGGCTGCAAAAACTGCCAAAGGAGGCAAAAAGTGATGAAGAAGAAAGGAAGTAAGGGTCCGATGCATCGGATGCCGGATGGCTCGATGATGCCCGGCAAAACCCATGGTGGTAAGAAGCCAGCCAAGAAGACTGCTAAGCGCAAGTCTGCTTACTAAATAGTTGCGAACTTATATTAGTGTTGCTAATCTACAACTGAACTCGTCCGTTGGAACGATATCCAGCCGTGTCGCACACGCTAAAAACGTGTTGATTTCGCCTGCGTAGGCGTTAAACCCGCCGAGGTCGCGTCTCGTGAATACGCGCTAAGTCGTGACCCCACGATACGGGGGAACGGGTTAGCCGCACCAAAGAAGTCGGCTGTGTTGCTCGTATTGCATGGTGCAGTACGGGTTTTGGTTAACGCAATTTAAAGGAGAAGCCAAATGGCTCTTACTAACTTTGCGGCACTGACCAGTGAACAGCTCACTGCCTGGAGCCGCGATTTCTGGCGCGTTGCGCGCAATATGTCGTTCGTGAATCAGTTCGCTGGTTCAGGTTCGAACGCGATGATCACCCGTGTCACCGAGCTGACGAAGTCCGATAAGGGCACGAAGGCCGTGATCACTCTGCTCGCCGATATGACTGGCGACGGCGTGACGGGCGACAGCACCCTCGAGGGTAATGAAGAGGCGCTCCGCGCTTACGACATCACCATCGAGCTCGACCAGCTCCGCTTCGCAAACCGCATTGCCGGTCGCCTCGCGGATCAGAAGAGCGTGGTGAACTTCCGTGAGCAGAGCCGTGATGCCCTCGCGTACGCGATGGCGGATCGCATCGACCAGCTCGCGTTCCTCACCCTCGCTGGTGTGGCCTACACGCACAAGACCAACGGCGCCCTGCGCTCGGTCCTGAGCGCGGGTCAGAACCTGTCGAACCTCGAGTTCGCGTCCGACGTTTCGGCCCCGACCGCTGCCCGTCACCGCCGCGTTTCTGGCGACAACATTGTCGCTGGTGACACGACCGCGATCACGGCAACGGACAAGCTGAAGTATCGTCACATTGTCGACCTCAAGGCCTATGCCAAGGATCAGTACATCCGTGGCGTTCGCAGCGCTGGCAACGACGAGGTGTTCCACCTCTTCGTGACCCCGCAGCAGATGGCCGCTCTCAAGCTCGATTCGGACTTCCTTGCCAACGTGCGTAACGCTGGCATCCGTGGTCCGAGCAACCAGCTCTTCGCTGGCTCGAGCTCGCTGATGGTCGACGGCGTGATGGTGCACGAGTTCCGCCATGTGTTTAACACCTCTGGCGCGACCACGGGCGCTTCCGCTAACGCGGGTGCTGCTGGCTACAAGTGGGGTGCGAACGCCAACGTGGTTGGCGCGCGTGCGCTCTTCTGTGGTGCGCAGGCTCTTGCCATGGCTGACATCGGCCTTCCTGAGATCGTCGAAGACACCTTCGATTACCAGAACCAGTCTGGTATTTCGATTGGCAAGATCTTCGGTCTCCGTAAGCCGAAGTACAACAGCGACGTGACCGCAAACACGCAGGACTTCGGCGTGATTGCTCTCGACACGGCGCAGTAAGCCGCTTAGGGGGCCCTCTCTTCGGAGGGGGCCCCCACTTTTGACGAGGAGCACTCGTGAAGGTTGTCTCCGATAAAGAGATTCGAGTGGCCACGCTGAGTGGCGCAGCGGTTCTGTTTTTCCCCGGCGAAGAGCGAGAGGTCTCCGATGAGATCGGAGTGCTTGCACTTCAATTCGGTGCGCGGCAAGTCGGTTTTGAGACGAAGCAAGAACCTGCTCCGCTGAAAGACAACCCGCAGATCGATGAGATCGAAGAGGTTAAGAACCTCGATGACGTTGTCACTGGGATTGAAAAGCTCTGCGAAGAGGGCGACCCGGAAGATTTCAAAGCAGACGGAACGCCTAAAGCGTCCGCGATTAATCGCGTAGTTGGACGAAATGTAAGCCCTGAAGACCGCGAAGCCGCTTGGGGCTTATTCATTAAATCGTGAGGTAGGCCATGGCCGTTACAGTACAAAGCGTAATCGACCGGGTCCAAAAGACACTCCAGGACACTACTGGCGTTCGTTGGCCTGTTGTTGATGAACTCGTTCTTTGGGTGAATGACGCTCAGCGTGAGATTGCTCTGCTGAAGCCAGATGCTTCCGCTAAGAACACGACCATCACACTTGCTGCTGGGACCAAGCAGGAAATCCCTAGTGATGGGAACGCACTCCTGCGCGTGGTCCGGAACATGTCTGCTGCAAGCAACGGCCTCGGCCGTCGAGCGGTCCGTATCGTCCAGCGCGATATTTTGGATGCGCAGACCCCTGACTGGCACAACCCTACGGTTACCGGTGACGCTGCTCACGGAACCGTAGTAAAGCATTACATTTACGACGAGCAGAACCCCCGGAACTTCTACGTCTATCCTGGCATTTCCACTGCCAATACTGCGTTCGCAGAGATCATCTACTCCGCGAACCCGACGACGGTTGCCCAGAATGGCAACCTCGACATTCCTGATATCTACGCCAACGCAGTCATGAACTACGTGCTGTACATGGCCTATATGAAGGATGCCGAATACGCCGGTAATCAGCAGCGCGCCGCGTCGCACTACCAGCTCTTCACGGCGTCCATCACTGGCAAGGGCCAGGTCGACGCTATGACGACCCCGAACTACGACAGCAAGCGCCCGATCGCAGTGGCAGCGGGGTAATAGGCCATGGCAACTCTTTACGAGTCGCTGTTGCCTGAGGTCATCCCAATGGTACCGGGGTGCCCTGACACGTTGATCGAAAACTATCTTCGATCAGCTGCTATCGAGTTGTGCGAGAAAGCACCTGTCCTCCAGGCTGAACTCGATCCGGTTACCACGCGTACCGGAGCATTTGAGTACGACCTTGAGCCGCCAACCGACACCGTAGTCCACAAGATTCTGTGGTTGGTTCACGACGGGAAAGACCTCGAGCCGATAAGCACGAATCTATTGGAGCAGCGAAAGCCCAGCTGGCGTGATGCAGCGAATCGCGGAACGCCGGAGTACTTCGTAAAAGTCAGTCAATCTTTGTTCTGGCTGGTTCCGGTTCCTAACGCAACGAAGGTGTCTAGCACCATTCTGCGCGTGCAGCTTAAGCCGACGCAGACATCTCTTTCCGCTGACGACGAGCTGATGTCCGACTACCGCGACACTATCGTCAACGGCGCGTTGTTTCGTTTGTTGCGTTTGCCGAGTAAGGAATGGACCGACTACTCGGGCGCACAGGTTTACGGGTCATTGTTTAACGAAGGCATCGCAGTCGCCGATCGGCGTGCTCGTCACGCGGACGTCGGCATCGCCAGGAAGGTGTCGTATGGCGGAATCCATTCACCATACTCGCGACGGAGAAACAGGTACGGCAACGGCGGTTGAGCCGGTCGTCTCTGACATCCGCACGGAGTGGGATTGGGTAAGGCGCGGGGTTGAGGAGATTCTTCGCAGTGCGAGGACCTTCACCTACCGGCCAGAGGACGTCTACGCAGCCTGCATAAACAAGCAGGCTGTACTGTGGACGACGAGTGAGGGGTTCGTGATCTCCACCACGGAGATCGATCCCTTCACGGATCGGAAGACGATGTTTCTTTGGCTCGCATGGGCCAAGGATCGGGGTAACAGCTTGGTGTCTAAGTACCAGACATTTTTTGAGCGCGTCGCAACAGAGGCAGGCTACAGCTACTTGGAGACCCGGTCTCCGCACCTCGGGCTGATGCAGCACTTAGAAAGTCATGGGTGGACGATAGACACCGTCGTATATACGAGGGCGTTATAGATGGGGAGCAAGGCAAAGAAAGCCGAGGCGAGCGACGCTGAAAAGGCGAATGCTGAAGTAGGGGCGGCTGAGTACGCCTACTTCAAACAGAGGTACGACCCGCTTCTGCAGAATATGCGCGATAAATCGTTGACCGAGGATATCGCGTCTGGGCTGAGGGGGCGCGCCAATGCCGATACGATGCAAGCGCTTTCTCCTACCAGCTATACAGCCCTAAATCGTTCTGACGCGACTGGTGATCTTGCGCAGGCTGTCAGTGGGCAGCTGGGTGTTGCGAACACCGCAGCTAAAGATGTTCAGAACACCCAGCAAACTAACGTGCTCGGAACTGCTCGTGGGCAAGTAGCAGACGCCCAAAGCGGGATGAGCATAGCGAGCCGCTTGGGGACATCAGAAGCGCTTGCTAAGGCGCAAGCAAAACAAGATGTCGCAGCCGCTAAGTTCGCTGCTGCAGCACAGGTTGCTACAACCTTCGCGGCTCAGGGCATCGACAATATGAAAACCAAGGGCGTGGATGCCGACGGAAACGAGATCAAGGGCAGCTTTTTCCGGCCTGTTGGCGGCACTGGCGCCATGAATAAGAACGGACAGGAGATATACGCCCCGGTCAAAGGTGTAAGAAATCGCCTTGGGTACTCCAGCTTCTTCGGGTAAAAAGCAATGGAAACGATGACGACAGCAGTGATGCCGGATAGCTATATACGCGGGGGCTCTTTGCTCGGTGGCGGCTATCCTGGGGCAACTTACGGAACTACTGGTACGACCGCCTATTCGGCGGGTCTAACAAGTGTTCGTGATCCTGAGAAAGCATTTGCTGAGCTGACGAGACAAGAGTACTTGGACTATGTCGCCAACTATCGCCCCTTCGAAGAACAGCTAATCAACAAAGCGCTGACCGACAGAACACTGATTGACACGGCCAGAAAGGACGTGGGGCTTGCATCCACCCTGTCTAAGGGAGTTGCTGAGCGTAACGCGCAGCGTTATGGCGTGGCTCTTTCACCAGAGATGCGTCAGCAGCAGGAACTCCGCCTCCAACGAGCCAACACACTTGGCGGCGTTCAGGCCGTGAATGATGCAAAGATCGCACAGCGAGAAGCAAACACCAAGCTTCTGTCTGATCTAATCAACATCGGCCAAGGCGTAAACCGCTCCTCTCAGCAGCAGCTTGGTCAAGCAGCCGCTGATGCAACAGCGCGAAACAATCAATACACCCAGGCTAAAGCTGCTCAGAAGGCGCAGACGTACAGCACTATCGGTTCACTTGCTTCGATGGCCATCTTGGCCTTTGCGATTTAGAGGTTAGCCATGGCACAAGATGTCGGAAGCGCAATCCTTGCAGGGATCCAAGGGGTTCAGCAGATGAGCGCCCAGCGTTCCCGTAATCAGCTTGCCCAGCGGCAGTTGGCGCAGGAAGAGCGTCGGCTAGGTATTCTTGATCGCCAGGTAAGCGCCCAAGAGGCGCAACAGGCAAACCTCAACGCTGAAGCAGAAAACACGCGGACTAGAAGAGAAAACGGTGCGTTCATTCAGGCGACAGCCGCTTCTGGCTATCTGACCCGTGACGGGATGAGCATTGATACGGCGCGCCTTGCTGATGGCATTAGTAAAGGCGACCAGGTTGCTACTCAGCTTGCCTTGAACATCGCAAATAAAAGCGGAGAACTCCCGGCGGGCTCTGTAGCGGAATCGCTTCAGGTGCTGCCTGATGGGAACTATGCGGTCACAGTCAGAAATAAAGACGGCTCTAAAGGAGCGGTTACCGTTGATGGGTCCAGCAACCCAGACTCCACGGTAATGAATTTTACGCCAGACCGACTTGCTGGCATATCTAACATCTATTTCAAGACAAAAGTCCTCGCAAACAATGACATCATCAACCCAACTATATTCCGTGCTTATGAGAATCAGGTCGACGCAGACGCCACTCGTAACGAAGAGTTTGATCGCGTAGGCCGCCTCAATGAGGTATTAGCAGCTACTGCTGACCCAGGCGCTCGTCGCGCGCTTGTAAATGCGTTTGGCGCGGCGTCAGGAGACGCACAGGCGACAGACAGACTTTTGGATCAAGTTGAAGCTGACTACGAAGCCAGTGGGCGGCCTGTTGGTCGCCGCCGGGCTAATCGAAGCGGCACTTTGTCTACTTCTGGCCAGCCCGCCGCTGCACCCCCAGCAGCACCTGCTACTGCGGATACCACTCCCGCCCAGGCAGCACCTGCCGTGGATCCGAAGCTCGACGGCATGTACAAGCGCCTCGCTCCGGAGCTCGAAGGCATAACTCGCAACCGCGCGAAGAACATCGTCGGTGCGGGTGATGCAGGAACGAACGAAACCGTCGCACTCCTCAAAGATCCGAAGGCGTTTTCTAATGAGGAAGTTGCTGGGGTCTACGACATCGCTGTCCGCAACGGCGATGAGAACACCGCGACCTATCTGAAAGACGTGATGCTGAACCGTGGCTATGCGGACGCTGATATCCGTAGACGCAGAGCCAAGGTTGAGGCCGACGTAGAGCAAGAGGCCGCTGCTCGGTCACGCGATCTCGCGGCAAGCACCGCCCAACGCAGCAGAGACGAGCGTCTAGCTCGCATTCGAGGAGAGGCGCCTGCTTCTGGCAATCAAGCCCCGCCTGCTGGCGGCGTCAGTGCTGTTGCTGCCCAGGTCGACGGACGTCCGACGACTGACGT
>SXGQ01638263.1_pt1 | contig 18565 bp, 14 predicted proteins | sample 3178371 | NCBI WGS metagenome assembly SXGQ01 (sample SAMN11356859, study PRJNA531348) | freshwater metagenome | isolation source: freshwater sample F1-20 | place: China: Fuxian Lake, Yuxi | collected 2017-12-25 | reverse complement strand
GACGTAGTCCGGCGCGTACAGGATGCCGCGCGCCATCAAGTCGCGCGCGTGGCGCGTCTCGTGCAACTGGTTGTTCGCGACGCCGCCGATCGCGCGGCACTTGAGGCGCGGGATCGTCTGGTCGTTGAGGCCGGCGCCGCGCGCGCAGGGAGCGTAGATATCGCAGGCGACGTCGAGGTGGTCCTTGTCGGAGACGGTCGCGTAGCCGTGCTGTCCGGCGAGCTGCGCCACGCGCTCTTCGTTGATGTCGCAGATCGTGATCCGCGCACCTTCGGCCTTGAGCAACTCGGCCAACCGACCACCGACGGCGCCCACGCCTTGGATCAGGACGTGCTTGCCCTTGAAGTCGATCTTGCCCTCGAGCTGTTCGAGGATGGCGCGCATGCCGTGCACGCAGCCGATGGCGGTGTAGGGGCTCGGGTTGCCCGAGCTGCCCGACTCGCGCGACAGGCCCGTGACCCACTTGGTGGCCTTCTTGACCTCCTCGAGATCGCCGATGCCGATGTTCATGTCCTCGGCGGTGATGTACTTGCCGCCGAACGAGTCGACGAAGCGCCCCATGGCGTGGAACAGCTCGGGGCTCTTCTTGCGCGGGTCGCCGATGATGACGGACTTGCCGCCCCCAAGGCCCGTGTCGGCCACGGCCGACTTGTAGGTCATGCCCTTCGACAGGCGCAGCACGTCGTAGAGCGCCTCGTCCTCGGAGGCGTAGGGCAGCATGCGCAAGCCGCCAAGCGCGGGGCCCAGCGTCGTGTCGTGCACCGCGATGATGGCGTGCAAGCCGCTCTTCTGGTCGCGGCAACGGGCGACCCTCTCGTAGCCATCGACGTTGATATCGGTGATTTCCATCGCTCGTTCGGGCTGGGCCTGTGGGCTGGGCTGGGACAGTGGGACGGAAGATGGGGCGTAGCAGTATAGGGACTAGGCGCGCGAGCCGTCGAGGTTCACCGCACCAGCAGGCCCGGAATCAACCCAAGTCGTGCAGGAGCCTGCTACCCTCGCCATGTGATCCGCGTCGCGCGCACCGACCACCAGCCCACGCCGCCACCCTTGGAGCGGACCGCCTTCGTGGTGCTGTGGGCGACGGGATCGGACACGGCCTTGGACGGGGTGTTCAAGGTCGAAGCCCTGAAGCGCCACGCGCCTGACGAGCCGTGGCAGACCTTCGAGGCCCTGTGCAAGCCCGAGGCCGACTCGGACCCGGTCGCCAGCGCCCGCATGGCGGCCGAGTACGGCGTCGATGCGCGCGAGTTGGGGGCGGCCGAACCGGTGCAGGGCGTGTTCGAGCGACTGGCCGGGTTCCTCGAAGGTTGCACGGTGCTGACGGCCGACGCCGAGGGCTTCGAGGCGTGGTGGAGCCATCACTTGGCGCCCGCGACGCCGCCGGCGTCCTTGGGCTTGTGCGACTTGGCCGCGCTGTTCCTGCCCGGGCGCCTGGCGCTGCGTCGCGAGGAGCTCGTGGCCGATCTCGCCGGCGGCGAGCGCCGCGCCATGCGCGCCAGCCAGGTGCAGGCGGCCTTCGTCGAACTGGCGACGCGCGTCCACCAACTGCCGCGCGAGGTGCTGCACTTGTGCGTGCACGGCCTGGTGCAAGCGTGGCGCGGCTACGCGGCCTGCGACGAAGGGGCCGCCGCGCGCTTGCGACTGTCGATCGCCGTGCTCGACCGGGTGGATCGTTGGAGCGGCGGCGGCGGGCTCGACTTCGCGGCCTTGCCCTCCGGCGTGCTCTCGGCCCTGGCGCGGGAGGATGTCGAGCTCGCCGAGCTGGTCGCGGCTTGCGCGCCACGCTGCTCGGCCGATGTGCCGCGTTGGCGCGAACTCGCGAGCCTGCCGCCACGCCACGAACCGGACGAAGAACGGCCGATGCTCGAGGAGGACCTCGCGCGGCTCGACGAGGTGTTCGAGGTGCACCTGCCGCGCGCCTTCGCCGTCGACGGCGCGCCGGCCAAGGTGCGCCGCGCGCAACACGAGCTGGCGCGTCAAGTGGGCTTGTCACTCGGGCGGCGCGAGCTGTTGATGGTCCACGCCCCCACCGGCACGGGAAAGACCCTGGCGTACCTCGTGCCAGCCCTCCTGTGGGCGGCGCGCAACGAGGTGCGCGTGGGCCTCGCCACGTACACGCGCGCCCTGCAGGAACAGGCTTGGGACAAGGAGGTGCCGCGCGCCGTGCGCGCCTTGCGCGCGGCCGGAGTCGAGCCCATGCCGCGCGTGGCGGTGCTCAAGGGCCGCGAGAACTACCTGTGCTGGCGCGCGCTGCGCCACGCCACGCCCGAGGACGACTCGCCCGACGCGTGGCTGGCGTGGACGCGCCTCGCAATGTTCGCCCTGGTCGACCCCGACGCGGACCTCGACCGCCTGCCGGGTCGCGCGCCGCTCGTGCTCGAGGACTCCAGCTCGTTCGCCAAGGCGCACGAAGCGGCGCTGCAGGCGTGCCGCGCGCGACCGGCATGCTGCCTGCACAAGGCCGACAAGGACGCCTGCGGCGCGGAGGTCGCGCGACTGAAGGCCGAGCGTTGCCATGTCGTCGTGGTCAATCAAGCCTTGGCCTTGTCGCGCCAGGAGTTCTTCCGCGTGCTGGTCTTCGACGAGTGCGAACACCTCCACGACCAAGCCCACGCGGTGTGGAGCCGCACCTTGCCGCTCGAGGACATCCCCGCGTTGCTGCAGCGCCTGCGCCAGCCGCGGCGCACCCAGTCGCGCGCCGTGATCAACCGGCTCGAGGACGCCTTGGGGTTCGACGAAGAGGCCCTCGAGCACCTCGAGGCGGCCAAGCTGTCGTGGCAGGACCTGCGCGCGGCGTACGCGTCGTTGGCCCTCGCCGTGCAAGCCTTCGACGCCTGGCGCCAAGGCGAAAGCCGCGCGCGGCCGGAGCGCGAGCTGCACTCGTTGCTGCGCGAGTGGATCGTCGACCACGCGGAGGACTCGGCCGACCTGCTCGAGGCGCGCGTCGAGTGGGAGCAAGCCGCCAACGAGATGGACGCCGCGTTGGCGGCGCTGGCCGAGCTGTCGTCGCGCGGCCCGGGAGTCCCGGGCTCGACGCGTCGCAACCTCGACCTCGCGCGCACGGAACTGGCGGAACAGGTCGAGACGATGCGCGCCTGGATCCCGATGGCCGAGGGCAAGCCGCGCTTCCTCGCGCGGACCTTCCACGATGTCGAGATCGAGCAGCGCGGCGCGAACCGGCGCGTCGTGCTGGCCTCGCGGGTGCTCCTGCCGCACGAGTTCCTCGGCGACCTGTACTACCCCGACCTGCACGGCGCGATCTTCGTCTCGGCCACGACCTGGTTGCGCGGCTCGTTCGAGAGCTCGCTCGCCTACCTCGGCGTCGGGCGCCCGATGGCGGTCGCCGGCCACGCGCTGCGCACTTGGCGCGCGGAAGAGGCCTTCGACTACGGCCGCGTGCTGGTCTGCCTGCCGTCCGACGCGCCCTCGCCCGCGCAGGCTGGCAAGCAGCGCTTCCTCGAGTACGTGCGCACCTTCGTGGCGCATCTCGCCGAGCGCACGCGCGGCCGCGCCTTGGTGCTGTTCACCAGCCACGACGACCTGCGACGCGTGGCGCTCGAGCTCGAGGGCTTCTTCCGCGCGCGGCGCCTGCCGCTCTTGTGGCAAGGCATGCCGGGCGCGTCGAAGGAGGAACTCGCCGAGCTGTTCCGCGCGCGCGTCGACGCGACGCTGCTGGGCGTGGACACGTTCTGGCACGGCGCCGACTTCCCGGGCGAGACGCTCGAGCACCTCGTGATCGCCAAGCTGCCCTTCGGCGTGCCGGATCGCTACCACCACGCCCAATGCGCCGCCCTCGGCCAACAGGAGCAGGAACGCGCCATCTACAAGCCGCGAGCGCTCGCCACGCTGCGCCAGGGCTTCGGGCGATTGATGCGGCGCGAGACCGATCGCGGCGTCGTGTGGTTGCTCGACCACCGCGTGTACGAGCCGCGCCACCGCGAGTTCCTGCGCGAGTTGCCGCTCGCGGACCTGCATCCCGACCAGTGCGGTGCGCGGCTCGCGCGCGCCACGACCGAGCAGTGCTTGCAGAAGAGCTTCGCGTTCATGAGCCTCTTGGCGGACATCCGACGGCGCTCGCTCGACACGCCCTTCCTGGGACCGACCGAACGGCGCCTCGAACTTCCCGCGCGGGACGAACCGCGCGCGGAACCGGCTCCGCGCCGACCGCGCCGCGTCGAGGAGGAGCCGCCGGACATCTCCAGCGAGGAACTGCCGTTTTGAGCACCAGCGCGACCGACACTCCGCCCCATCCCGATTCCGATCCGCTCGAGCCGCGTCCAGCGCGGGTCGCGGCCCCGCAGGCTTGGACCGAGATCCGCGTGCTGGTGCCGCTCGGTTGGCACGAACTGGTGGCCGAGGCGCTGGCCTTCGATGGATGCAGCAGCGTCGCCTTCGGGAGATCCTCGTTGGCGGCCGAGCCCGTGCCCGAGGACCACGAGGTCGTGCGCTCGTTCGTGTCCAGCAAACTTGACACACCGGAGTTCCGCTCCATGGTGCGCGCGGCCCTCGACTCCTTGGCCGAGGCCAGCGGCGCCGAAGAGCTCGCCGGGTTGCCGCTCTCCTTCAAACCGCTGCCCCCCGAGGACTACGCCAATTCGTGGAAGAAGTCGTGGAAGCCCTTCCGCGTCGGCCGCATCGCCGTGCACGCGCCATGGAGCCGGATCGCGCCGCGCGCCACGGACCTCGTCATGGTGCTCGAGCCCGGCGCCACCTTCGGATCCGGCCGGCACCCGACCACGCGCTTGTGCCTCGAGCTGCTGCAAGGCGTCGTCGCGCCGAACGCGCGCGTGCTCGACGCCGGCACCGGCACCGGCATCCTCGCCGTGGCGGCCGCGCTGCTGGGCGCGGGCGAATGCGTGGGCTTCGACATCGATCCGCACTCGCAACCGAACGCCGAGGATCTGGCTCGCTCCGCCGGCATGGAGGCGCGCTGCCGCTTCCTGACCGGCGGGTTCGAGAGCATCCCCGAGGGCGCCTTCGACCTCGTGGTGGCGAACATCTACAGCGACATCCTTCAGGCGCAGGCGGGTCGCATGCGAGCCATGCTGGCGCCCGGCGGCCGCTGGATCGCCAGCGGCGTCCCCACGCCGCACGACCGCGCCACGCGCGCCGCCTTCGAACGCGCAGGGTTGGCGATCCAACGCCATCTCGTGCGCGGTCGTTGGCAGGCCTACTGCGGCGTCGCGCGCGAACAGCTAGCCTGACCGCCCGTGGCGAAGATCGTCCTCCTGACCCAACGCACGCCGTGGCCGCCCGACCGCGGCGACAAGATCACGACATGGCGCCTCTTGGAGCGCATGGCGCGCCACCACGAGGTGCACTCGATCTCCTTCGCGCACGGCGAGGACGACGAGCGCGCGGCCGAGACGCTGCGCTCCAAGGGCTTGCGCGCCACCACCGTGTCGTGGAGGAAGGGCCCTCAACTCATGCGCGCCGCGGCGCTCCTCGCCACCACGCGGCCGATCACCTTGGGCGTGTACGGTTCCGGGCGCATGCAGCAGGCGGTCGACGCGGCGCTCGTCGGCGCGGACCTCGCCTACGCGTACTCGTCGTCGATGGCGGCCTTCCTCTTGCGCCACGGCCGAGTGAAGCGCGTCATGCACTTCGCCGAGCTCGACAGCGACAAGTGGCGCCAATACGCACGACGCGTCGCTCCGCCGGCCAAGTGGGTCTGGGAGCGCGAGGCGCGCACGCTGCTGCGCTTCGAACGCCGCGTGGCGGCCGAGTTCGACGCCAGCATCCTCTGCACCCCGCTCGAGCAACAAGTGTTCGAGCGCCACATTCCCGGTGTCGATTCGCGCGTCTTGCGCAACGGCGTCGATCTCGAGTATTTCGCGCCACGCCGCGACCTGCGCCGCGCCGGGGAATTGGTCTTCACCGGCGTGATGGACTACGAGCCGAACATCGACGGCGTCGAGTGGTTCGTGCGCGAGATCCTGCCGCTGGTGCGCACGCGCGTGCCGCAGGCGCACTTCACCATCGTCGGTTCCAAGCCCGTGCCGCGCGTGCAAGCCCTCGCCGCGGTCGAAGGCGTGGTCGTCACTGGCCGTGTCGAGGATGTGCGCGAGCACCTGCACCGGGCCTCCGTGTCCGTGGCGCCCTTGCGCATCGCGCGCGGCATCCAGAACAAGGTGCTGGAGGCCATGGCCGCCGGCCTCCCGGTCGTGGGCACGACCTCGGCCACGCAGGGCGTCGAATGCCAACCCGGGCGCGATTTGGTGGTGCGCGACGATCCGGTGCAATTCGCAAGCGAGGTTGCGGGACTGCTCGAGCACCCGCACGCGGCCGAGGAGCTGGGAGCGCGCGGCCGGGCCTTGGTCGAAGCACGCTACGACTGGGAGAACACCCTGGCGCCGCTCGACGCATGGATCGACGAGTGGCTGGCCATGCGGCGGCGAGTGTGACCGTTGCGAGGTTGACGGCCCAGCGTGTGCTTGCTCGCACCTGACGACCCGCACCTCAGGACTCGGGGTCCACGACTCCCCCCGGATTTCGGGTGCGTGGGAACGTCGCTCCAACCTGAGGCCTGCGCCTGCAAGGAACGGGTGAAAGCGCCTCGGCAGGGTGGCTTGCCTGCCACGCCACGCCTCAGGAGAGCGTCTAGCAAGGTGGAGGGAGGACGCGAGCGCGTGGCCGGGGGGGCCCCGAGCTCGCGGCCCTCTCCAGCCCATCCCACCTGCGCCAACCCATGCTGACTCGATCTGCACCGGCCTCGCGGCCGGCACCTGCTCGTCTTGATGCTCATCCGGCCGGACTCCGCGCAGATGCAACCGGCCCGAATGCAAGCGGCCATGCCGCAGTTGACCAATCTGTCGCGCCCATCTCTAGCGGGCCTACCGCTACCGAGCCGCGCATGAGCGGGCTGAGCATTGGCGAGCCGACCTCTAGCGAACCGGCTGCCGTCAGTCGCAGGCCCAAGGACGAGCCCGAGACCGATCCCAAGCCCGCACCAAACCGCGACGGGCCGGGCGCCTACTGGGATCGAGCCGATGCCCTGCGCTGGGCGGTGGCTTGCGGACTGGCTTGCACAGGTCTGGTCACGGCACTCGACTGGCTGTGGGTGGAATTGCCCGAACAGCCTTGGCTGTTGCGCTGGACCCGCATGGCTGCGGACCATCCGTGGCGTACCGGCTTGGCCGGCGGGGCACTGTGCCTCGCAGTCTGGCCCCGCAGGCAATGGGTCCGTACCCCAGATGCAAGCAGCTCAGGTGCAAGCAGATCCGACACAAGCGGATCCGGCACAAGCACCTCGAGCGCGAGCAACTCGGGTGCAGCTAGCCTAGGTGCGAGCCGAATGGGAAGTGGAACGGGCGCACAAGTCCAGCCCGGCAATCCCCGCAACAACGACGACATAAGTCAAATATGGTTAAACGGTTAAACGAATGCAGCGAGGCCGAATGGTGGGGCCCTTTTACAGACAGGCATCTAGGAATGCGTGCTCGAAGAGCGTAGTTTATAGAACCGTTTGCATCCGCCATTCAGGCAGAGGCTGCGGGCCAAACTTCCATGACAGACGTAGCGCCGCCGACCGCGATCCTCGTGACGGATTGCCCCATCTTCTCCGGTCCCGTGAAGTTGGACCGGTTGAACACTTCCGTGGGGATCGACTTGGGTTCGCTGGACCGCTCGCTGGCTGTCAGCCGCGAGGTTCGCCTGCCGCGTGCTTCCGTGGTGGTGACCACGGTGGCGCGGCACATGATCCGCATCAGCAAGTCGGGCGAAAAGGTCGACTCCATCGTTGTCTACGGCAGCGTGCAGGACCCGGCCGCCCACCCCGACATGCGCGCCATCACCGAGAACCTGCGCGAACTGCGCAACAAGTGGTTCTCCAAGGCCAAGCTGTGCCTCCTGACCGAGGCCAGTACGATCACGCCCGAGCTGCCTAGATTGCTCGGCATCTACGACCGGGTCTATGTCCGCTTCGAGTACGGCACGGCCAAGTCCTACGCCGCGGCCACCGACAAGAAGGCGGCGGACTACACCGCCTTGTGCTCGCTCCTGACCGGGCTTTCGAGCCTGATCGTCACGAGCCGCGTGCCCCGCGGCGACGTGGATACCTCGACCGAGGCCGAGGTCAAGGGCTGGATCAAGAAGGTCGGCGAGCTCAAGCCGCGCGAAGTCTGGCTGCAATCTGTCGAACCGAAGAGCACCAAGAAGACCAAGACCACGCCCAAGGCGCGTCTGGGCGAAATCGCCAGCGAGCTGACCGAAAAGACCGGCATCGCCGCCCACATCGTGTCAGGCGACCAGATCTACACCCCGCCACCGGCGACCTGAGACCGACGCGGCAACGCCAACGAGCCCTTCCAGCAAGGCCCAGCCTGCGGGAGGGCTCGGTCCTTGGTTGGCTCGCTGGCGGTTGGACACGCTGGCGTCCGCGACTAGCGCCTGTCGCGATCGGTACCTGTCTGGCCGGCTCTCGCGGGACTTAGGTTGAATGCACTCGGTGTACACCACGCGAAACGCTCGGATCGCCGAACGGAACCGGCAGGCTTGGCGCACCTCGGTGGGCACTGCGGCATGCTCACCTAGCGCGAGGCCAAGACCTGCAAACGCCCTCCGCAGGACCTTTCAGGCACTCGTGGCGCACGGAAATGGCGCGGCGCTTCGGCGCCCGCAGCGACTGAGCTAGCCTGAAGGGCGATGGACCCCGTCTCGGCCGCTTCTGCGACCAACCAGCCGGCGCAAAGCACCGCACAGCCTGCTGCTCCCGTGTTGGTGCGCTTCGATCAAGTCGGTTGCCGCTATGGCGACCGAGTGGCGCTCGACGGCTTCACTTGGGAAATCCGCGCCGGTGAAGTGGCGGGCTTGCTCGGCCCCAATTGCGCCGGCAAGACCACGGCGCTGCGGCTCTTGTGCGGCCTTTTGGCGCCCAGCAGCGGCAGCGTGCTGGTCGACGGCCTGGATGTGGTGCGCGACGGGCTCGAGGTGCGCAGGCGTCTGGCCTTCGTGCCGGATGGAGCGCCGTTGTGGCCGAACCTGTCGCCCATGAGCCACCTGAGGCTCGTTGGTCGGCTGCACGGGATGGACGAGGCGCCGCTCGAGGCCGAAGCGCGCCGGTTGTTGGCCGCGTTGGGCCTCGCCGAGCGCGCCGACGACCCGGTGGGCGCGTTCTCGCACGGCATGCGCCAAAAGACGGCGCTCGCCTGCGCCATCCTGCCGCGACCCAAGTTGCTGGTCCTGGACGAACCCCTGAACGGCCTGGACGCCACGACCACGGCCACCATCAAGGAGACCCTGCGTTTGTGGGCCGACCGCGGCGGCGCGGTGCTCTACACCTCGCACCTGTTGGATGTGGCCGAGCGCGTGTGCGACCGCGTCGCCATCCTCAAGTCGGGGCGCCTCGCCGCCCACGGCACGCTCGACGAACTGCGGCGCCGCACCGGCACCGATGGCACGCTCGAGGAGGTCTTCCGCGCCCTGACCGACGCCGAGGACCCGCGCGCCGCAGCAGAGGCGCTGCTCGGACCGAAGACCTGATCGAAGCGCGGCGCGTGCCAAGGCACCTTGGCCAGCTGCACGCCGCAGCTGTGCGAGTGCCGCGGTCACGCAGGCACAGCAGTCGTCCCAGCACCGCAGCTGCCCACGCACGCCCCGCTTGCGTACCGCGTCGGCGAAGGACCGTAGCTGCCAGCACACGGCGGGCGCGCAAGCGCCGCCACCATGCAATTGCATCCGCGGCTGAAGCACGGCCGTCGCCCAAGCGAAGCAGTTCCCCGGGTACGACTCTCTCTTCGGCGCCGCGTGTCGTGGTGCTCGAAGCGCCACCGAACGTGCAATCGGCACCAGAGCCGACTCGCCGCGACCGCGCGAGCGCTGCTGTCCTGCAAGCACCGTGGCAGAACGCCCGATCGAGCACCGCGCGCCAGCACCAGCTCGGCCCGGGGCGTGAACTCGCGCATGAGCTGCCCAGGCGCAAGCGGCGGACTGGAGCAGACTCGCGCTCGCACTCGTACTCGCGCATCGCTCGCCCTCCAAGGCGCAGGGCGCGCGACCGTTCAACCGGCGGGCGTGGGTCCGCCCGACCGCAAGACCGGCGTCGGCCGGAACTCGTCGTCGACCGCGACCATGGTCACATCCGCTTCGGTGACATGCACCGCCGTGCCTCCGCCGAAGCGGCGCTCGGCCCACACGGACACATGCACGAGGATCGAGCTGCGCCCGACGCGCTTGGTCTCGGTGAAGAACGAGACGAGGTCGCCCGTGAACACAGGTTGCTTGAACTCGATCTTGTCCATCGAGACGGTCACGACCTTCGACGGGTGCCAGCGATGCGCCTCGATGGCCGCCGCCAAGTCGATCTCGGACAGGATCACGCCACCGAAGATCGTGCCCAGCGCATTGGTGTCGCGCGGCATCATCAAGCGACGGATGGCGGGGATCTGGCCCGCGGGATAGACGCTTTCGGCCTTGGCTTCGGTCATGGCAGCTCCTGCAGGTGGCGCAGCGCGTACTCTCGCACGCAGGCCTGCAATTCGAGCCCGGTCTCGTCGAAGAAGTGGCCGGAATTGGGGATTTCCACCGCTTCGAAGCCCGGGGGCAGCGTCGGGAATTGGCGCCGCAACTCGGCCAAGGTGCCGAACTCGTCGCGGTCAGCCATGACGACGAGCCCCGGCTGCCGCACTTCGGCGAAGTACCCGACTTGGAAGGCCTTGACCGGCAAGGCGACCAGCACGAGGCGCCGGATGCGCTCGTCGACCAAGGCACGCTGCACCGCCGTGCGCGACCCGAACGAGAACCCGCCCGCCCACAACTGCGCCGTGGGATGGCGCGCCTGCATCCAATCGAGGCACGCACCAACATCGTCCGCCTCGCCGCCCTGCCCGTGGTGCTCCCCCGCCGAGCGCCGCACGCCCCGGAAGTTGAAACGCATGGTCGCGATCCCCGCCTCGGCCAAGCCCTTGGCGGCGCGGAACACGACCTTGTTGTCCATCGTGCCGCCATAAAGCGGATGCGGGTGGCAGAACACGGCCGCGACCTTGATGGCCGCGCCTTTCGGCGGCTCCCACAGCTTGGCTTCCAGAGGGCCGCAGGGGCCGGGAACGAAGAGATCCATGGAGCGGACGATTGTAGGGATGCTGGCCCCGACGACTGTGCGCGAACCTCGCCCCTAAAACCCCGCAGCCCGCCACATCCGCTCGTAGGCCAGCGTCCAACCATGAATGGGGCGCGTTGGGGCGAGACCCTCCGAGTGGTGCTGCGGTCCACGGGGCTCTGCGGACGGGCAAGACAGCAGTGCGACGCGCACGAGTCGAGGGAGGCATTCCGTCTTCTTCGTGTTGGGCGGCCGCTCGCGCGCGCTGCGCCGCCAGCGGCATGAACCGGCTCATCTGGCAATCCCGCCCGCACAGACCACTCTGGAGTGGTGTGGGCGTTGCTCAGGCCGACAAGTGCGCCGCAGTCGGCTCGGCAAGCATTCCCGGGACGCAGGCTGCCCGCTTTCGGGCAGCCGCAGCGACACCGTCCGTGGCTTCGGTCGCACTTCACCCAAGCCAAGCCCTGGGACCCATGGCCAACAACAACCGACCACAGCCCGAGCCCGACGCAGCGCCCGGACGCCTTGTGGCACCTCGGTCCGCGCATCGCGCACAATCTCCGGGACCACCACCCCCATGGCCACGACCACCGACTCCACCCCCTTGGCCGCCCGACTTGCCGGCATGCTGCAAGCGCCGCGCGAGCTGTGGATCGTCTACCTGCTCAAGTTGGTGGCCGTCGCGGGCTACGGGGTGCTCAACTCGACGCTCGTCTTGTGGTTGTCGGCCGACTTCGGGTGGAGCGACGAGCGGGCGGCGGCGGTGGTGTTGGCGTGGTCGTTGTCGATGACCGTGGGGACGGTGCTGGTCGGGTCGTTGACCGATGCGCTGGGGCTGAAGCGCACGTTCTTCATCGGCGTGGTGCTGTGCGTCTTGTCGCGCGCGGTGATGGTCCTCGCCGAGACGCCGATGGTCGCCATCGGAGCGGGCTTGGTGCCGTTGGCGATCGGTGAGGCGATGGCGACGCCGGTCTTGGTGGCGGCGGTGCGACGCTACTCGTCGACCAGCCAACGCTCGTTCGCGTTCTCGCTGTTCTACGCGATGATGAACGTCGGCTTCCTCGTGGCCGGCTTCAGCTTCGATTGGGTCCGCGAAGGACTCGGGGAAGCCGGACGCTTGGCTTTGCCGCTGGTCGATGCCGAGATCAGCACGTACAAGACGCTCTTGCTGCTCAGCCTCGGCATCGAGATGTTGCTGCTGCCCCTCGTGTGGTTCCTGCGCGAAGGCGTCGAGGCCACGGACGAGGGCGTGGTCGTCGCGCCCGCGATGCCCGCCGCCGCGCAAGCGCCGAACAACGGTCGCTTGGGCTCGGCATGGGCGGTGGTCAGGAAGAGCGCGCACGACACCGCGGGCTTGTTCGCGAACCTCGTGCGGCAGGACGGCTTCTGGCGGCTGATCGCGTTCCTGCTGATGATCGCCTTCCTCAAGCTGATCTTCATGCAGATGTACTACGTCTACCCGAAGTTCGGCATCCGCGAGCTCGGACCGGGCGCGCCGGTCGGGCGCTTGTGGGCGATCAACAGCATCTTGATCATCGCGCTCGTGCCCGTCGTGGGGCTGCTGACGAGCAAGTACTCGGCCTACCGCATGGTCGTCGTCGGCGGCATCGTCTCGGCCGCGTCGGTGTTCGTCATGGCCTTGCCCGTGGCGTGGTTCCAAGGCATGGCCGATGGCTGGTTCGGCGCCTTCGTGGCGCATTGGTACCTCGGCCTCGAAGGGTCGGTGCATCCGTATTACCCGATGATCGCGCTGTTCGTGATCGGGTTGTCGATCGGCGAGGCGTTGTACTCGCCGCGTGTGTACGAATACGCCGCGGCCATCGCGCCCAAGGGCCAGGAGACCTCGTACGCCGCGCTCTCGTACATCCCCTTCCTCTTGGCGAAGCTCTTGATCGGCGCGTTCTCCGGCATGCTCCTGTCTCGCTACTGCCCGGCGGAAGGACCGCGTGATTCGGGCACGATGTGGCTGTTCGTGGCGCTCACGGCGAGCATCGCGCCCGTCGGTCTGCTGGTGCTCGCGCGCCACATCCGCGTCAAGGAAGCTGGACGCGTCGATTGAAGCGCGCCCGGGGATCCATGCCGCGGCGCATCGTCGTCCTCGCGCGCGCCTTGCTGGCGGCGCGCCTGTCGCAGGGCGAGTGGCCCGTGGCGCCGCTGGTCGCGCAAGGCTCGTTCGCCGCGCTGCTCGCGTGGCTCGCGCGCGACGGCATGGACGCTTGGCCGTGGGCGTTGTGCGCATTGTCGTTGTCGTTCGCGCTCGTCGCCTTGCCCTTGCTCGGCGAGTTCGCGCCGGTCGTGGCCGACGATCCGGCGCGCGAGTGGCTCGAAGCGCAACCTGTGCGGCCGGTCGAGGTGCGCGTGGCGCGCGCCTTGGCCGTGATGATGCTGGTTTGGATCGTGGCGCTGGCCGCGTTGCTGCCGTTGGCGCTCTTGGCGCCGCCCAGCATGGACTGGACCGACCAGCTCCTGTTGCTGGGCGCTGGCTTGGCGCAAGCGAGCTTCCTCGCCGCGACCTTGCTCGCCGTGCATGCATGGCTCGGCGCGCGCGCGCACGGCGCCCTCGTGACGCTGCAGACGGCGCTGCTGGCCTTGGTGGTCGTGGGCGGACTCGTCGGCGTGCGCCATCTGGGCGCCTTGCGCGCACTCGAGGGCCCGCAAGGATGGCTGCTGTCCATGCCCAGCGCGTGGTTCGCCCATGGTTGGGCCGCGAATGGCTCGCCGTGGCCCGCGCTCGCGGCGTTGGCGGCGGCAGCGGCGTTGCTGGCGTTCGTGTCGCCCGGCAAGCCGGCGCACGGTGGTGGCGGCGGCGTGCTCGACGCGCTGCTCGCCCCGGTGAAGCGGTTGGCGCTGGCGACGTGGGTGCGCCGCGACGAACGCGCAGGCTTCGCCTTCACTTGGGAGGCCCTGCCGAAGGAGCGCGACTTCGTGCTGCGCACCTATCCCCTGCTCGGCATCCCGCTGGCCTTCCTGTGGGTCGGCTTGCGCGAGGGCGACGAGGACCTGCGCGGCGGCACCATCGCGCTGCTCGCCTTCGCGCCGGCGACCTACCTGCCGGTGCTCTTGTCGCAAGTGCCGGGCAGCCGCGGCCACGCCGCGCGCTGGATCTTCGACGGCGCGCCCTGCGACCACGCGCCGATCGAGGCCGGCGCGCACAAGGCGGTGTGCGTGCGCGTGCTGCTGCCGTTGTTCGCCTTGCTGATGGGCGTCGCGCTGGCGGTGGGCGAAGGCGCCGTGGGCGCACGCTTGCTGCCGGTGGCCTTCCTGGCGACATGCATCCTGGCGCGCGTGCTGTGGGGCCGCGCCGTGCTCGGACTGCCCTTGTCGGTGTCCCCCGAACGCGTGGAAGCGCCACTCGACATGACCGGCACCATGGTGGCGCTGGCCTTCGCCACCACGCTGCTCGCCACGGCTTCGTGGGCCTTGCTGTCGAACTGGGGGGCGCTCGCCGCCTGCTCGGCGCTCGTCTTCGCGCTGCGCGCCATGCAGCGCCGCGACGAGACGACCGTCAAGCAATCTTGACAGACGGCCGGCTCAGCGCCGCTCGTCGAGGTAGTCCGACATGTCGCGCGGCAACGGCGCCGACACTTCGAGGCGCGCTCCGCCGTGCGGCGTGCGGAACACGATCCGATGGGCGTGCAGCGCCTGGCGCGGCAATCCCAGCAGTTCGAGATCGCGCTCGTCGAGCGTCCCCTCGAGCGACTTCTCGAACAGGGCGTCGTCGGGGCCGTAGAGCTTGTCGCCCACGATGGCGTGGCCAATGGCCGACAGATGCACGCGGATCTGGTGTTGGCGTCCCGTGATCGGCTTGCACGCCACCAAGGCGCAGTCGCGACCGCGCTCGACCACGCGCCATTCGGTGCGGCACGGGGCGCCATCCGCCATCACCGCCATCTTGAGGTCGATGCGGCTGACTCGCGATTGGCCGATCGGGAACTCGATGGCGCCGCCGTCCTTCTGCGGCAGGCCCCACACCAGCGCGAGGTACTCCTTCTCGACCTCGCGTTGCTCGAACTGGCGCCGCAGTTCCATGTGCGCCTCGGGGTGGCGTCCGATCACGACGATCCCGCTGGTGTCCTTGTCGATCCTGTGCGCCAGGCGCGGCGCTCCGCCCTGCTCCAGCTCGTACCCCGCGCCGTAGATGGCGTGCACGCGCTGGATCAGCGTGTCGGACAAGTAGCGCCCGCTTGGATGCACCGGCATGCCCGGCGGCTTGTCGACCACCAAGACCGCGGGATCCTCGTGCAGCACGACCACGCCGCCGGGATCGGCGCTGGTCACCGGGGCGCGCAGCGGCTCGGGGATGACGACCACCACCGTCGAGCCATGGCGCAGCTTGCGACCCGGACGCGTGTCCATCGCCGGCGCGCCGCTGCCGTTGGGCTTGTCGGGGGTGCTACCGTCGACCAGCACGAAGCCGTCGCGCACCAGTTCCTGCACCGACGAGCGCGAGCGCCACGACAAATGGTGCGCCAGGAACGCATCGAGGCGCATCTCGAACTGGTCGTGGCGCGCCCCGAAGGCCGACGCATCGACGCGCAGCACGACTTCGGTCTTCGTCTGCGACAGGTCGCGATCCTTGCCGTGCACGCCGCCCATCTCGCAGGCATCCTCGCCCGCCGCGTCGCGCGCGGCAACCCTGCGCCGCGCCGCGCCAGGCAACCGCCGGGGCCGAAGCTGTCCATCCATGCTCGAACCCGGGCACACAGCGACCCGGGTTCGAAGATGGCCGACGCTGCGCCACGCAGCGCGACCGGCGACGACGAGGCGTCGAGAGTCGAAACGTCGAGAGCCGGAGCGTCGAGCCTCAGCTCGGACGCGGCTTGCGCGCCATGGTGCGCTTGCGACGCACGCCGGTGCGCGGCTGGTTCTTGCGCGTGGCCTTCTGAATGTTGCGCAGGCGCTCGCGGCGTTCGCGACGGCGCTTGTCCGAACGCTTCTCGTGCCAAGTGTTGGCCTTGGCCAGGCGGAACACGCCGCCGTAGTTGCACTGGCGCTTGAAGCGGCGCAGGGCGGCCTCGAGGGACTCGTTCGGACGGATCTGGACCTTGATCACTCGCTGTACTTCCTTGGGACGCGTTCGGGGATGGCTGTGTGGACTGCGCGGCGACCCGATTCCGGCGCGCAGAGGGGCGAATAGACTAGCGGATGACCTGCTCCGGGCCAAGGGACAGCCGGTTGCGGCCCGGGCTGGACGCGCACCCCCGCGGCACGCCATCCTGCGCGGGTGGTGGAACGGGGAAATGCGACGGCCAAGGAAGAGTTGCGCGGCACGATCGACCGCGTCACCTTCCACTCCGAGGAGACGCTGTACGCCGTCTTAAGAATCAATCCAGAAAAGGGTTACGCAAACCAAGTCGGCCAGGGCCTATATGCCCCACTGCTGGTCACCGCCGTCGGGAAGATTGACCAACCCGCGGAGGGTTTGCGGGTCCACATGCATGGACGCTGGACCGTCCACAAGGCGCATGGGCCGCAGTTCGAGTTCGAGGATGTGGTCGTCCTGCCGCCCGCGGGAGTCGAGGGCGCGGTGCGCTACCTCGCCTCGGAGCGCTTCCCGGGGATCGGCGAGGTGCTGGCTCGGCGGGTGGTCGAGGCGCTGCAGGCCGTGGCACCCGGTGCGGATCCGTTCCAAGCGATCGCCGACAAGCCCGAGTTGCTCGACGGCGTCAAGGGGCTCAAGCCGCCGCTGAAGGAGTTGCTCGTGGGCGTGGTGCGGGCGGACCTCGGCACCCACCAGGTGCACGCCTTCCTGCGCGGAGGCGGCCTCGGGCCGACGCAAGCGGCCGCCATCGTCAAGAAATTTGGACACGACTGCGAAGGACGCCTGCGCGAGAACCCGTACCTGATCGCGCACGGCGTGCGCGGCATCGGCTTCGGCGTGGCGGACAAGCTGGCGCTGGGACTCGGGCTGGCGCTCGACGATCCGCGGCGCGCCGACGCGGCGACGCTGCACGCGCTCGAGTCCGCCGCCGACGACGGCCACAGCTGTCTCGTCGTCGACGAACTCGTCGAGCGCGTGCGCGCGCTCGTGGGCGAGGAGATCCCCGAGGCGATCGTGCGCGAGTCCATCGAGTCGCTCGCGCATGCGAAGGACGACGGCTTGGTGGTCGAGGAATGCTCCGATGGCCTGCGTCGGGCCTGGCTGCCGTGGCTGGCCGCGTCCGAGTCGGGGCTCGCGCGGCGCGCGAAGGAGTTGCTGCACGCGCCGCCCGTGCCCGCGCTCGCCACCGCGAAGGAGCTCGCCGTCCACGAACGCCGCGTCGGGCTCGAGCTGCATCCACTGCAGCGCGAGGCCGTGCTGGGGCTGTTGTCGAGCCCGATGGCGGTGCTGACGGGCGGCCCAGGAGTGGGCAAGACGACGATCACGCGCTTCGTCGTCGCGCTGGCCAAGGCGAGCGGCGCGCGCGTGCTGCTCGCCTCGCCCACCGGACGCGCCGCCAAGCGCATGGCGGAGGCCACTGGCGACGAGGCGCAGACCATCCACCGCATGTTGGGCTGGAACCCGCAGGACGGCGAGTTCCTGCACAATCGGAGGAACCCGCTGCAAGCCGACCTCGTGGTCGTCGACGAGATCTCGATGCTCGATGTCGCCTTGGCGCACCACCTCTTCAAGGCGGTCCAAGCGCCGACGCGCCTCGTCTTGATCGGCGACCCGGACCAATTGCCGAGCGTCGGCCCCGGCAACGTGCTGGCCGACCTGCTCGGATCCGGCGTCGTGCCCACTTGGCGGCTGACGCACATCTACCGCCAAGGCGCCGCCAGCCTGATCAAGGTCAACGCGCACCACATCCTGCACGGCGAGGAGCTCGAGCTGCCCGCGCGCGGCGACCTGGCGGGCGACTTCTACCACTTCGTGGTCGAAGACCCGGCCGAGTGCGCCGAACGGCTGGTCGAAGTCGTCACGCGCCGCATCCCCGAACGCTTCGGCCTCGATTGGGTCGACGATGTGCAGGTCGTGGCGCCGATGTACCGCGGCGACTGCGGCGTGGACGCGTTGAACGAGCGCTTGCGCCAGGCGTTGGGCGCGGGCGGGCGCGAGGTCAAGCTGGGCTCGCGCACCTGGCGCATCGGCGACCGCGTCATCCATGTGCGCAACGACTACGAGAAGGAGGTCTACAACGGCGACATGGGCCGCATCGTGCGCGTCGAGGACGACGGCTCGCTCGCCGTCAAGTACCCCGAGCGCGTGGTCGAGTACGAGCCCACGGAACTGGGCGACCTGCAAAGCGCGTTCGCCATCACCGTGCACCGCTCCCAAGGCGGCGAGTTCCCCGCCGTCGTGGTGCCCCTGACGACGCAGCACGCCTTGATGCTGCAGAGGAACCTGCTCTACACGGCGGTTACGCGCGCGCGCAAGCTGTGCGTGCTGGTCGGATCCCGGCGCGCGCTGCACATGGCGCTCTCGAACGTCGAACGCGCGCGGCGCGAGTCGTTCCTCGCGCCACGCCTGCGCGACATGCTCGCGCCAGCGGCGGGTTGAGCCGGGCGCGACGCCCGAGGCTGCTCGTCCGGGCGCGACGCCCGAGG
>SXGQ01581836.1_pt1 | contig 18566 bp, 9 predicted proteins | sample 3178371 | NCBI WGS metagenome assembly SXGQ01 (sample SAMN11356859, study PRJNA531348) | freshwater metagenome | isolation source: freshwater sample F1-20 | place: China: Fuxian Lake, Yuxi | collected 2017-12-25 | reverse complement strand
AGTTTGCTGACAACCCAGTTGGATCAGGAGTGCGCCGAGACTGGCGACACCGGCGGCCCAAAGGGCGAAGGAGCGGGGTCGGAAGAATTTCATGGGGTTAAAGCAAACGAAGGCGATGGCTGGTGAGGCCCGTTATTACGAGCAGCACCGGAATCAGCCGCGCGGGTGGAGCGCGCTGATGGGCTTCTCAAGCGGTTAACCCAAACCAAGTAGGTAATTAAGGGGGAAGCTGAAGGGTAATTCACGAGACAGTAATCTGGTAAGGTCGTCGGCTTGGCTCAGGCCCGGTAGTTAAGTGAGAATCGTATGCGCCCAGCTAAGAATTTGTTTAAAATTGGCGGGACGAAAAAAGCCATCGAACTAAAAGGGTGGGGTAAGATTCGGTGGCGCTCGGTTGGGGTGGGATATCTTGGCCGAGGATAGAGCCTCGATAGAATAATAGATATTAATCATTTTCGTTTTTTTTGCTAGTAGAACTGCGACAAAATTTAGAAAAAAACACCAGCTCTAGGATACGAACAGCTGGAGCGCGTTATTTTTGGAAGTTATAGGGCAGGCGACTCATCTCAGTCTGGCGGGATTTCCCTCGAGCGAATTGCTATTTTTTACGCACGGGGGATACCCCATCAGCGAGTTCTTGCAACGCTTGCAATAATCAGGGGCTGACAGAGCTAATTCCATCCCTTGAATATTCATTCCCTTTACCCCCTACTACCTCCTAACCACGTCGGCTCTCGCTGGTGGTTAATGTCCTGAGAATTATTTTAGCTATGAACACCCACCCTACCCACGCTCGTTTGCTTCGCAAGAATTGTGCCTTGATCACGGCCTTTCTCTCGCTCGCCCTTGGTCTCTCCGCTCAAACGTTGGCCCCGACCGCAGCGGCGCCGGTGGATCCGGTTAAGGTCCCGGTGCAAATTGCCACGACCCCAGCAAAATCGGAGGAGGTGATCGAGCTCTCTCCCTTCAGCGTAGTCGCTAATACCAAGGGCTATCAGTCTTTTAACACATTATCGGGGACGCGCCTCAAATCAAAACTCGCCGATCTCGCTGCCTCGATCACGGTCGTGACCAAGCAGCAGATGCTCGATACCGCCGTGCTCGATATCAACGACGTGTTCCGCTACGAGGCTAGCACGGAGGGCACCAATAATTTCACCAGCTTTAACCGCAATCGCTCCGGCGGCGTTAATGATCAGGTGCAGTCTGATCCGCAGAAAGCGAACCGTATTCGTGGCGTGAGCGCTTCGGGGCAAAGTACCGGCGGGGCGAACACCGCCTTTGGCAATTTTGCGACGAACAACAATATTCCCTTCGATCTTTATAATGTGGAATCCATCGAGGTATTGCGCGGACCTAATTCTAATATCTTCGGGTTAGGCGCCTCCTCGGGTACAGTGAACGTAGTCCCAACGCAGGCTAATCCGGATCGGAAAAGCTACAGCGCTACCGTGCGTTTCGATGACTGGGGCGGTCACCGGGAAAGCATTAATCTCAATCAGCCGCTCATTCCCGGAAAAATGGCGATTCGCGTCGCGGCAGTGAATGAAGCTAAAGGCTACACGCGCCAGCCCGCCGCGGAGGAAATTCACCGTGAGTTCGCGACAATGCTTTACCGTCCCTTCAAGAACACCACGATTCGTCTGATCGGTGAGCGCTACAACAATGCCCATCGCCGCCCGAATTCTATTACCCCGCGTGATACCACCGCGGAGTGGAAGGCCAACGGTAGCCCCACCTGGGATCCGACCACCATGAAGTACACCTTGGCCAACGGCACGGTCTCGCCGACGGCCATTACAAGTGATGCGTTGCTTCCCTTGGGTTTGAAGGCGGGGGCACAATTTCCTGTCGTTTATTTTGACGGTGAAGCCCTTAAATATTTCTCAGTCCAGCGGGCGAATAATTTGATCACCACGGGGGCGCCCTCTAATCCTTTCAGCACCGCCAACAGTACGAATCGCTATCTGATGAGCGGAACCTATATCATGAAATATCGTGATGTGGTCGGACCCACCGGCCTGCCGCTCTACATCGTCCCGGGCACGGCGGATAAATCTATTTATGACTGGTCTTCGACCAATGTAGTTTCCCCCAATCATGGCGCTGATCGGGCCGAGACCTACAGCGCTGAGCTGGAGCAAATCATTATTAACACGCCGCAGCACATGCTCGCCGCGAGGGTGGGCGCATTTTCCCAAAAATACGACCGCCTCAACTATGGCTACCTCGATAATTTAGAATCGGTCATCTACGTTGACGTGAACAGCAAGCAGCTCGATGGCGGGACTAATCCGTATTTTCTGCGGCCCTATATCCAAGCGGGTTCAGGCAGTATTAATAATAATGCGAACGATGTCAGGATCGAGTCAGCCGACCTCGCCTATCGTTTAACTCCGACCAAGCTGCCGCGCTGGTTATCATGGATTGGTCAGCAGAGCCTCGGGGCGCACGCGGAAGTTACTCGGACCGATGAATTGGCTTACGGCCGGTCGGCCCGCGTTTCCGATGACCATGAGTGGATCAATCGCGCTAATCGCGTGGGCACCCAGCGCATTACCCAGCGGTTTTATTTGGGGGATAATGTCGGCCAAAATGTGGAGTATGGTCCCAGCGCAATTGACAATATCGACGGCACTTATCCCTTAACTTGGTTTAACAACCGCACCGGTCAGTGGGTGAACGAAACGGTGAAGGTGAACGAATTACTCGACAGCGGTCAGGGCGCTCGCCGCCGCACCGAGGTGCGTACGCTCAATGCGACGCTGCAGAGCTTTTTCTTCAACGACCGAGTGGTTTCGACCGTCGGTTTCCGCCGCGACCGGCAACGTTCGCGCACGGGTGCCGGGGCGTTTGTCAATTCCACGACCGGCTTAGCTGATTTATCGAACACCGGTATTTTCGGGCCGATTCTAAGATACGACTCGGGGCTGCCTGGCGCCTCGCTCATTAGCTTGCCGGGTTGGGTGGACCAAAGCGGCGACACTAAAACCCTTGGGGTGGTGTTGAAGGCAACCAGTTGGCTGAATCTGCATTTCAATAAATCAGATAGCTTCACCCCGCAAGTTGTGCGCCAGTCGCTCGGCTTGGGTAACGTCAATAATCCGCATGGTTACTCGACGGAATATGGTTTCAGCGTCACGTCCCCTGACGGTAAATTCAATCTACGGCTAACGCATTTCGTCACCAAGGAAATGGATTCGCGCGGCAGCGAGATCGGAACCTTGGGTAATCGGTACCTCGACATGGAAGGCCGGCCCGATGGCAGCAATAGTATCCAGCTGCCGTCCTTCCGTTATTTTGCGACCAACATTGCGAAAGGTCGTTTGGCGGCGGCTGGTAACGCTAATCCATCGGCGGCGGAATTGCTGACCGCGGTCGCCAAATTGATGGCACCGTATCCTGATCAAGCCCGATCAGAAGAGTGGCTTAACCGTTTGATGAACTCTGGCCCCAGCCAGCCGCAAACGGTCGGTACGACCGATGTCAGCTCGAAGGGCTTTGAAGTTGAGGCAACGTACAATCCGACTCGCAACTGGCGCCTCAAATTTACTGGCTCAAAAACGCGGGCTCAAGATGATCGCGTGTCTCCGGAGATTTATAATTGGTGGCAGACCCGCATTCCGGTTTGGACGACGCTGCGCAGTGATATCGTCGCCGGTGACGGCAAAGGACCCTTATGGTGGGACACGATCCCGACCGGTGATAGCCGGACGCCGCAGGCCCGTTATATTCAAGATCAGTTCGGTCCCTTCTGGGCGGCGGCGACGAACGAAGGTCGGCCCCGTACGCAGATGCGTGAATATCGTTTCACGGCTTTGACCAATTATGATTTCACTACGGGTAAGCTGAAGAATTTCAATATCGGCGGGGCGGTGCGCTGGGAAAGCAAAGCCTCGATCGGCTTTTTGGCCGGGGCGCCTGAGACCAGTGGACCTTACTCTGGCACGGTTCTCTTCCTCGATACCAATAAGCCAGCTTGGGATAAAGCGCGTTACTACGTGGATCTTGCGGCGGGGTATAAATTCAAGCTGCGCTCAGATAAAATTCAGGCCAACGTACAGCTGAATATTCGTGATGTGCTTGAAGACGGCCGGCTGCAGGCGATCGGCATCAATCCTGATGGCGCGCCTTATGCCTATCGTATTATCAATCCCCGCCAATTCATCCTGAGCATGAATTTTGAGCTCTGAGCTAGCGCGTGCCCTAGCTAATTTTTTGCAACGCACTCGTTAGGGGTGGAGCCGAGCGGCTCGCGCCCCAGTGCGCTTTCTTGATGAATATTTTTACAGCAATAATTGGATCAGCCTATCTGCTGATGGCGAGTACCGCGAGCGCTGAAGGCACTCGGCCGCTGACGCTGCGCGAATACGATGTGCTCCGCTCTTTCCCGCCGGGGCGGTTGGCGGCGCTCAGTGCGGGTGATAAACCTGATGCCCAAGGTTTCACGGGAAGTAATCGCGCGGCGCAGCTTTGGCACGGCGCTGGGGCGCAACGAGGCAGCTGCCGCGCCGTGATTGCCGCGGTCGTGGCCGGCAATCTCGAGGCCGCCGATGACGCTTGGCGCGGCATCGACACCGCTTTTGCTCATCAACGGCCTGACGGTGGATTTGACGCTGTGGCGCTTTACTCGGGCCATGCGGCGGCGGTAGAGACGGCGTATTTTTTCCTGCAAGAGCTGGGGCGGGCCATCCTGGTGATTCGTGAATCTCCACATGAAGCGCACTTTCATGCGCGATTAGTGGCCCTAGAGCCGAAGCTGCGTCGCGCCTGTGCCTATATTCTCGCGGGCTACGATACGATTATACCCAAAGTAGGGCACACGGTTAATCGAGTGATTATCGCGGCGAAGGCGTTTGGCACTTGTGGCGTCGTGCTGGATGATGCCCGGCTGATCGCGGCGTCGCATCAACTGATCACGCATGCGCTCACCCTGCGCGATCGGGATGGAGTTTTCATTGAGCGGGGCGGGCGCGATTCCAGCTATAACGTGGTCTCCATTCTTTTTGGTCAAGTTCTCGCGCTGCACGTATCCTTGCCTGAATTGGAAGCGGCCTTGCCGGCCGCCATGGCTTGGCAGCTCACGCGGATTCTCCCCAATGGAGCAGTCGATGTGAGCAATAACACGCGCACCGGCGTCGGCAAAAAGTCCGATCCGTTTACCGGACAGGTAAAGGGAGTAAATTACACGGAGGTCATTTATGCCCTGACGCTCTACGGGCTCATTCACCAAGACGCGGCTGCGCTTGCGGCCGCTGATCGGGTTTTCAATTATCGGCAAAAACTATAGGCGGTGGCCAAGTGATGGGCTATTTCTCCCCGCATCTGGCGGGACGGAATGGGTAGAGATTCTGCTACGGCGGCTCGTTAACCCACGGCCGATCGCTTAAGCATTTGCCTTACTTTTTCTCGACCTTAAATTATTCAAATCCAAGTGATAGTTGTACCGTTCGTGCACGACTGGATAAATTAACTGAGCAAATTTTAGCCCTCCCCATGTCACCCCTGATTGTCCGATTGAAATATTTGTGTGGTTTAGGGTTTTTGATGATAGGTGCGCACGCCGCTTCGCCGCCGAATATTCTCTACATCTTGGCGGATGATCTCGGGGTGGGCGATGTCGCCTGCTATAATCCCAATAGTCGATGGGCGACGCCGCACCTCGATCAACTCGCGCGTGAGGGGCTGCGTTTCACCGACGCGCATTCGGCCTCGGGGGTTTGCACGCCCAGTCGCTATACTTTGCTGACGGGTCGTTACTCCTGGCGCGGCCGACTGAAAGAGGGGGTGACGCAGGGTTATGACGGTTCGTTGATCGAATCGGGTCGGCTCACGGTGCCAGCTTATCTCCGGCAACAGGGCTACACCACGGCCATGCTCGGCAAGTGGCACCTGGGCCTTGATTGGGTCCGGCGCGGTCCGCGAGCCGAGGAGGTAGATTTTGCGCAACCTTTCGGCGGTGGGCCGCTGGCGCACGGCTTTGATCGATTTTATGGGATCAGCGCTTCACTCGATATGCCGCCTTATGTTTGGCTAGAGAATGATCGGGCGACCACGTTGCCCAGTGGTCAGACGGGGAATAGCCCGGCCCCTAAACTCTGGCGCGCCGGGGCAATCAGCCCCGATTTTAAATTTGAGCAGGTGCAACCCCGGCTCACCGAAAAAGCGATCGCGTATCTCGCTGAGCGCGCGCAGGCGCGGGACGGTAAGCCGTTCTTTCTCTATCTCGCTCTCGCTGCTCCGCATACCCCAGTTTTGCCGACCCCAGAGTTTGCCGGCAAAAGCCAGACGACCAGTTACGGTGATTTTGTGACGCAGATCGACGCTGATGTCGGCGCAATTTTAGCCGCCTTGAAAAAAAATGGATTCGCGGAAAATACGCTCGTCATCTTTACCGCCGACAATGGCTTTGCGCCGCCCGCTGGCCTTGAGGAACTGCGGCGCATCGGCCACGATCCGAGTGCGGGTATGCGGGGATTCAAATCCGATCTTTTTGAGGGCGGACATCACGTGCCTTTCATCGCGCGTTGGCCGGCGGTGACCCCGGCGGGAACCAGCAGCGCGGCGCTCGTCGGGCAACTTGATCTCTTTGCGACCTGCGCGGATCTGCTCGGCGGATCGGTGCCGGCTAATGCGGCGGAGGATAGCGTGAGCCTCCTGCCACTCCTGCGCGGGCTTGGGCCGACGAATACGACCCGCGCTGCGCTGGTGCATCATTCTGTAGAAGGCCGTTTTTCCATCCGAGAGGGTCGCTGGAAGCTTTTACTCTGGCCGGGCTCGGGTGGTTGGAGTTCGCCGGCGGCTAAACCCAGCCAGTGGTTGAAATCTGAAGTCGTAGATCTCTCGCTTTTGCCTCCGCACCAACTTTACGACCTCGGGGCTGATCCGGCGGAAAAAAATAATCTAGCGGCCGTTCATCCGGAGATCGTGCAGCGCCTCGGTCAGCTCATGCGGCGCACGTTGTTGGACGGTCGTTCGACGCCGGGCGGGCCTGAACCTGTCTCGCTGGCTCATTGGCCGCAGGCGGATTGGCTGAAGAATTTTACCCCGTGAAGTTAGCGCTTTCAGATCGGTTCTCGCGGGCGCAAAATGCGGCTTGGCTCCGCTCGCTCCTGCGCGGCGGCGGGTTGGGACTGCTGGTCGGCCTAGCCGTTGTCACTCCTCCGTTGCGGGCGATGTTTTTGCCGCCTGCCAGATATTCTGGACCGCCGTTGCCGCCCAGTTCCTTGACGGTGCCACTGCAGCGCGCGCTCGCAATTTCGATCAGTGGCCTTTGTGGGACGGTCGCTAATAATGGTAGTTTCCCCCGCTAACCTTAAAATTTCTCCTATGACATCTTATCCCCGTTATTTGCTGCTGCTCCTGCTGAGTTCAATTGGTCTCAGCGCCGCCTCGCCTAATGTTGTTTTCATTATGACGGATCAGCATACCGCTGACGCCATGAGTTGCCGGATGGGTGATCGGTACCTGAAGACTCCGGCCTTGGATCGGTTGGCCGCTCGCGGCACGCTATTCTCCAGAGCTTATACCCCGAATCCCTTATGCATGCCGGCGCGCAACTCGATTTTTACGGGCCGCTATCCGCATGAAACGGGCATCACAGATAATACGGCGACGACGCTGAACGCGGCGGAGTTCGTGACGATGGGCACTTATTTTCGTCGGGCCGGCTATCAGACCGCTTATTTTGGTAAGTGGCATCTGGCTTACGATCAAGCTGCCACCGAGACGCATGGTTTTGAACGCTTGGAGTCGGACCATATCGACGCTGATAATGCAACGCAGGCGGTTAAATTTATTGGGAAAAAACATCCGAAGCCTTTTCTGCTCGTGGTGAGTTTTCTCAATCCGCACAACGTCTGTGAACTCGCCCGCGGGCAGGTGTTAAATAACGGCCCCATCGGCGAGCCTCCGGTCGTGGCGCAGCGCCCCCCCGTACCGGCAAATCTCGCGCCGCCGCGCAACGAACCGGATTCAATGACGCTGATCCGAGCCGGCTATAATGCGAATCCGGCATTTCCCGTCGGCAACTTCAGTCCGGAAATGTGGCAAGCTTTGCGTTGGGGTTATTATCGGTTGATCGAAAAAGTTGATGCAGAGATCGGTCGGGTATTGGACGCGCTGCAGGCGGCTGGACTGGAGGAAAATACCTTAATCATTTTTACTGCCGATCACGGCGAATGTGCCGGCGCCCATGGACTGAATCAAAAAACCGTATTTTATGAGGAGGCGGCCCGCGTGCCGTTCATTGTCAGTGCGCCGGGTCAGCAAATCGGTCGCACTTCGGATAAGTTTATTAATACGGGAATCGATATTTTACCCACGATGTTCGCCTTCACCGGCTTAGTTCAGCCGGCTCACTTGACAGGTCGAAGCCTGCGCCCGCTCGCCTTGGGTGAAGCGGTGCCGAGTTGGCGCGATGACGTCGTGGTTCAGAATAACATGACGCAAACTGCGGCCGTTAACGGCAGTGTGCCGATGACGGAAGGTCGCATGATTCGCACCGATCGTTACAAGTATTGCGTCTACGCCCACGGGCAGCAGCGCGAGTCGCTGGTTGATTTGGCCAATGACCCCGGCGAGATGAATGACCTCGCGCGTGATCCGGCGCATCGAGCTACGCTCCTCGCGATGCGAGCGCGGTTGGAGGCTTGGGGGGTGGCCAATCATGATTCGTTAGTTGCCACGATGCTCGCTGATGAGGTGGCGCCGCGGCCTTTCGCTGTTATCAAAGAACAGAAGAATGCGCGCCGGTCAGAAAATTTGGCGAAGCAGAAAAAGAAATCGTAATTCAGCGGCATGAAAATTTCCTTTCTGCGTTTTATTTTAGCGCTCAGTTTTAGTGGGCTGCTGGCTGGGCGATCTGGGGTGGCCGCGCCGACGGCTCGGCCCAATATCGTAGTTATCCTCGCCGATGATTACGGCTGGGGAAGTTCGACTCCCTACGGGGCCATCGGGCTGCGGACCCCGCACCTGGATCGGCTGGCGCGCGAAGGGCGACGTTTCACGCAGGCCTACGCCCCCGGCTCGGTGTGCTCGCCGACGCGCTATGGTTTACTGACGGGGCGTTATTATTGGCGGACCAGCATTAAAGACGGGGAAGTTTTACCGCCGGACGCTCCTTTGCTTGTCGAGACCGATCGCTTGACGATCGCCTCGCTCTGCAAAAGCCAAGGTTACCGCACGGCGATGTTTGGTAAATGGCATCTTGGCTTAACGGCGGGAAATATCACCGACTGGAGTAAGCCGATTACCCCCGGCCCGCGGCAGGTGGGGTTTGATCATTATTATGGCTTCGTCGCGAATCTTCCAGCGGCGCCGCACGGCTTTATTGAGGATGATGAAATCAGTGATCCGTTCCCGAGTGTCCCGCTCGCTCCAGCGGCCACCGAGTCGGCGAAAGGACGGACGGCTTGGCAGGTTGATCATGTCATGGCTACGCTGACGTCCAAATTGACGGGCTGGATCAAGGCAAATCAGACGCAGCCTTTTTTTGTTTATTTCGCGCCGAATGCCGTGCACGAACCCGTCGCGCCGAATGCCCGCTATACCGGTAGTCCCTTTGGCAAATATGGAGATTTTATCAGTGAGCTCGACGGCAGTGTGGGGCAAATTTTAGCGACCTTGGATCGGCTCAAGCTGGCCGACAACACCATCGTTATTTTTACCAGTGACAACGGCGGCGTGATCGAGGCGCATAACGAAAATTCAGTCGTGGCCAGGAAGGCGGGGCTCGTCATCAACGGACCTTGGCGGGGCGGCAAGCATAGCGAGTGGGAGGGTGGTTTCCGGGAGCCCTTTATCGTCCGTTGGCCAAGTCAGGTACCGCCGGGCACGGTCAGCGATCAAGTGATTTGCCTGACCGATTTGCTCGCGACGTTCGCGCACGTGTTGCATGCGCCTTTGCGGCCAGGTCAGGCCGAAGATAGTTTTAACGTGCTGCGCGCTTTTACCGAAAGGCAGCCGGGGGCGCCCGTGCGCGGGCCGGTTATCCTCCAATCAGCAGATGGCACCTACAGTTTGCGTACGGGTGATTGGAAGCTGGTCGAGCGGGTGAATGCCCCCGCTTTTTCTACCAATCGTAATAAACGCACCATTGCCGCCGCGCAGAAAAAACAAGCTGCCGCTTTTCCGCGCGATGAATTATACAATCTCCAGACAGATCCGTTCGAAACGCACGATCAGTGGTCGACTCAACAGGAGCGCGCCGCGGCGATGAAGAAAATTTTAGGAGAATCACGCGACCGTGGCTTTACGCGCCCACCAGCTGAGGACCCCCTCAAGGATATTCTTCCGGCCGTCATTCAGCCCTAGCCCATTATTGTATGAAAATATCCGCCTTATCTACGGCTCTGCTGGCGCTAGTTTTACCGATGAGTCTGCTGCCTGCTCGCTCCCTGGCGGCGGCGTGCCCACCCAATATTCTGATTATCGTCGGCGATGATCTGGGGTATGGCGAGCTGGGCTGTCAGGGATTTACCCAGCAAATTCCCACGCCGAACATCGACCGGATTGCGGCGCAGGGCATTCGGTTTACCAGTGGTTATGTCACGGGGCCGTATTGTAGCCCGACCCGCGCTGGTCTGATGACGGGTCGTTATCAGCAGCGTTTCGGCCATGAGCTTAACCCAGGGCCCGCGCACTTGACGCCGCCCACCGTTGGTTTGCCGATCACCGAGAAAACGATGGGCGACCGCTTTAAGGCGGCGGGCTATGCGACAGGCTGGTTTGGTAAATCACACTTGGGTTACGCGCCCCAATTTCACCCTTTGCGGCGCGGTTTTGATGAGTACTTTGGTTTTTTAGGCGGCATGCATGATTACTTGGATGCGGCGAGTGACCTCGCGAATCCCATTCAGCGGGGTACCACGCCGATCGCCAATATCGACTATATGACCGATGCCTTTGGCCGCGAGGCAGCGAGCTTTATTGAACGCCACCAAAGCGAACCGTGGCTCTGTTACTTGGCGTTCAATGCCGTGCACGCGCCGTTGCAAGCCACTGCCAAATACCTCGAGCGCTTTCAGCATATTGCGGATCCTAAGCGCCGGACTTATGCCGCGATGCAATCGGCGATGGATGATGCGGTGGGGGTGGTGCTCGCCAAAATCCGGGAGCGCGGACTCGAGGAAGATACGCTGATTGTTTTTTTCAGCGACAACGGTGGACCGACGGGGGGGAACACATCGAGCAACGGGCCGCTGCGTGGTTTTAAATCTCAAACTTGGGAAGGCGGGATTCGCGTTGCCTATATGATGCAATGGAAGGGGCATCTCCCCGCGGGCCAAGTCGATGATCGGCCAGTGGTGCAGCTTGATATTTTGCCGACGGCTTTGGCCGCGGCCGGCGTGGCGATCAAGCCCGAGTGGAAATTTGATGGCGTCAATTTGCTGCCTTATCTGACGGGTCAAAATAAGCAGGCGCCGCACGACGTGCTCTATTGGCGGTTTGGGCCTCAGTTAGCTTTACGGCAGGGGGATTGGAAACTCGTCAAGGCCCGCAGCAGTGGCCGCGGCGATTACGCCCGTACCGGCCAAGCGACCGTCGATGGGGCGCAACTTTATAATCTGCGCGAGGATCTGGGCGAAAATAATAATCTCGCGGCGAGTCATCCACAGAAATTGCAAGAACTCATCCTGGCCTGGGAAAAATTAAATGCGGAAATGATTGATCCGCTCTGGCGCGATGGTTCGGCTGAACGGGGTACCGCTGGGCAAGGCGCGGCCAAACCGCTAACTGAGTAATAGCCCGCACCCCCGATTAAAATTTAAGCGACGGGCCTGGTCCCCTTAATGTTTCTCCTTAATATTATATGAAATTATCTCTGCTCCCGCTTGGCGTCATCGTACTCCTGAGCGGTCTTGGGGTTAGCCTGCTGCGGGCCGCGCCCAAGGTGGATTATTTTTCCGACAATGGTTACGGCAATCCCGTCAGCACGCTGCAGCATCCGGCCGCTGAGCATTTCAACGGCGTGACGTATGTCGCTTATTCTGGCCCGCACGAAGATCCTTATGTCGCCGCCTATGTGCATGCGACCGGGCAATGGCTCGGCCCGGTTCAGGCCGGCGTTAATCCCATGGGGAAATCGCCGGATCAGGTCGACCCGGGCGAGCTCGATAATCATGGTCGGCCGGCGCTGATCGTGGATCGACAGGGGTATATCCATTTAATTTTTGGCGGACATGGCGGCGAGGCGAGCTTCGGGGAAAATAAATTTGGGACGGCCGGTAAGGGCCGACAAATTCATGTCGTTTCCCAAAAACCCGGCGACATCTCGGCATGGCAGACCCTCGAAAATATCTCGCCGTTCGGTACGTACAGCCAATGGGTGAAGTTGGCCAACGGGGACCTCTACCTCTTTTACCGCCATGGGTCCCATCGCAGCGATTGGGTTTATCAGAAATCAGTGGACGATGGGCGCACTTTTGCCCCGGAGGTATCAGTCATTAAGCACAAGCGGAGTGCGGATAAAACCTTCGTGCACGATTCGTGGTATGCCTGGTTTGATAATGGCCGCGGCGATACCATCACGGCTTCGTATGTTTATCATCCCTGCGCCAGCCCCGGCCACACGGCCCAACGGATCAACACTTACTATATGGTCATGAATTGCCGCGACGGAGCGTGGACCAATGTACAGGGCGAACCGCTCGCTTTGCCGGTCACCAAAGAAACCGCCGATCAACACACGCTCATTCAAGCCACCGGAAAGGAAAAATCGAACCACGGTTCTTGTCATGTGGATGCGGAAGGTCGGCCGCACATCTTCTTCCGCTTTCCTGGCCAGGTGCGTTATTATCGCTGGGATGGAAAAGCTTGGTCGGCGGCGGTGGCGGTGGCGGCCAATTATGGAAAAGGCATAGATGGCGATTTCTATCTTGAGACGCCGCTGAGCGTCACGGCGCTCTTAACTCAAAATAATGCCGGTAACGGGGAAGTTAATCGCTGGCAGACGCTGGACGGCGGCGTTTCCTGGACCAAGGACGCTACTTTATTTTCGGCTCCTGGGGTGAGTTTTCAGGCCACGGCGTTGGTGCGCAACGCTCATCCCGATGCCCGCATGCTCGTGAGTGCGAGCAGCGCGCAACAAGCTCACCTCTATCACCCCATGTACTTGGTGGGGGATCACGGGGCCCTCGGTCGACCCGCCGCGGAGGCGAGTCATTTAGGGGATCGACTGGAGACGATCCAAGCCATGCCCAAGAGTCGCGCCAAGGCGGAAGCGAAGGCGCGCAAAAAAGCTGGGCACGATGATGACGAACCGTGATCACCTCCGCCCGCCCGCGGCGGCAAGCTTTGACCCTTTAACCTCAGGCTCTGCGATTAGCTGACTTCGCGATTGATAGAAAATCCCCCATGAAATTCCGCTCCCTTCTGACCGCCCGCCTTCACGCTCTAGTTGGTCTATGCTTATTCACTGCGCTCAGCGTTAGCGCCGCGGATACCGCGAGTTTCCGCGCGCAACTCCAGGGGGATCTGCGTCGTAATCTTGAGCGTCACCATGCAGTCGCGGCTGAGGAGCGGATCCAAAACGCGCAACCGACGGATTTTTATTATCCTTATCTGTTGTCCGGTCTGATCAACCTCCACGCCCAAACCAAAGAGGCGGTGCTACTCACCTGGGCGAAGGAAGACCTACTCTGGATTGCGCGTTGCTCGATCGACGCCGACGGCAAGGTTACCCCTTTCTTCGGGGCCGCCTTTCGCTTTCTCCCCGCGTATTGTGACGCCTATCGCTATCTGCAAGCGCAGGGTGTTCTGACTCCGGGGGAAGTCGCGGAAGTGGCCGCGCAGATTACCGCCTGTGCGGATATCCGTCTCAATCGCGCCGATTTTGGTGCGCAAAATCGCGGACTCATCTACGGCGCAGAGTTGTTGTTTTGTGCGCAGGCCGTGCCCACCGCCCCGCAGGTCGACCGCTGGCAACGGCAGGGCGAAGCGCTGATCTACGACAGTCTCCATGGCTGGTCCGTGGAAGATGCGTCGATCTATGAGCCCTTTTGGTTTAACTATCTCCTGACTCTCACTGAAATGCGCGGGGATCTAGCCGAACGCATGAAGTTAATCACCACGCGTTACTATTTCGATCACGCTAAGGCGCTGCTCATGCCCAACGGGTTGATGCCCGATTGGGGTGATGGGGACTGGACGCATAGCTGGGCGTGGAACGTCGCCAACCTCGTGCTCGCTGGTAGTCACTATCGCGATGGGACCTATCTGGAAGCGGCGCGTCAGCTCTATGAGGCCAATCACGCTTATTATCAGGAGTTGCCGGGCGAAGCGATCGGCGGGCTGGGTCTCGCGGTCCGCTGGCTCGATGCGGCGGTGCCGCTCGCTCCGCTAGTTCAGGATAAATCAGCGGAAGCGGTGGATGATTTAATTTCCAAGAAAATTGTCTTTCGGGGCGCCGCCGACACTTATGCGCTTTTCAATTATCGCGATGAAGGCCCGTACGGCCGCTTTACCCGTGATTACCAGCACGCGCAACTCGATGCGCACGAGGAGAAGCCTCATCATGGTCACGCCGACGAAAATGCGTTTGGGGCTTTAATCCAAGCTGGCACGGTGCTGCTCGCGGACGGCGGTTATCGCGCGAGGTTCGGCCGAGGTTGGCGCGCTGATATTTTTCATAACCGGATCGTGGCCCGGACCGGATTTCCACCGGAGGCGGATGTCTTTGATTACCTGCGCGCGGATACCACCTATCATCAAGTGCAGACAGAAAAAATCCATTTTGGGACCTTTGGTAGTCTCGACTATGCGCGGACGCGGTTGGTTGATGAAGAACGGGGTTATACCGGTGATCGGATTACGCTTTTTGCCCCGGAGAGTGGCCTCACGATTGTCGTCGACTCACTCCTGATTGATCGCGCGGGGAGTAAAGTTTTTTGCAATACGTGGCATCCCGATCGTTTGCTCGAACAAGGGGACAACTGGGTGCTGGCCCACGCCGACCAAATTTCCATTCGCAAGGAGTTTTGGCCCAACCCCCATACGCGCGATCTGTTGATTCAGTTTGTGGGTAACCGCGATAAAGTCGCGGCCACGCGCGTGATCGAGCGGCGCTTCCATCCTTCGTCGGCTTTTTTCCAGTATCTCAAGAACTATTTCTTCAAGGGGCAGCGCCTGACTTTCGTCACGGTGTTGCGACCGCTGCCAGTCGGTGGTTTCGATCGTCAGCTGCTTGCTGAGGTCAAACTCGTCCCGGCTGAGCATGATGATGGTCGCACCCTGGGTTTGCAATTTATGCTGGGCGGTGAGGCGGTCACGGTTGGTTTAAAATTGGACCAAACCATTGGGCTCACCAATCTCCGCGGTCGGCCGATGTTCGATGTCAAGACGGGCACGGTCGACTACGGCGCTCTCCGCACCGACGCCGACTTTGCCTATGTGCGCGAGCGGCGCGATGGCACGCGTGAATTTGGCTTTCAATATGCCACTGCCTTGAGCTTTGCCGGTACGACGTTCTTTGAGCAGCAAGTTTGGCCCAAGATGTACCAAGGTCCCGGTGAATTTGCAGTGGCCGATCGTCGCGATAAAATGCCAAGGTGGCATGAGATTATCCCCGCGATTAAGCCCTAATTAATCGACCAAGCGGGTTGGTCTGAACATCGAAAATATTCGCTTACTTTGTTTTTAATATGAAAAAACTACTCACGCTCTGGGCGGTCGGGTTGGCGGGACTCGCGCTGGCTGCCTCCTCCCAGGATTCGCGGCCCAATTTTGTTTTCATCATCGGCGACGACATTAGCGCGGAGGATTTCGGCTGTTACGGTAACGCTGGTATTCGCACCCCGAATATTGATCGGCTGGCGGCCCAAGGTTTGCGTTTCACCAATTCCTATCTGACGGCCTCGAGTTGCAGTCCGAGTCGCGCGAGTATCATCACGAGTCGTTATCCCCATAATTTAGAGACCGCGGCCGAGTTGCACGGCACTTTTCCGCCCGGCGTACCCTTGTTTCCGCAGCTCCTGCGGGCGGCGGGATATTACACTGTGCATTCCGGCAAGGCTCACTTTGGGCCCAATGCCGACAAGCTCAACGGGCCGGCGGTGGCGGCCTTTGACCAGGGCGGGGACGGCGAGCAAGCGGAGTCCAGTGGCGGCCCGGGGGGTGAAAATCGCTGGCTCGATCGCTTGCGGGGCCGGCCGAAAGACCAGCCATTTTTTATGTGGTTTGCCTCCCACGACGCGCATCGGATTTGGGATGCCGATTCTTTCGCCGGTATAAACCGGCCCGCGGATGTGCGGGTGCCCGCCTATTTGGCCGATACGCCGGCGACCCGGGCTGATCTGGCGCATTATTACGATGAGATCACTCGGCTCGATTACCACGTTGGCGAAGTGGTGCGCGAACTTGCGCGGCAGGGAGTGCTCGAGCGCACCGTGATGATTGTTATGGCTGATAATGGGCGGCCTTTTCCGCATTCCAAAACCCAACTCTATGATGATGGCATCAAGCCGCCGCTAATCATCAGCTGGCCGGCGGGCTTGCCGCGACCAGCCCAGACTGCGGCCTTGGTCAGCTCAATCGACGTGGCGCCCACGATCTTGGAACTTGCGGGGGTTCCGCGACCACCGACCTTCCAAGGCGTGAGTCTAGCGCCTATTCTGCGCGATCCGACCGCGAGTGTGCGCGACTATGTTTTTGCCGAACACAATTGGCATAATTTCGCCGCCCATGTCCGGCTGGTGCGGCACGGCCAGCACGTCTACCTGCGCAACGCTTGGCCGGATCTACCGCAGCCGGGCGCAGCGGATACTTTCTACAACCCCAGTGCCGATGCGCTGAAGACGCTCCAGGCGGCAGGTCGGCTGACCCCGCTACAGGCCAATATCTTCCAGCAACCCCGGCCCGCGGAAGAATTTTTTGATCTCGCGACGGATCCGGGCCAAGAGCGCAATTTGGCCGCGACGGCGACCCCGCCCCCCGCGCTGGCCAAGCTCCGCGCAGTGCTCACGCGCTGGACGGAGGAGACGGGGGATACCGTGCCCGTAAAATCAACGCCGACAAATGTGGATCTCGCCACTGGCGTGAAGCGCACCGAATTTTGGCGCGGAGATGCCCCCGGCGTGGCGGCGCACGCCTTGCGCCTCAATGCACCGGGCCCCATTCGCGATTAGTATTTATTTTATGCTCACAAAAATTATCCGCCCGATTATTTGTTTAGTGGTTTTTGCGGCAAGCCGGCTGCTCTTCGCCGCGCCCGCACCCAAACTCAATGTGCTCTTTCTGATCGCGGATGATCTCAACTGCGATCTGGGCTGCTACGGCGCGCCGGGTTTGAAGACCCCCCACATCGACGCCTTGGCGGCGCGCGGGGTGCGCTTCGAGCGCGCGTATTGTCAGTTCCCGCTTTGCTCGCCGAGTCGCTCTTCATTTTTAACGGGGCGCTCACCGAACGCCACTGGGGTGCTGACGAATCCCGGTGGGCGCGGGGATTTTCGCACCCATTTTCGCAATAAAATTACCAATACGATTACGCTGCCGCAGCTCTTCAAGCAGCAGGGCTGGTTTGCCGCTCGGGTGGGTAAGCTTTATCATTACGGCGTGCCGGCCGATATCGGTACATCAAGTCTGGATGATTTTGCGTCGTGGGATTTAGTGATCAATCCGCGGGGACGCGACCGCGAGGAGCACGCCAAGATATTTTCGCTTAAACCGGGTCAATTAGGCGCCACGCTGAGTTGGCTCGCGGATGACGAAGGGGAGGATACTGATCACAGTGACGGGATCGGGGCCACGGAGGCGGTTCGTTTGCTCGAGCGTTTTAAGAAAAATGCGGAGCCCTTTTTTCTCGCCGTTGGCTTTTACCGGCCGCACACGCCCTACGTCGCGCCCAAGAAATATTTTGAGCTTTATCCGCTTGACCAGATTATTTTGCCCAAACTTAGCGCGGACGATCTCACCCGCACGCCGGCCGCCGCGTACGCGAGCGCGTTGCCCGAGCAGGACGCCGCCACCGATGATCAACGCCGGCTGGCCATTCAAGCCTACCGTGCCTCGATCTCGTTCATGGATGCGCAAGTCGGCCGCGTGGTGGCCGCGCTGGATCGGCTTGGACTCACCGACCAAACCGTCATCGTCTTTACCAGTGACCACGGCTACCACTTGGGTGATCATGGTTTGTGGCAAAAGCGGAGTCTCTTTGAGCGAAGCGCGCGGGTGCCGTTGATTATTGCCGCCCCTGGGGCGAAAGCTAACGGCCAGTCGACGCGTAGTATCGCCGAGTTGCTGGATGTTTATCCCACGCTCGCGGGACTCGCCGGTTTATCAGTCCCGTCGTATCTCGATGGCCGTAATCAGCAACCGGTGCTCAATGATGTCACGGCGACGGTTCGCACTTCGGCAATTAGTCAGTCGGACCTAGGCACAGCCAATGGTGCCCGCGTGGCCGCCGCTGATGGCTATACGATCCGGACCGATCGCTGGCGCTACATCGAGTGGGGTACGGGTGCTACGATGCAGGCGCTGCTGTTTGACGAAGAAAAAGATCCAGCCGAGACGACCAATTTGGCCGCCGATCCAGCCTATGCCGACACGGTGGCAGAACTGCGGGCCCAGCT
>SXGQ01117752.1_pt1 | contig 18567 bp, 22 predicted proteins | sample 3178371 | NCBI WGS metagenome assembly SXGQ01 (sample SAMN11356859, study PRJNA531348) | freshwater metagenome | isolation source: freshwater sample F1-20 | place: China: Fuxian Lake, Yuxi | collected 2017-12-25 | reverse complement strand
GAGGGCCAGCTCTTCCTTGCCGAGCGCGAGGGAACGGTCGTCGGGCGCATCTCTGCGCATATCGACACGCTCGCGCTGACGATGCCCGCCGAGAAGGGCTTCGGCCCCGGCTGCGGCCAATGGGGCCTGCTCGAAGCCGAGGACGGCGAAGTGGCCGCCGCGCTGATCGCGACGGCGGAAACCTGGCTGCGCGGCAAGGGGATGACGCGTGTGCTCGGCCCGATCAGCCTGTCGATCTGGGAGCAACCCGGCCTTCTGACCGAAGGCTTCGACCACCCGCCGACCGTGATGATGGGGCACAACAAGCCGGTGCAGCGCGGCTGGATCGAGGCGGCGGGTTACAGCCCGGCCAAGGAACTGGTCACCTACGACCTCGATATCACACAGGAATTCCCGCCGATCATCCAGCGCATCGTCGCGGCGGGCGAGAAGAACGCGCGAATCCGCATCCGCGAAGTCGACAAGTCGAGGTTCGCGGAGGAGGCGGCGATCATCCTCGCCATCCTCAACGACGCCTGGGGGGACAATTGGGGCTTCGTGCCGCTGACCCAGCCCGAGATCGACGATGTCGGCAAGAAACTGAAGCCGATCGTCTTCAACGACCTGATCCGCATCGCCGAACTCGACGGCGAGCCGGTGGCGTTCATGATCACCCTGCCCGACCTCAACGAAGCGATCGCACCGCTGAACGGCAGCCTGTTGCCGTTCGGCTGGGCCAAGCTGCTGCTGTGGCTGCGCCGGCCGAAGGCGCGGACGATGCGGGTGCCGTTGATGGGCGTGGTCAAGCGGCTTCAGGCGTCGCGGATGGCGAGCCAGCTCGCCTTCATGATGATCGAATATATTCGCCGCGCCGCGGTCAGCCGCTATGGCGCGTCGCGTGGCGAAATCGGCTGGATCCTCGATGACAATCAGGGGATGATCGCGATCGCCGACGCGATCAACAGCCGGATCAACAAGCGTTACACGATCTTCGGCAAGGACCTGTGACCCGCCGGCTCCGGGGCGTTCGGCCCCGGAGCGGCAGGACGGGTATCAGCGCTTGAACGGGTCGACGCCCTTCGCCTTCCAGCCCTTCAGCGTGTTGCAGACGGTGCGCGGCACGCGCGATCCGGTCAGCGTCTCCTTGACGCAGACGCGCGTCGCATCCGACGGCTGATACGCGCCGGTCGCGGCAATGCGCGCGTCGGCGGGCTTGGGATCCTCGACCGGGGCCGGACCGGCCAGGCCGAGCGTCAGGGCGGCGATAGCGATGATCGACATTGGGTTCTCCTCCACTTGGCGTCGCAATCGTAGCGGCGACGTGTGGACGAGTGCATTAGTCGTGCCAGACACTGCTCGACGTGATTACAAAGGGTTAAGCGAGTGCCTGTTGTCGATTACACATGTAGTCGGCGCAGGTTGCCAACTGTCGGCGATCTGCGCCGGCTTCAACCCGCCCGATCCAGCGTCATGATCTCGGCCCCGCGTTCGGATTCGACGGAGGCGCGGACCACGCGGTTTCGACCCTGCGCCTTCGCACCGTAAAGCGCCGCATCCGCACGGACGAGGACCGGCTCCACCGGCATCCCGGGCGCGCGCGTCGCGACGCCGCCGCTCACCGTAAAGGCGATGCCGTTGCCTTGCGTCTGTGCGGCCGCGTGACGGATGCGCTCGGCCAGCCGCCAGCCCGCGTCGATCGACACGCCGGGGATGATTGCGGCGAACTCCTCCCCGCCCATCCGCGCGGCGACCGCGCCCGCCGGCAGGTGTTCGCGCAGGATCGCGGCGAAGCCGGCGATCACCCCGTCGCCCTCGCCATGCCCGTAGCGATCGTTGATCGCCTTGAACGCATCGAGGTCGAACAGGAGGATCTGAACCGCCGTCCCGCGCCGGTCGGCGTCCGCCAGCATCGGGCCGAGCCGCGCGAACAGCCCCCGGCGGTTGTCGAGGCCGGTCAGCGGGTCGCTGTTCGCCTCGCTGCGCGAACGAAGCACCGACGCCTCGTGCACCAGCAGCAACAGGATCAACCCGACCGACGTCAGCAAGAGCCCCGTCGCCGCCTGTGACAGGACCGCGTAATTGCTCGCGACATAATCGCGCTCGGTCTCGCCGGAGCCGAGCCAGACCGCGGCCAGCGCCTTGAGCGGAAAATGGATCGCCATGACCGCCAGATCGACCGTGAGTACCGTGGTCAGCAGGCGCCGCGGCCGCGCCCGCGAGGCGCCCCATGCCGACACCAGCATCGCAAGCGCGAACGGCGTCTGATACGCCAGTTCGTAGGGGAGCCAGTTGCGCGGCCCGTCGTGGATCGCGAGGCGGACGGCCATCCCACCGACGAACATGAGCGCGAGCAGGCGGTGCGGGCTGCGCTGCCGGTTGAACCGCGCGATGCAATGCGCGCTGAGCAGCGTCGCGGCGAGGAACGAGGCGTAGCCGAGGATCGAGAAAAGCGCCGGATAGGCGGTGTAGCGGACCAGCAGCTCGCACAGCGGCGTGGTCATGCCGATGAGATAGGCCAGCGCGAAGCGCCGGGCATGGCGCTCGCCGGGGTCGGTGATCGCGATGGCGGCGAAACTGAGCGCGAAAAGAAGGGCCACGCCGACATTGGCGGCCAGTCCGAATGCACCCACTTCCATTTCCGCCCCCGCGATCGCTCGTGCGGGACGCTAGCGCGCAGGCCCTTTGAAACCGTTAACCCTCAGCGCAGCGATACCCAAGTAGGTGCATGGTCGCTCGCCTTTTCCCGCCCGCGATATTCCTTGTCGACGCCCGCATCGGCAAGCCGGTCGGCGGCGGTCGGGCTGAGCAGCAGATGGTCGATGCGAAACCCCGCATCGCGTTGCCACGCGCCGGCCTGATAGTCCCAGAACGTCCAGACCCCGCCCCCGGGATAGCGGGTGCGAAGCGCGTCGGTCCAACCCTGCGCCAGCAGCCGGCGATAGCCCTGCCGCGATCCGGGCTGCATCAGCGCATCGCTTTCCATCGCGCGGACCGAGAAGGTGTCGTCGTCATTGGGGATGACGTTGTAGTCGCCCGCTAGCACGACGGGCTTTTCCTCGACCAGCAGGTCCCGCGCATGGGTCGACAGCCGCTCGATCCAGCGCAGCTTGTAGTCGAACTTGGGCCCGGGTACCGGATTGCCGTTCGGCAGGTAGATCGAGGCGATGACGACACCGTTCACCTCGGCCTCGACATAGCGGCTGTGCTCGTCCTCCGGCTCGCCCGCCAGCCCCCGCTTGCGCTCGCTCGGGTCGGTGCCCCTGGCGAGGATCGCGACGCCGTTGAACCCCTTTTGCCCGTGCCAGACGGCCCCGTACCCGGCGGCGCGGATATCGGCCTCGGGAAAGGTCTCGTCGCTCGACTTCAGCTCCTGGAGGCAGACGACATCCGGCGCCTGCTCCTCGAGATATTCGAGGAGGCGGGGGAGCCGCGCCTTGATACCGTTAACGTTGTAGCTGACGATCTTCACGCCCGCGTCAGACCGAGAAGCTGGTGCCGCAGCCGCAGCCCGACGCCGCCTGTGGATTGGTCACGCGAAACGCCGCGCCGCCGAGCGATTCGACGAAATCGACCTCGGCACCGCGGACCAGATCGAGGCTGACCGAATCGACCACCAACCGGACGCCCGCCGTCTCGGCCACGCTGTCGTCGCCCTCGATCGTGTCGGCCAGGCCGAAGCGGTACTGGAAGCCCGAACAGCCGCCCCCCTCGACCGAAAGCCTCAGGATCGCGGGCTTTTTCTGGCGCTCGGCGATCGCGGCGACGCGAGCGGCGGCAGACGCGCTGAGCGCGATCTCGGGCTGGGTGGCGGTTTCGGTCATGGGGTGGAGATAAGGGAAGTGGGGGTCGCCATCAATGGACGACCCCTCTCCTCCCCTACCTCGAAAAACTCGTCGGGCGCCGTTACTTGCTCGGCCCGCCCATCGCGCCGCGCTGGCGCAGCGCCTTGTCCTGCGCGCCTAGCAGAACGTCGGCGGTCTGCATATAGGGAAGCGGATTGACCGGGCGGCCGTCGATGCGGACCTCGTAATGCAGGTGGCTGCCGGTCGAACGGCCGGTCGAACCCATCAGGCCGATCAGCTGGCCGCGCTTCACGCGGACATTGTCGCCGATGATGATGCGGCTGAGATGGCCATAGCGCGTCTCGATGCCCTTGCCGTGGTTGATCTCGACCAGATTGCCGTACGCACCCGCCCGCTCGGCCCGGCGGACGACGCCGTCGGCGGTGGCATAGACGGGGGTGCCGATCGGGCCGGGAATATCGACGCCGGCATGCATCGCCGCAGTGCCGCGGAACGGATCGGAGCGGACGCCGAAGCTCGAGGTCAGCGAGATGTTATCGACGGGCTGAAGCGAGGGGATCGAGATCACCGCCTGCTCGAGCGTGTCGAGCTTCTTCCAGCTCTGGAACAGCGAGCGGAACTGTGCGTCGGCGTTCACCTCGGCAGCGGCAGCGGCGCCTTCCTTGCTGTCGAGCGGCAGGAACGGACCGCCCATGCCGGCGCGGGCCAGAACGCGCTCGGGCTTCACGCCCAGCTTCTTGAGCTGGCGGGCGGTGGCGGCGACGCGGGCGTCGGTCGCCTCGCGCGCGGCCATCGCGAACTCGACCTGGCGCGCCTCGACCTTGTTCAGCGGGGCGAGGATCTGCGCGGCGGCGGCCTCGGCCTTCGCGCGCGGCGCGTCGGCCAGGTCGGCGAGCTCGTCGGGGCTGCCCTTGCCGCTCAGCACCGCGGCGATCAGCGCCTGACGCTTCTCGACGCGGGCGGCGTGCACCTTGGCGGCCTCGCGCACGGCGGCGACATCGGCGCGCATCCTGGCGACTTCGGCCTGCATCGCCTCGACCTTGCCGGCGGGGGCGGTGGTCGCCTGAACCGCGCCGTAGCCGGTCAGCGAAAGCGTCATCGCCGCCGCACCGGCCATCATCATCTGCTGGACCGGACCGATCGACACGCGGCGCGCCTTGCGGCCGTCGTGGATCAGGAACTGGCGGGTACGAAGGAAAGGCGACTTGGCAGGGGTCGGTTCGTTCATATCGCTCGGCAGATCGGACATATGGCGCTTGCGACCCAAACACGCGCGATCTCGGGCACGATTGCCCGGTCGCTGATGATTGTCCCGTCGCAGCCCCACCCGCGTGTCGTGACGTCAGGCTGTGTGTCCGGTAACAATCGTGTCAGCAAGAGGCGCATAGAAATCGCGCGTCAAACCGGCAGCGGCGCGCGCCGAATCGTTGAACGGTGGCTTAATGATCCCCCGAAAGTATGAGGAAACGAGGGCCTGCCACGTGGTCGCGGGGTCGAGCGAATCCCGGATGCACGCCCATCCGTACCACCGCGTCCCCGCCCGAACGTGGTTCACCTCGTCGGCCAGGATACGGCGCAGGATGCGCACCGTCGGCTCGTCGTCGGCGCTGGCGAACCGCTCGATCGTCTGCGGCGTCACGTCGAGGCCGCGGGCCTCCAGCACCATCGGCACGACCGCCAGCCGGGCCAGCGCGTCGTGCCGGGTGGCGAACGCGGCTTCCCACAGGCCGTCATGCGCGGGCATCGCGCCGTAGAAGCTGCCGAGCCGGTTCAGCCGTCGCTCGACCAGCGCGAAATGCATCGCCTCGTCCGCGCCCACCGCCATCCAGTCGTCGGTGAAGCCGCGCGGGAACTCGGCCCCGAACCGCCCCACCGCATCGAAGGCGAGGTCGATCGCCACGAACTCGATATGCGCCAGCGAATGGATGAGCGCGATCCGTCCCCGCTCCGACCCGCCGCGCCCGCGCTTCGGCATCCGGTTGGGCGGCAGCAGTTCGGGCGCAGCGGGCCGCGCCGGGCGGTCGGGCATTGCCCGGTCGAAGCGGAAGTCGAGCCGCCCCAGCCGCCAGTCGCGCGCCGCCGCCCGCGCCGCCTTTACCTTGGCGCGCGGATCGGCAGCGGTCAGGACGGCGTAGACCGCCTCGGCCACACTTCGGCTCACAGCGCCTTCACAGCCTCCAGAACCTCGGCGACATGGCCGGGCACCTTCACCTTGTGCCACGCGCGGACGAGCTTGCCGTCGCGGCCGAACAGGAAGGTCGCGCGCTCGATGCCCATGTATTTCTTGCCGTACATCGATTTTTCGATCCACGTCCCGAACGCCTCGCACACGCTGTCGTCGGCATCGGTGGCGAGCGGGACGGTCAGGTCGTACTTCGCCGCGAACTTCTGATGCCTGGCGGGCGGGTCCTTGGACACGCCCAGCACGGCAACGCCCGCCGCCTCGAAATCGGCCATCGCGGCGGAAAAGTCCTTTGCCTCGTTGGTGCAACCGGTCGTGTCGTCCTTCGGATAGAAATAGACGACCAGCGGCGCGCCGAACGCAGTCAGCGACCGCTCGCTGCCATCAGGCAGCGTCACCTTGACCGCTGGGATCGCATCGCCTTCGCCAAGTGCCATCATTCGTCTCCCTGAACCGCGTCCCACGCCGCGCGCACCGCCTGCCGGACGGCATCGAGCGCGGCGACCACCGCGTCCCAGTCGGCAAGGCCGAGCGCGCGGGCAATCAGGGCCTTGGTCGGGGGCGCCGGTTCCTGCGCATCCGGCGCGACGAGGCGCAGCGTGACGATCAGGCGGGTCAGCAATTCGAGCGCGACGACAAGATCGTCGGACACCCGCCCCTCGCCCGCCAGCACACGGATCGCCGCCGCCAGATCGGGCGAGAAGCCCGTCCGGTGGACCAGCTGCCGGACATGCACCGCGAACTCGAGATCGACGAGCCCGCCGTCGAGCAGCTTGGCATCGAGCGGCCCCTGCGCGGGCTTGTGTGCGCGCATCTCCGCCCGCATCGCCGCGGCGTCGGCGGCGATGTCGCGGTCGGGCCGCGCGCCGTTCAGCACCGCATCGATGATCGCCTGCGTCGCCGCACGCGCCTTACCCGATCCGAACACGGGCCGCGCACGGGTGAGCGCCATATGCTCCCACGTCCACGCACTCTCGGTCTGGTAGCGGCGAAATCCCTCCAGCGACACGACCAGCGGCCCCTGATTGCCCGAAGGACGCAGCCGGGTATCGACCGGATAGAGCGGGCCGGAAGCGGTCGGCACCGACAGCGCCGCGGTCACCCGCTGCGCCAGCCGGTTGTAGTAATGCACCGCGCCGAGCGGTCGCCGGCCATCGCTTTCCGCCGCATGATCGCCGGTGAACAGATAGACGAGGTCGAGGTCGCTGGCGTGGGTCAGCGCCCCGCCACCAAGCCGCCCGAGCGCGAGGATCACCAGTTCGCTGTCGGGGAGGCGGCCGTGCGCCCGCTCGAACTCCTCGGTCGCCGCGGTCGCCAGCGTCTCGATCGCCGCTTCGGCCAGCCGCGAATAGCCGCGCGCGACCTCCAGCGGATCGCGCGCACCCGCGACGATCTGCACGCCGAGCGCAAAGCGTGTCTCCGCCACCACGCGGCGCACGTGATCGAGCCGCTGCTCGTAATCGAGCCGCCCGGCACGCATCGCCGCAACGAGGTCGGAGACCTCGCCCACCGGCTCCAGCGCGCTGGCGTCGATCAGCCCGTCGAGCAGCTCGACCCGCCGCCCCAGCGCATCGGCCAGCGTCGGCGCCAGCGCCAGCACCGTCGCCAGCAGCCGCGCCAGCTGCGGCCGCGCGTCGATCAGGCGAAAGAAGTTGATCGCGCTCGGCAGCTTGCCCAGCATCCGGTCGAGCCGCAGCAGCGCGGCATCCGGATCGGGCGCCTCGCCCAGCGCGGCGATCAGGCCGGGCAGCACGTCCTCCACCGCCGCGCGCGCGGGGGCCGAGCGGAGCGCGGGATAGCCGCCCGACCGCCACTCGGCGACGCGGCGAACCGCGCTCGGCCCGTCCGCGAACCCCGCCGCCGTCAGCCGCTCGGCGAGCCCCGCCTCCGCATCGGGCAGCCGGTCCGACGCTTCCGGCTCGAGCGCGTCGTAGATCCGGCCGACTGCCTCGATATGCGGGCGCAGACCGGCAAGCAGCGCCGCGCCGTCCGCCAGCCCGTCGAGCCGCGCGACCCGGTCGAGCGAGTCGCCGGCGGGCAGCGTGTGCGTCTGCCGGTCGTCGATCATCTGCACGCGGTGCTCGACCGTGCGCAGCCGGCGATAGGCATCGGCGAGCACCGCTGCATCTTCCGCCGCGATCCGTCCCGCCGCGCCCAATGCCGCCAGCGCATCGAGCGTGGCGGGTGCCCGGAGCGCCGGGTCGCGCCCGCCATGGATCAGCTGGTGGATCTGCGCGACGAATTCGATTTCGCGGATACCGCCGCGCCCGCGCTTCAGGTCATAGCCGGGGCCGAACGCCTGACCCTGTGCATGATGGTCGCGGATGCGCGCAGTGATGCCGCGGATCTCTGCAATCGCGCCGAAATCGAGGCTGCGCCGCCACACGAACGGCGAAATCGCGGCGAGGAACCGCTCGCCCAGCGCCACGTCCCCGGCGCAGGCGCGCGCGCGGATGAAGGCGGCGCGTTCCCACGGCAGCGCGGCGGATTCATAATAACCGATCGCCGCCTCCACCGGCAGCGCGATCGGCGTCACCTCGCTCGACGGGCGCAGCCGCAGATCGACGCGCAGGACATAGCCATCGCCGTCGCGCGCCTGCAGCAGTTCGACCACGCGCTTGCCGATCCGGACCGCTGCTTCCTGCGGTTCCTCGCGCGGACGGGTCGGCAGCGTCGCGGGATCGAACAGCAGAATGGGGTCGATGTCGGAGGAGTAATTGAGCTCGCCGCTCCCCTGCTTGCCGAGCGCAATCGCGGCAAAGCCCACGGGTTCGGCGCCGGGCGTCCGCTCCCCGATCGCGGCGCGAATGGCGATGTCGAGCGCGCGGTCGGCAAAGGCCGTCAGCACGCCGACCACCTGTTCGAGCGGCCATGCGCCCGACAGATCGGCCAGCGCCGCCAGCAGCGCAAGCCGCCAACGTGCCCGCCGCAGCCTGGCAGCGACCGGCAGATCGTCCAGCCCGTCGAACGCGGCGGCCAGCGGATCGGCCAGCAGCGCGGCCGCGTTCGCCGCCGTCCCGGCCTCGCGCTGGGCAGCGAGGCGGAGGAACGGCGATTCTGCGCACGCACGCTCCAGCGCTGCCGCCATCGTTTCGGGATCGACCGTCGCCATCATGTCACAACCGCCGGGAAGCGACCAAATGGCGGTATTGTCAAGAAACATACGGGCTTGATCCGCGTTATAGCCGCATGACCAAACACCCGCCCCTCGATCGCGACCTGGCAAAGCGCGTGCAGGTCTCGCGGCCCTGTGCCAGCGATCGCCTGACGGGGGCGTTGCGCGGCGCCTATGATCGCGACCTGGGACTACCGGACGATATGCTGGGCCTGCTCTACGAACTCGACAGAAAAACCGCGCGGCACTGATCGTCCGGCGCGGTTCTTTTTTGGTCGGTCGAGACTTTAGAGATCAGTGCAGACCGCGGTCCCGGCTGAGTTCGTCGACCTCGCCCATGATCGTATCGAGCGCACTCTTTTCGCCATGATCGTGCAGCGCCCGGCTGGGCAGCGCGCCGTCGGTCAGCAGATTCTCCAGCGCGACGCGCCCACGCGCCACGCGGCTCTTGATCGTGCCCACCGCGACCTGACAGATCTCGGCCGCTTCCTCATAGGCGAAACCGCCCGCACCCACGAGGATCAGCGCCTCGCGCTGCGGCCGTGGCAGGTGCAGCAGCGCGCGCTGCATGTCGGTCAGTTCGACATGGCGGTCCTGGCTGGCCGGCGCGGCGAGCAGCCGGTCGGCGACCAGATCGTCCCACTCGCCCTTGAACCGCGCGCGGCGCATCTGGCTGAGATAGAGGTTGCGCAGGATGATGAACGTCCAGGCGCGCATGTTGGTGCCCGCCTGGAACCGCTTGCGCGCGGCCCATGCCTTGAGGAGCGTTTCCTGCACCAGATCGTCGGCGGTATCGCGGCTGCCCGACAGCGAGCGGCCGAATGCGCGCAGGTGCGGAATGACCTGGGTGAGCTGTGCCTTGAATTCGGGATCCGAGAGCGAGACATGCTCGCGCTCGGGCATTTCGCCGCCCGGCTGTTGTTCGTCAGACTGGGACATGCAGCTCCGATCGGATGGGCCCTGCGGTACGCGGCCACGGTCTGGAACATAAGGGGTGGGGGCGGGAATGACCATCCCCGCCGCGTCGTCGGAAGCGGACAATCCCGTCAGGCCAGGACCAGATACGCGAAGATCGCGATCACCAGCGCCAGCGAGATCGGCAAAATGTACCGCGTCATATGGGGGGTCGCACCGGCGCGAGCGCGGTCGGTGTCGATATGAATCTGCTCGTTCGGATCAGCCATATCGCTTCAACCCCCCAACTTCGTTTTGGCTCCGTATCCTTCTGACACGGAGCGTTTTACGCGCCGGCCGGGACCGTCGACTGGTCGAAGAACAGCGCCTGGCTGATCGCCGCCTTCACCGTCGACCGCTGGAACGGCTTGGTGATGAGGAAGGTGGGCTCGGGCCGCTCGCCCGTCAGCAGCCGCTCGGGGAAGGCCGTGATGAAGATCACCGGCACATTGAACTGCGCCAGAATGTCCTTGACCGCATCGATGCCCGAGCTGTCGTCGGCGAGCTGGATGTCGGCGAGGACGAGGCCGGGACGATCCTCCATCGCCAGCGCCACCGCCTCGTCGCGGGTCACGGCGACGCCGGTGACTTCGTGGCCGAGGTCGCGGACGATCGTCTCGAGGTCCATGGCGATGATCGGCTCGTCCTCGATCACCAGCACGCGGGCGCGCGTCTGCTGTTCGATCTCGGCCAGCGCGTCGGCGACGAGTGCGTCGACCTCGGCGGTGTCGACGTCGATCAGGTACGCCGTATCCTCGACCGTGAAGCCTTCCATCGCGGTCAGGAGCAGCGCCTGGCGCGAGATCGGCGCGATGCGGGCGAGGCGTGCGCGGGCGATCGCCTCCTGGTCGCTGCCGCCGGCATGATCGGCCTCATGGTCGTCGATCTGGCTCGATCCCCAGATCGCCTGGAACGTGCGATAGAGGCCGAGGCGCGGATCGACGTCGCGGGGAAACTCCTCGGGCGCGGCCACGATCGCCTCGAGCGTGGCGCGGACATAGCGGTCCCCCTCGGCCTGGCTGCCGGTCAATGCCCGGCCATAACGGCGAAGAAACGGAAGATGCGGGGCAAGCTGCTGTCCAAGCGACATGGTAATTCTAGTCTCCTCCACCGCCCGCCGCGAAGGGGACGGGCCAATCGGATGTGGTGAGGCCGCGGACGGGCAAAATCCCCCCTTCCCCGGAAAAGCCACAAGCCACGGAACCATCGAACGTCTTTTTAGTTTCATCGCACCGAACGCGCATAGGTTGCGCGCAAAGCGAAGCGCTGCAAAGGGCCTCGCCGAACAGTGTCGTACCCGCCGTCCGGAACCGGGGGATGGCGGGATACAGGGGGAAGTCGTGGGTTCTGACAATCATCCGCCAAAGCCGCCGAAAACTTCCCAAGCGCCTGCAAAAAAGAATGTCGGCGATGCGTTGCGCGCCGTGTATCGCGAGGCGGTGGAAGAAACCGTGCCCGACGACCTGCTCGACCTTCTCAAGAAGCTTGATTGAGCGCGCCGGCCGCGCGTCCCCGATCCCGTCCGTCGCAAAAGCCCAAATGACGATGGCGTTCGGGCCGCTTTGCTTTAGCGTCCAGCGCCGATGACCGCGACCGATCCGGGCGACGAGCCCGCCCCCCTTTCCGACCTCGAAACCGAGCCGCGCCGCTGGCTGTCGCGATTGCCGACGGGCGCGCGGGTCTTTCTGATCCTGGGCGGCGCGTTGCTGCCGCTCGCGCTTCTGGCCTTTCTCGCCACCGTCCAGACAACGCGCATCGCCGATGTCGAGGTGCGCGCCCAATTGCGGGTCGCGCTGGCCGAGAGCAATCGCTCGATCGCTGCCGAGTTCCTGGGCGACATGGCGGCGCTGCGCACCAGCGTCATCGCGCTTGCCGCCGATCCGGGGAACGAGGCGACGTGCGCCCGCGCGCGCGGCGTGTTTGCCCAGCAATATGCCGCCGGCCTGCGCTTCGCGATCAGCGACCCGAACGGCCGGCTGCTTTGCGGCACCCCGCTGGCGCCCGGTCAGGCGATCACCGGCGAACAGCTGGACACCGGCCGCATCGCCGCGCGCGTCGTCGCAGACGGCGTCGTTCTCGGCATCGCCGATCCGCGCACGCGCATCGTCGGCACCGCCTTCTTCCCCGTCGCCTTTCTGGGTCCGATCGCCCAGCCCAGCGGGCTTCTCGCCGACAAGGGCATCGCGCTTCGCGACGACGATGCCTCGCTGACGCTCGCCGATCTGCCCGATGCCGGCCCCTTCGCCCGCACCGAAAGCGCGGCGACGCCGATCGGCATCGACGGGCTGGTGGTCGAGATGGCGATGCGCGGCGCGCCCATCACCTCGCCGCTGCTCGTCGCAATGCTGATCCCGTTCCTGATGTGGATCGGCGCGGCGGCAATCGCGTGGTTCGTCGTCGATCGCCTGCTGATCCGGCCGCTTCGGCGCTTGCGGACGAGCGTGGGGGCCTATGCGCCGGGCACCGTCCTCGGCCCGGTCGATTACGGCGCGGTCCCGGCACAGGAGATCCGCCAGCTCGGCGACACGTTCCGCGCCATCACCCGCACCGTCGTCGCGCACGAGGCGGGGCTGGCCGACGGCCTGGTCCGCCAGACCAAGCTGACCCGCGAAGTCCACCACCGCGTCAAGAACAACCTTCAGGTCATCGCCAGCCTCATCAACTTTCACGCGCGCGGCGCCGCCACGCCCGAGGCGGCCGCTGCCTATGCCTCGATCCAGCGGCGCGTCGACGCGCTCGCGGTCGTCCACCGCTATCACTTCGCCGAGCTGGAGGAGAATCGCGGGGTCGAGATGCGCGCGGTGCTGGGCGAACTGGCCGCGGGCATCCGTGCGGGCGCGCCCGAGGGCGCTCACCGTTTCGCCGTCGCGATCGAGGTCGAGCCTGTGATGGTGTCGCAGGACACGGCGATCGCGGTCGCCTTTCTCGTCACCGAACTGCTCGAACTGGCGATGACCGCCAATCCCGACACGCAGGCGCGTATCTCGCTTCGCCAGTCGGCGGATCAGGCGACCGTCGGCGTGCTTCGCGTCGTCTCGCCCGCGCTCATCCAGGGGGATACGCTCGATGCGCTGCTTGCAGGGCGCTATGGCCGCGTGATCGCGGGGCTAGCACGGCAGCTTCGCGCGCCGCTGCACCATGATCCGCTGAGCGGGGCTTATGAGATCAACGTCGCCATCATGGGCCGCCCCTGAAAAAAATCGACGACGGTGCCCAGCGGCCGGAACCCCCCGCTGGGACGCACGTTCAGCAACCCGGACGGTGACCTTTTGCCCCCCCGCTCTCACCGTCCACGACATGAGGCCCGGAAGCGTCGACCCTCCCCCCCCCGGCGACGCTTTCGGGCCTTACCCTTTCCAACATCATCCGGACTTCGGCGCGCTGGTTACAGTCGCGGAACGAATATCGGCGAGCGGCATTTTGATGCCACTGGTTCTAGGATGGAGATGACTATGCGTAAGCTTCTGGGTCTGGCCGTGGTCGCGGGTGCGCTGCTGACCAGCGCGTGCAACACCGTCGAGGGCGTCGGCAAGGACGTGAAGTCGGCGGGCACCGCGGTCGAGAAGGCCGCGAACTAAACCCCGGTCGCAAGGCTGACGAAAAGGCCGCGTTCCCCGACGGGAGCGCGGCCTTTTTCTCGTTCAGGCGGGTTCTTCCTCGGCCGGCGCGGCCTTGGCGCGCTTGCGCTCGGTAAACCAGATGCCGATCAGCGCGAGCTCGTACAGAAAGATCAGCGGGATCGCGAGGAGGAACTGCGATCCGATGTCGGGCGGCGTCAGCACCGCCGCGAGGCCGAACGCCGCGACGATCGCATATCGGCGCGCGCCCACCAGCTGTTTGCGCGTCACGATCCCCGCGCGCTCGAGCAGCATGAGCAGGATCGGCAGCAGGAACGCGATCCCGAACGCGAACAGGAACTGCATGACGAACGACAGGTAGTTGCCGACCGAAGGCAGCGCCTCCTGCTGGATGCCCCCGAAATTGCCCTGGAAGCCGAGCAGAAAGTGCAGCGCCACCGGGATCGTCACAAAATAGGCGAGCGCCGCGCCCATCGTGAACAGCACCGGCGTCGCGAGGATGAAGGGCAACAGCGCCTTTTTCTCGTTGCGGTAGAGGCCCGGCGCCACGAATTGCCAGAGCTGATTGGCGAGCACGGGGAACGACACCATCATCGCGGCGAAGAACGCCACCTTCACCCGGACGAAGAACGCCTCGAACAACTGGGTGAAGATCACCTTCTTCTGCCCCGCGGCGAGCAGCGGCTGGACGAGGAAGGAGAACACGTCCTCGGCGAAATAATAGCAGACGCCGAACGCGACGAAGATCGTCAGCAGACAATAAAAGAGGCGCCGGCGCAGCTCGATCAGATGTTCGAGCAGCGGCGCCTGCGTTTCGTCGATGTCCCTCACGACTCGCCCCTCTGCGCCGGTTCGTCACGGATCACCGGCGGCGGCGTCGTGGCGGGGCCGTGATCGGCGTCAGGCGCGGACGGCGAGCCCGCGTCGTCGGGCGTCGGCTCGGCATCCGGCGCGGGCGGCCCCTCGAGCGCGACGGGCTGCGCGGCCGGTTCGGGCGGATGCTCGCGCATGATCCGCGCGTTCTCCTCGGCCCATTTCTTTTCCATTTCGGCGAGTTCTGCCTCGCGGACCATCGAATCGAAGCCCGAGCGGAACGGGCGCGCCACGCCGCGTGCGCGGCCGACCCATTCGCCGACGAAGCGCATCGCCTTGGGCAGGTCCTTGGGGCCGATGACGAGCAGCGCGACGATGGCGACCACCATCATCTCGCTCATGTTGAAGTCGAGCATCTCGCCCTGTCGGTCCCGCCCTTAGCGCTGTCGTGTCATGCGGGCGGGCACCCGGCCCGCCCCGTCCGGCGAGTGTCAGCGCGTCTCGCGCGTGCGCTCTTCGGTCTTGTACGCGGGCTCGGCGGCGCGCTGCGCCTCGATGCGCGTCGGCTCGGCCTCTTCCTCGGCCATGCCCTGCTTGAAGTTCTTGATGCCCTTGGCGACGTCACCCATCAGGTTCGAAAAGCGGCCACCGCCAAGCAGCAGGATCGCGATCACGCCGAACACCAGCCAGTGGATCAGGCTGAAACTACCCATGACGAATCTCCTAGAGGTCGTCTCTATCTAGTCGTCCTCGCCGTCCTTTTCCACCGATACCTGTTCGAGCGCCAGATCGACCGGATCGAGCAGCCCCGCGGCGCGCAGATCGTCGATGCCGGGCAGGTCGCGGCGGCTCGCCAGGCCGAAGTGATCGAGGAAGGCGGGCGTCGTCGCATAGGTGAGCGGCCGGCCTGGCACCTCACGTCGGCCGGCGGGGCGGATCCAGCCGGCTTCCATCAGCACGTCGATCGTACCCTTTGCCACCTGAACCCCGCGGATCGCCTCGATCTCCGCGCGCGTCACCGGCTCGTGAGAGGCGATGATCGCCAGCGTCTCGATCCCCGCGCGGCTGAGCTTGCGGCTATCTTCCCGGTCGCGGCGGAGCAGGTGGGCAAGGTCGCCGGCGGTCTCGAAATGCCAGTGTTCGCCGCGCTGAACCAGATTGAGCCCGCGCCCGGCATAATCGGTCCGAAGCCGGTCCAAGGCGTCGGCGATACCGTTCCGCTCGCCCAGATGCGCGGCGATGTCGGCGACCGTCAGCGGCCCGGTGGCGGCGAACAGGATCGCCTCGATCGCGCGTGTGCGCTCGTCGGGCGCGTTCATGCCAGCGACCGGAGGTAGAGCGGCGCGAACGGCGCCTCCTGCGCCAGCTCGATCCGCCCCTGCTTGGCGAGTTCGAGCGCGGCGAGGAAGCTCGAGGCGAGCGCGGAGCGCCGCCACATCGCCTCGCCCCCATCCGGCATGAAGCGCTCGATCGCCGTCCAGTCGATCGCCTCTCCCAGCATCGCCGACACGCGCGACAGTGCGGTTTCCAGCGTCATCACCGGCCGCTGGCGCACGACATGCAGCACCGGCCGCGACCGCGCGCTCACCCGGCCATAGGCGGCGATCAGGTCGTAGAGGCTCGCGTCCCACTTGGTCCCCCGGATCGTGCGCAGCCCCTCCGGCGCGCCGCGGGTAAACACGTCGCGGCCGAGCCGGTCGCGCGCCATCAGCCGCGCGCCGGCCTCCCGCATCGCATCGAGCCGCGCGAGCCGCAGCGTCAGGCGCAGCGCCAGTTCCTCCGGGCTCGGCGTCTCTTCGGGATCGCGCGGCAGAAGGAGCGCCGACTTGAGGTAGGCCAGCCAGGCGGCCATCACGAGATAGTCCGCCGCGACCTCGAGCTTGAGGTCGCGCGCGCCCGCGATGAAATCGAGATACTGGTCGACCAGTTCGAGGATCGAGATCGCGCGCAGATCGACCTTCTGCGTCCGCGCGAGGCCGAGGAGCAGGTCGAGCGGCCCCTCCCAGCACTCGAGCGAGATCGTCAGCGTGTCGGCGTCGGCCATGCGCGGTTCTGCACCCCCGTCAGTCGCGGCGCATCCGCGCGAAGGAGAACAGATACGCCGCGATGACGACGATGCATATCGCCGTCAGATGCCACGGCCGCGGCACGAACAGATAGGCGGCATAGGCGGCCAGGCAGCGGCCGACCGCGTGCTGCATTCCCACCGGATCGTCCGCCGACCAGCCGAACGGGATCCAGACGAGCGCCAGCAGGATCGCGGCGCCCAGCACGATGATGCCGGGATTGTTGAGGCCGGCGATGATGACCAGCGGCCAGAGCAGCCCGATCATGACGATCCCGCCCATGAAATTGGCGAGCACCGGATTGCCCGCACCGCTCTTCATCAATTGCCGCCCGCGCAGCCGGTCGATCAGGAGCGCGAGCGGGAAGATCAGCCCGCTGCCGAACGCCACCGCGAAGCCCAGCGTCCTCGCCGGCACGACCACCGAGGCGACTGCCGCGATCGTCCACAAGATCATCCCCGCCAGCGGCATCGACGCGGTCGACGTGGCGCGGAACTGCTCGCGAAGGCTCGCGAGCGGCATGGTTGCATTCGTCATTATCCCCCCCCTTTTTCGCCGCCCTTATCCGCGGCTTTTGGGGAGTTCAACGGCAACGATGCGTGTCAGGCGCGTGTTAGCGCGAGCAGCGCATCCCGCTTGGCGACGAGTTCGGCGACGTCGCCCTGCGGCGCCTGCCGCGTCGCCATCGCGCGGTCGAGGCGCGCGAGCGTCGCCTCCCCCGCGGGCGCCAGCCGGCCGGCAATGTCGATCATCTCGGGCATCCGCGCCCAGCAATCGAGCACCACGTCGCACCCTGCGGCGATCGCGCCCGCGGCCTTGTCGCCCGCCGATCCCGACAACGCCTTCATGTCGATATCGTCGGTCATCAAGAGGCCGTCGAAGCCGATCCGGCTGCGGATCACCTCGCCGACGATCGTCGGAGAGAGCGTTGCCGGCCGCTCGGCGTCATAGGCCTCGAACACGCAGTGACAGGTCATGCCCATGGGCGCGTGGGCAAGCGTGCGGAAGGGTTCGAAATCGACCTCCAGTTCCTCGGCCGTCGCGGTGACGCGCGGCAGTTCGAGGTGGCTGTCGACGCGCGCGCGGCCGTGGCCGGGCATGTGCTTGACCACGCCGATCGTGCCACCCGCCGCCAGCCCGTCGAGCACTGCGCGGCCGAGGGCTGCGACCTGCATCGGCTCACCGCCATAGGTCCGGCTGGCGACCGCGGGCGTCGCCCCCTCCACCGCCACGTCGAGCAGCGGCAGGCAGTCGACGCTGATCCCCACTTCGCTCAGCATCAGCCCGATCGCCTGCGCGTTCACCCGCGCCGCCTCGATCGCCGAGGACGGGGCGATGTCCCAGAGCCTGGCGAAGGCAGGGCCGGCGGGCGTGGCGGGCCATTCGGGCGGCTTCATCCGCGCGACCGGCCCGCCCTCCTGATCGATCAGGATGGGGAGGTCGTCGCGGCCCGACAGCGCGCGCAACTCGTCGGTCAGCGCGCGAAGCTGCCCCCGATCGATGACGTTTCGGCCGAACAGGATGTAGCCGAGCGGGTCGGCCTCGCGAAAGAACGCGCGCTCTTCGGCGGTCAGCGCCGGGCCGGACAGGCCATAGATGACGGAAAGCATGGGGCCGGGTTAGCGCGGGCGGCGGTGGAGGCCAAGCCTAGACCGCCACCGTACCCCGGCGAAGGCCGGGGTCCAGTTGGGGAACGTCGCGGGCGTTCACGTGCCGGCCGTGCCTGGACTCCGGCCTTCGCCGGGGTACGGCCGTGCCGCCCAGATCACGTCAGTTCGCCACCACGAAGCACGCCTCGCCCGCGACCTTCAGTTTGCCGCAGACTTCGCGCGCCTGCGCATTGCTGCCGGTGTTGACGCGCAGGCGCTGGACGGTGCGACCGTTGACCTCCGCCGCCTCGATCGACTGGCCGAGCCCGGCGAGATAGCCGAAGCGGCCCGACAGCTGCTTCCACGCCGCATTGGCCGCGGCGGTGTTGGGGAACGAGCCGAGCTGGACGACCGCGCCGCCGCCCGCACCGCCCGCGGCGACGGGGGGCAGGCGAACGCCCGCCGCCTTGCCCGCGGCCGGATCGCTG
>SXGQ01735979.1_pt1 | contig 18570 bp, 18 predicted proteins | sample 3178371 | NCBI WGS metagenome assembly SXGQ01 (sample SAMN11356859, study PRJNA531348) | freshwater metagenome | isolation source: freshwater sample F1-20 | place: China: Fuxian Lake, Yuxi | collected 2017-12-25 | reverse complement strand
TCGCCGATGAGACCGGAGCCGGTGTGCTCCTCGTGGAACAGCACGTGCACATGGCGCTCCAGGTGGCCGATCGGGCCTACGTGCTCAGCCATGGTGAGTTGGCCATGGAGGGCAACGCAGCCGAACTCGCCAAGGACCGTAGCCTCATCGAGGCGTCCTACCTCGGCGAATCACACTGACCCGCCAAAGCCTCAGGAAGCAGGCATCTGCTTGAGGTAGGTCTGCATGTCGAAGTAATCGCGCCAGAGCGTGATCTTGCCGTTGACGACTTCCCACACGCCGGTCACGGGTAATTCGAGCCAACCATGGGCCATCTTGAACCGGTCGGTCCGCTCGTTGAACACGTAGTTGCCCGAAGCCGCTTCACGATGGATCGGCCACGAGATCTCGGTGCACCCGGCGAACATCGGGCCGAGGATTCCGTTCATGGCCTCCGGACCGAAGACCTTCATCATCGGCACGTTGTCGTATTCGCAGTTCTCCGAGACCATGGCCAGAGCGGCCGGTAGATCGTTGCGCTCGATGGCGGCGATGAACGCGTGGACGGTCTCGAGAGGGGTCATGGGTTCTCCTCGTGCTTGTGTTCGTGGGCGGGTTCTCTGCTCCAGAGGACGTCGAAGTCGCGGGCGACATCGAGCACCTGGAACGCGCGACCGAGCCCCACGCAGAAGCCGATCGTGACGGTCAGCTCCAGCAACTCGGGGTCGGAGTAGTTCTGGCGTAGTCGGTTCCAGAGATCGTCATCGACCGCCGTGTGATCCACGGCGAATCGCTCGGCGTACTCGGCGGCGAGCCGCTCACGCGCCGACAACCGCGGGTGGTCGTAGTAGTTCTGCACCGAGTTGTACAACTCGTCGTCCATTCCTTGCCGCATCGCCGATGCAGCGCGTGTATTCATTCAAACGACGCATTGGTTGAGCTGGGCCACCCGCATACGGGCGACCTCCCGCTCGCGGATGCTCAGTGACGACTGTACGTACACGGCCTCGCTCATGGCATGGACGCCCTTGCCCATGTGTGGAGCGAGTTGCCACATGCGCTGAGCCTCGAGGCCCTCTCCGTCCGGAACGTCGATTCGTGCCATGTCGTCCTCCGATCAGCGGCGGGCCGCTTCGAACATCCTGATCTTCACCGGGATGGCGCTCTGCACGACCATACCCGTCACCCGGTCGTAGCCCTGGTCCACCGACACGAGCCGACTCGTCGGCGCTCCGATGTCACGTACCTTCTCGTCGGTCAGAGACGAGCCACCCCACGAGTGCGCCATGGAGATGACACCCCGCCGCACATCGGGGGCCGCCTCCACCACGCCGTGCAACGAGGCGCGGGGCGACGTGATCTCGATGATGTCACCGTCGGCCAGACCATGTTCGGCCATGTCGTCGGGATTCATGTAAGCCGGGTTGGTGGTTCCCTTGGCGGCCAGGCCGGGAAGTTCGGTACCGAGTGAGTTGAGCACGTGCTTGAGGCGCCGACTCACGAGCCGGAACGGATACTCCGAGCCATCCACTCCCAGGAACGAGGCACTGTCGGACTCGCGAAGGATGTCGGCCAACTCACTGACGATGTCGTCGGAGGCCAACGTGAATCGTGCGCTGCAATCGGCGTCGGCGGGTTGCACCCGAAGGGCCTTCTCGGGATGCACCTTCATCCGGTTCTGACGGATCTCGTTCATCGGCATGCGCGAGCCGGCATACGCGAGTTCGATGATCTCGTCGTCGGTGGGGTGGTGATCGGTCGGGGCCGGGCCACCCGGGAACGGCAGGGGCACCTCCAATCGCCGGGTGATCTCCCAGAAGAACTCCCATTCGTTCAACACGTCGCCGATGCGCGGCACGACGGCCTCGGTGTAGTTGGTGTACGGCTCGCGGAACCAGCGATCCATGAGGTGCGGCACGTCGGCGCGTTCGAGCGAGAGCGTGGGGGCGATCACGTAATGGGCGAACTCGGCCGTGGCCGACATGCGGTGGTCGAGCACCACGAGGAGTTCGAGATCCTTCATGGCCGAGATCGTGAGTTCCTGATCGGGCCAGGCCACCACCGGGTTCCCACCGCTCACGATGAGGGCCCGGATGCGGCCTTCGCCCGGATTGATGATTTCCTCGGCGAGGGTCGTGGTGGGCATTTCGCCCCGCATGCCGTGCAGTGAGCGCACTCGTGCTTCGGGACCCGGCGTGGGATTGCGTGGCGCGATGACCTGCGCGCGCCGCGGCATGTCGGGATACAGGAAGTACCCGCTCTCCACGCGATCGCCGGCGCGATTCACTCGTCCGCAGATCGTGTTCAGCACGATCACGAAGTGTTCGGCCAGGCTCGAGTGCGGCGCCATGTTGGGTCCGGTTCCGGCACCGACGGTGCCCCGGCGTCCGGCGGCGAACATGCGAGCAGCGGCCACGATGTCGTCAGCGGGCACGTCGCATCGCCGCGCGACGTAGTCGAGTGTGTACGGACGCACCGACTCGCTCAGTGCATCCATGTCGGACACCCAGGCGTCGCAGAACTCGTGGTCGAAGAGGTCTTCCTCGAGGATGATGCGCGTGATGCCGGCCAGCAGCGTGGGGTCCTCGCCCGGTTTCACGGCCAGATGGATGTCGGCCTGTGTGGCGAGCTCGGTGCGTCGCGGATCGATCACGATCAGCTTGAGTCCGCGCTTCTTGGCTTCGCGCATCACCACGAAGGGGTTCGTGCCCTGCAGGCCACCGACCGGTCCGAAACTCGAGACCATCGGGTTGTAACCGACGGCCATCAGCACGTCGGCATCGGTGAAGTTGTGATAGCCGGCTTCCCAGATTCCGGTTCGGAATGGGGCCGTGCCCTTGGCCGGTTGGTCGATGGTGACCGAGGTGTAGAACGACGACGAACCGATTCCTTGGTGGAACGCGCGCGCCGCCGGGACGGCGAGGCTGTTCTGATAGCCGCCGGTTCCGGTGTAACTCGCGACCGCACGCGGACCGTAGGTGTCGATGATGCGGCGGAGTTCGGCCGCGATGCCGTCGAGCGCGTCTCCGGACGTGACCGTCTCGAACGATCCATCGGGGCGCCGACGCAACGACTCACGAAGTCGCGACGCGTGGGTCATCTGGTCGGGGAGTTGTCGACCCTTGATGCACGTGTAACCGGCGAAGATCGGATCCTCCGGAACGCCGCGGATCTCGACGGCCCGTCCCATCTGGACATCGACCTCGATCGGGCAACTGGCATGGCACACGCGGCAGAACGTCTGGTGCGTGGTGACGCGATTGGCGCTTGCGGACATCACCGAAACCTCCCCGGCGGGCCCCCGTCCGCCACGGCAATCAAACTAATCCGCCGGTTAGTTTGAAGGGTGACCGAGCGCCCGATCGGTCACCGAGAGGGGAAGTCGAGGCCATGTCCGCAGCCACCGAGAATCCGCAACTCGACGCCCTGATCCATCGCGAACAATCGGCGATCGCCTGCCCGTACCCGATCTTCGCCGGGCTGCGCGACGACGACGGTCTGACCTTCCACCCCGATCTGGGCGCCTGGATCGTGACCCGCTACGACGACGTCCGGGGGATTCTGCGCGACACCGAGCGTTTCTCGAGCCTGAACCCGACCGGTCCGCAGGCCGCCGGTGAGGCGCTCATGAAGGGGATCATGGAACTCATGCAGGACCCGAGCATGGGTGAGTCGCTCGCTCGCATGTCACGAGGCCGGGTGGCCGTGCTCCTGAACGCCGATCCGCCCGATCATCGACGTCAGCGTCGTCTCGTCAACCCTGCGTTCCGCCCCGACCGCATCCGCGGTTTCGAGCCCGCCATCATCGAGATCACCGATCGGCTCCTCGCCGACATTCGGGCCGATCTCGCCGCCGGCCGGGCGGTCGACATCGTGCAGCGCTTCGCCGTGGGTGTGCCGATGGCCATCATCGCCATGGCGCTGGGTGTCGCCGACGACGATCTCGCGCGTTTCAAGCGGTGGTCGGACGACATCGTGATGCCGGTCGGCAATCACTCGCCGTCCCTCGAGCAGATCCGGGGCTTCGTCACGTCGACCCGGGAGTTCACGGACTACTTCCTCGCCGAGATCGCCGAGCGCAAGCGCGCGCCACGCGAAGACCTCTTGTCCGACATCGCGAACGCCGAGATCGAGGGCGAGGCGCTCACCGACGACGAGCAACTCGGCATGCTCCAACAGTTCCTGGTGGCCGGCAACGAGACGACGACCACGCTCATCGCCAACATGATCCGTCATCTCGCCGAGGACCCCGACCTCCAGGTGCGTGTCCGCAACGATCCGAGTCAGGTCGAGGTTCTGGTGGAGGAGATGCTCCGGCTCGAGGCCCCCGTGGGCGGACTCTTCCGACAGGCCAAAGTCGACGTCGAGATCGCCGGTACCACCGTGCACGCCGGCGACCATCTCTGGCTCGTGTTCGCCTCGGCCAATCGTGACGGGTGCAAGTTCGCCGATCCCGACCGGGTCGATCTCGACCGCGAGAACGTGAAGGAGCATCTGGCCTTCGGCAACGGTGAGCACTTCTGTCCGGGAGCCGGTCTTTCCCGAACCGAGGCCCGCATCGCCATCGGTCGCCTTCTGGCCCAGTTCGACGACCTGCGCCTCGACCCGGCCAACGAGTTCCCGTTCGGCGACTCGTTCGTCCTACGTGGTCTGACGAGCCTGCTGATCACCGCCTCACCCCGTTCGTAGCCGAGGCCGCCGGCATGGCGGCCGAAGTGATCGGTGGATTAGTTTGTGGCTTCGGGTCGTGGGGGCCCGTCTCAGGGGGAATCACATGGCCGATCGCTGGATCACCGACCGCACGCCCAGCCCGCGGTGGCCGCATTACACCCGGGCCAATGCGGGTGAAGTTCTACCGTCGGCGGCAAGTCCGCTCAGTCAGCAACTGTGCTGGGAGAACGGAATTCTGCTCGGCTGGCGCGACGGTTACATCCGGGGCGGCAACTACACCGCGGACGAATTCACCGACGGGTTCCCGGAAGTCGCCGGTTTCTTCGCCGGGTACTTCTACATCAACCTCTCCAACGTCCGTATGCAGGGTGTGCGTAGTCCGTTGCTCTCGGTCGAACAGCTCGACCTCGCATTCTTCGGCGATCACCCCGAGGTGCCGCCCTACGAGGCGCATCCACTCGACGAGCGCCCCGACCTCGTGGACGGCATCATGGCCCACCTCGGTTGGGTGATGACCACCACCTCGGTGCCCGAAATCGACGCTGAGAAGCAGATGACCATCGACCTTCGTCGGAATCGTCCCGATCTCTCGTCGGCCACCGATGCCGAACTCGCCGCGCGTATCCGCAGTCTGCAGCCAGTCCTGCGCAAGCTCTTCGACAGCCACACTCCGCCGAGTTCCGATTCGGCCATCGCTCCGGGCGTTCTCGGTGCGGTGTGCGCGGCTCTCGGTGAACCCGAGACGGCCATGAAGCTCCTCGCCGGAATCGGTGACGTCGACTCGGCCGAACCGAGTTATCGGATGTGGGACATCTCGCGGACCGTGCGCACATCGGCCGAATTGTCGAAGTCCTTCGACGCCGGGGTGAACGGCCTACTCGATCGTCTGCGCGGTTCGGGCAGCTCCGACGCCAAGGCTTTCCTCGCTGACTTCGATCGCTTCCTCGCCGACTTCGGATCGCGTGGCCCGAACGAATGGGAGATCAGCGCCGACACGTGGGAGACCCGCCCCGAGATCGCGCTGGCCGCCATCGATCGAGTGCGACTGCAGTCCGACGACGAGTCGCCACGTATACGCCAGCAGAGGCGCGCCGCCGAGCGCGAGCGCCTGACCGCCGACATCCGGGCCAAGGTCGCACCCCTCGGTGCCGAGTTGGCCGGACAGTTCGAGGGCGCCATCGTCGCCTCGTCGCAGATGGCCATCCGCGAACGCACCAAGACCAACATCATCCGGGCTGTGAACGAAGTGCGGGTTGCCGTACGCGAACTCGGTCGTCGGCACGCAGCGGCCGGCAATCTGCGCGATGCCCAGCACGTGTTCATGCTCCTCGACGAAGAACTCGAGAAGTTCGTGGCGGCGCCGGCGTCGTTCACCTCGACCCTCGCCGATCGTCATGCACAGTGGTTGCACATCCAGACCCTCGAGCCGCCGTTCTTCATCAAGAACGGCGTGGTGCCCCCGCTCGGCTCGTATCCGAAGAAGGGCACGTCCACGGCCGCGGCCGCCCGCGTGGGCGACATCGTGCAGGGCGTCCCCGGTTGCACCGGAAGATACGTCGGCCGGGCACGCGTCGTACTCGACCCCACCGAGCCGGGCGATCTCGAACCGGGCGACGTCCTCGTGGCTCCCAACACCGATCCGGCCTGGACGCCGCTCTTCATGACGTGTGGGGCCGTCGTCGTGAATGTCGGAGCGGCGATCAGCCACGCGATCATCGTCAGCCGTGAACTCGGCTTGCCGTGTGTGGTGTCGGCCACCGATGCCACGGTTCGTATCCCCGATGGTGCGACCATCGAAGTCGACGGCGACACTGGCGCCGTGACCGTTCTGGAGGTTCCTGCATGACCCACCCCTTCCGCTTCGGAGTGCAGAGTTATGCACCGGCTTCGGCGGCCGAATGGCGTGAACAGGCGCGCAAGGCCGAGGCCCTTGGCTTCTCGTCGTTCCATCTCGCCGACCACGTGATCGGACCCGGCCCGGCATTGAACGCCACCGGACACCCGGTGCAGACGGTCGCCGCCGTGCCGGCCATGGCGGTGGCGGCCGAGGCCACGACGACCATCAAGGTCGGTTGTCGTGTTCTCTGCGTCGACTACCGCAATCCGGTGATGCTCGCCAAGGAGATGGCGACCCTCGACTTCTTCTCCGAAGGACGACTCGAACTCGGTATCGGTGCGGGTTGGTTGAAGAACGAATACGAAGCCATGGGCATTCCGTTCGACTCGGCCGGCACACGGCTCGATCGCATGGAGGAAGTCATCGGTTTGTTGCGGGCTTCTTTCGCCGACGGCGAACTGAACATCGACTCCAAGCACGTGCACGCGGTCGGGTTCGAGGCCGTTCCCAAGCCCGTACGGCGACCGTGCCCGCCGATCATGATCGGTGGTGGAGCCAAGCGAGTTCTCACCATCGCCGGCCGTGAAGCCGACATCGTGAGCCTCAACTTCAACAACTCGACCGGTCGACTCGGCCCGGAAGGTATCGGTTCGTCCACCGCCGAACTCACCGAGCAGAAGATCCAATGGATCAAGGACGGCGCCGGATCGCGATTCTCCGACATCGAGCTCGAGATCGCCGCGTACTTCACGGTGGTGACCCCCGACGGTGCGGCCACGCTGGGCAAGATGGCACCCATGTTCGGCATGACACCCGAGGTCATGGGCGAGCATCCCAACGTGCTGATCGGATCGGTCGACGAGATCTGCGATCGGATCGTGGAGCGCCGTGAGCGTTTCGGTATTTCCTACATCAGTTTCGGATCGTCGGTCATGGACGCAGTCGCCCCCGTGGTGGCACGTCTGGCCGGCAAGTGACGGGAGACAGGACCATGAGCGTCGACATCAGCAAGTTCAATCCCTTCGATCCGGCCACGCTGCAGTGCCCGTTTCCGCATTACGCCAAGATGCGCGAAGAGGCTCCGATCATGGAGATCCCCGGCATGGGCATCAAGATGGTGACCCGTCACGATCTGGTGATGCAGACCCTGCGCGATCCGCAGACGTATTCATCGCAGTTCGGTTCGTCCGGAATGCCGCTCCCGGCCGAGATCCGCAAGCGCTTCGAAGAGGTCTATGCGCAGGGCTACCCGCGGGTCAGCACCATGCTGACCGCCGACCAGCCCGAGCACACCCGCTATCGCCGCTTGGTTTCGCGTGCCTTCCACCCCAAGGTCATCTCCGAACTCGAGCCCACGGTTCGCAAGATCACCATCGACCTCATCGAATCGTGGATCTCCAAAGGTCGCATCGAATTCGTGTCCGAATTCGGTGTTCCGCTGCCCGTGCGCGTGATCGCCAAAGCCCTCAACGTTCCCGACGATCGCTTGGCGGATTTCAAGCGGTGGTCCGACGACTCGATCGCCGGAATCGGAACCAACATCTCGATCGACGATCGAATCAAGGCCGAGTACGGAGTGAACGAGTTCCAGCACTATTTCGCCGAACAGCTCGAGATCCGTCGCACTCACCCGCAGGACGACATCCTGACCAATCTGCTGAACGCGAGCGTCGAGGGTGACGACGCCGAAGTGGACGACAAGCGTCCCCTCGACGTGCCCGAGATGTTGAGCATCATCCAGCAGTTGCTCGTGGCCGGCAACGAAACCACCACCAAGATGCTGACCGAGATGATCCGACTTCTCGCCGAGAACCCGGATCAGTGGGAGATGGCCAAGAAGGACCCGTCGCGGGTGGAAAAGATCGTCGAAGAAACCCTCCGACTCTCCACTCCGACGCAGGGGATGTGGCGCATCGTCACCGCCGACACCGAGCTCGGTGGTCATCCGCTGAAGAAGGGTGATCGACTGATCATCGTCTTCTCGTCGGCCAATCGCGACGAGTGCCTCTACTCCGATCCCGACGCCTTCGATCCCGACCGCGAGAACCTGCGCGACCACCTTGCGTTCGGTAAGGGCATCCACTTCTGCCTCGGCGCGAATCTGTCGCGACTCGAGGGCAAGGTCGCGCTCGAGGAACTATCGAAGCGCCTCGGCTCGATCTCGTTGCCCGACTCGAACGAGTACGAGTACTTCCCGAGCTTCATGTTGCGGGGTCTGACCAGTCTCGACCTCGACTTCACACCGGCCGGGGTGTCGGCATGAGCGCTCGTCTCGACGGCAAGATCGCGGTGGTCACCGGTTCGAGTCGCGGTATCGGACGCGGTACGGCGATCGCCCTGGCCGAACTCGGGGCAACCGTCTACGTGACGGGGCGTTCCACGGGTTCGAGTGAACTCACGATCGACACCACGGTGAAGATGGTCGAAGCGGCCGGCGGGAAGGGAATCGCCGTTCAGGTCGATCATGGGGACGATGCCCAGATCGCCGCGCTGTTCGCCAAGGTGAAGAACGACTTCGGTCGTCTCGACATCCTCGTGAACAACGTCTACAAGATCCCCGATCCGCCGGCCTGGGGTGGCGGGTTCTGGGACCATCCGGTCAGCATCTGGGACGATCAGGTCGGCATCGGGTTGCGGGCGCACTACGTGGCGTCGTGGCACGCCGCTCCGCTGCTGTTCGCGGCGGGTCCCGGAGGTTCGATCCTCAACGTGTCGTCACCGGGGGGAATGTCGTATCACTTCTCGTCCTCGTACGGTGCCGGCAAGGCCGGGCTCGATCGGTTGAGCGCCGACATGGCTCTCGAACTCAAGCCCAAGGGCATCGCCTGTTGTTCGATCTATCCGGGTTCGGTGGCTACCGAGTTCATCCAGCAGTGGGCCGGTGAGCGCGGCAGCGACCTCACCAAGGCGCAGACGACCCTCGGTGTGGGACGCGCGATTGCCGCCTTGGCGGTGGCACCCGACCTCATGGATCGCACCGGAACCATCCAATGGGTCGAGGACATCTCGGCCGAATTCGATGTGCGCGACGAGAACGGAAATCTCGCCGTGCGTTACCACAGCCGCCCGGCCTGAGTGTCAGAACTCGAGTGAGAGGCGATCGACGCCGCGGATCGTGAGGCGATCGCGCCACGTGATCGATCCGACTGAGCGCATGCTCGGGAAGCGCGCAACGAGGCTTCCGACCGCGATTTCGGCTTCGAGTTTGGCCAGGCTCGCGCCGAGGCAATAGTGGATTCCGCCGGCGAAGGCCTGATGACGGTTCGCGTTCGGTCGATCGAGTCGCAACGTGTGTGGATCGTCGAAGATCGTCGGGTCGTGGTTGGCGGCTCCGAGCACGGTGGTGACCACCGTTCCCGGCTCGACCACGATCGGACCGTCGATTCCCTGATACGTCACGGGCACCATCGGTACGCGGACGGTCTGTTGCACCGGTCCGTCGAATCGCAGACATTCGTCCACGGCGCGCGTACCGATCGTCGGATCGGCGTGCCACCGAGCGAGTTGATCCGGGTGGGCGAGGAGTGCGTTCGCCGAGTTGCCGATCAGGTTGACGGTGGTCTCGTGGCCGGCGATGTAGAGCAGTACCACGAACGACATGAGTTCGGGCAGAGACAGCGTGTCGCCGTCATCCTCGACCGCGAGGAGCGCCGAAAGTAGATCGTCGCCCGGGTGCTGGCGTCGGTGCTCGACGATCTCGAAGAGATAGGGGATAAGTTGGGCGAAAGCTTCGTCGGTGCGGGCGAGATCCTCCAGTGAGGACGTCGGCTCGAGGGCGAGCGTGATCACCTGGCTCCACTCGCGTAACTCATCGGAACGATCGGTCGGCATGTCGAGCAGATCGGAGATCACCTGGAAGGGAATCGGAAAGGCGAGTTCGTCCACGAGTTCGAAACCGCCGGCCGCCGCGGCGCGGTCGAGCACATCGTCGACGAGCGATTGGATGCGTGGACGGAGTCGTTCGATGGCCGACGGTGTGAACGCCTTGCTCACGAGCCGACGCAGGCGCGTGTGGTCCGGGGGATCGAGGTTCAGGATCGACTTAGCGCCTTCACGCCCGCGTCGGCGGTCGCGCTTGGCCTTGCCCAACGGGTCGACTGGTTCGTTCGCGTTGGCTTCGATGTCGCGGCTGAAGTCGTTGCTGCGCAGGGTCGTTGCGATGTCTTCGTAACGAGTGAGCACGACGGTGTCGAACGGGGTCCGGTGCACCGGATCGAGTCGGCGGAGTTCGTCGTAGAACGGATACGGGTTGGCCCGGAACGCCGGATCGAACGGGTTGAAAGACGGGCTACTCATGACGGGCGGGAGGCCGTGGCCAGAGCGTCGATGATGCGGTCGACCTGAGCGTCGGCAATCACGAGGGGCGGGCAGAAGGTGTTGGTGTCGGTTCCGACGGCGCGGGTGATCACGCCCATGTCGAGCATTCGGTCGCGCACACCCGTGGGGTCGACGTGCGAGTGCTGGGCGACGGCCCAGACGGCTCCGTCACCACGAACGGCGTCCACGACGCCGTCGTCGGCCAACGCCCGCAGTCCGGCCGACAAGCGGGCGCCCACGTGACGGGCCCGCTCGACCAGACCTTCGCGTTCGATGATGTCGAGGTTCACGATGGCGGCTCGGCACGCGGTCGGATGACCCGAGTAGGTGAATCCGGTGCGGAGGAAGAAATTCGGGTCGGCTTCGAGAGGTCCGCGAACCGCCGGACCCACGAAGACGCCACCGAGTGGTTGGTATCCAGAGGTGACCGCTTTGGCGAACGTCACGAGGTCGGGGCGAACACCGAAACGATGTGCGGCGAACCAGTGTCCGAGGCGTCCGAATCCGGAGATCACTTCGTCGTAGATCAAGAAGGCTCCGTGCTGATCGCACAAGCGGCGAACACTTTCGAGATAACCCTCGGTCGGTGGGAACACACCGCCGGCGCCTTGCACCGGCTCGACCAGAACCGCGGCGATGGTCTGACCATGGTGCGACATGGCGGTGGCCAAGGCCTCGATGTCATCGGCCGGAACCTGAACGACGTCTCCGACGAGGGGCCCGTATCCCTCGCGGTTGGGCGGAATTCCCTGTGCGCTCGTGCCGCCGTAAGCAGTGCCGTGATAGCCGCGCTGACGCGAGATGATCAGAGTCTTTTCGGGGTGGCCGGCCTGGACGTGAGCGAGCCGCGCGAGTTTCATCGCCGTGTCGACGGCTTCTGAACCCGACGACGTGAAAAAGACGCGCGAATCGGCCATGGGAGCGATCGACACCAGGCGGGCGGCGAGTTCCTCCACGACCTCGTTGGTGAACGGGTCGAACGTGGAGTAGCCGGCGAGAGTCGCGGCCTGTCGACCGATGGCGTCGGCGATCTCGGTGCGACCGTGGCCGACGGCGCAGTACCAAAGAGCGGCCATTCCGTCGATGTACTCACGACCTTCCGAGTCGGTCACGGTGGCGCCCGAACCCCGAACGATCGAACGGAAGTCCTCACGGGTCGGTTTGGCGAAGGGATGCAGGAACGCCGAGGGCATGCTTCGACGGTAGTGGGTGACCTGCGATGACGAGTGGGGTTGTGTTTCTAAATGAGAATGATTATCATAAAATCATGCGTTGGCTCCGGACTCCTCTGTTGCTCTTGACCTCGATGTTCGCCGTGGCGGCGTGTGGCGGCCGGGATGAGACCGAAGCCGGAACCCGGATCGTGGTCACCCACGCGATCCTCGGTTCGGTGGTGACCGAACTGGTGGGCGACCTGGCCGAGGTCACCGTGCTCGTACCCAACGGGACCGATCCCCACGATTGGGAACCGTCGGCCAAGGACATCGAACGATTGAACGACGCCGATCTCGTAGTGGCCAACGGTCTCGGCCTCGAATCCAACCTCGACGAAGCGTTACAGGTTGCCCAAGAAGCAGGCGTCCCGGTGTTTCGTGCCACCGACCACGTCGAGGTTCTGGCCGGTGAACCGCACGATGAAGACGGCCATGAGGAAGACGCTCACGATCACGACGCGGGGGATCCGCACTTCTGGACCGACCCGCAAGCCATGTTGGACGTCGTCGACGCGCTCGCGACCGAGCTCGACTCGATCGGTATCGGCGGGGTCGAAGTTGCGGCCTTCGAAGCCGAACTCACCGCACTCGACGCCGAGGTTCGATCACTGCTCGCGCCGGTGACCGACCGTCGACTGGTGACCGGCCACGAATCACTCGGCTACTTCGCACATCACTACGACTTCGATCTGGTTGGCGCAGTCGTTCCGAGTCTTTCCACCGATGCCGACGCCACGGCGGCCGATCTGGCCGATCTCAAGCGGGCGATCGTGGATGCCGGGGTGACGACGATCTTCACCGAACTCGGCACTCCGGCCGACGTGGCGCGGGCCATCGCCGAGGAGACCGGCGCGCGCGTGGTGGAGATCTCGACCCACCTCGTACCGCAGGACGGGACGTACCGAAGCTTCATGCTTCGACTGGCGTCCACCATCGCCGCTGCGCTCGCTCCGTAAGGTGGCGTTGTGGGCTCGTTGATCGACCCGTTCCTCGACAACGAGTTCATGGTCCGGGCCCTCATCGCCGGAGTGCTCGTGTCATTGGCGTGTGCGGTCATCGGAACGTACGTCGTGCTCCGGGGGATGGCCTTCATCGGCGACGCGCTCGCGCACGGGGTCCTTCCCGGGGTGGCTCTGGCCCTCCTCGTCGGCTTGCCGACCCTTCTCGGTGCAGCGCTCGGAGCGGGCGTCATGATCGGTGGCGTCGGCCTCGTCACCAAACGATCCCGATTGTCGAGTGATTCGGCGATCGGGCTCCTCTTCATCGGTCTCCTCGCCCTCGGAGTCGTGATGGTGTCGAGTTCCGATTCGTTGGGCACGAGCCTCGAGGCGATTCTCTTCGGGGAGTTCCTCGGGGTCGACGACGCCGATCTCGTGATCCAGGCGATCGCGGCCGCCGTCGTCGGCCTCGTGGCTCTCTGGTCGGCGCGGCCGTTTCTCCTCCTGTGTTTCGACCGCGATCAAGCCAAGGTCATGGGATTCCGAGCCGATGCGTACCACCGGCTCATGCTCGTACTCGTGGCCGGCACCATCGTCGTGTCTTTCCAGACCGTCGGATCGCTCTTGGTGTTTGGCATGTTGCTCGCGCCCGCCGGTGTGGGGGCGCTCGTCGCTCGTCGCGTCGGTGTGATGATGCTCTGGGCTGCGCTCACCGGTTCGCTCGCCACCTACGTGGGGCTCCTTCTCTCGTATCACTACGCGTGGGCGGCTGGAGCGTCGGTGGTACTCGTGGCCGTCGCGATGTTCTTCGTGGTGTTGCTGGTCACCTCCTTTCGCTCGCGGGTCGGAGCGCACGCATGAAGCCGGTGTTGGTCGCCCGTCGACTCTCGGTCGGTTACGACGGTCGGGCGGTCGTGAGTGGTGTCGACGTTTTGATCGCAGCGGGCGGTTCGGTGGCTCTGGTGGGCTCGAATGGTTCGGGTAAGTCGACCCTGCTCAAGACGTTCGCAGGTCTCCTCGCGCCGGTGGTTGGCGCGTTCGAAGTCCTCGGTCGACCGATCGTGGCCGCCTCGACCGAGGTGGCGTATCTGAGTCAGTCGCATCCGAACGGATTGGCCTTGCCGATTCGTTCGATCGACATCGTTCGCATGGCGCGCTTCGACCAGCGAGGACGTCTCCGCCGTCGTAGCCCGAGCGACGACGCGATCGTGAACGAGTCACTCGAGCGAATGGGAGTCGCACATCTCGGGAACGCGCCCCTTCGTGATCTGTCGGGCGGACAACAGCAGCGTGTCTTCCTCGCCCAGGCGCTGGCCCGTCGGGCGAGTCTGCTTCTGCTCGACGAACCCACCGCCGGACTCGATGCCACCGGCCGGGCCGCCTATCTGGAGGCGATGGCGGCCGAAAGAGAGCGGGGTGCCGCCGTGGTGACCGCGACCCACGACGTGGGTGAAGCGTCATCGTGTGATCGCGTGTTGCTACTGGCCGGACGCCTCATCGCCGATGGTCCGCCCAATACGGTCCTCACGCCCGAGAACCTGCTCGCGACCTTCGGGGTCGGACTCACTCGGATTCACGACCAACTCGTCGTCACTGAACACCAGCACCACGAACACTGACCGCGAGCTTCAGTGCTCGTCCCAGTGTCCTTCGTGCGCGGCGTGCAGATGCCCGTCGTGCAGATAGTCGATGTGGTCGCCGTGGGGGACCGGAGTGTGTCCGCAACCCGGACCGTGCTGATGGGGATGCTCGGAGTGTTCCACGCAGGTCTCGGCGACGCATTCGTCCCAGTGGTCACCATGTTCGTGGTGGCGATGGCCGTCGTGCACGTAATCGACGTGGTCGCCGTGCCGAACGGCCACGTGACCGCAGTCGGGTCCGTGCACGTGCGGGTGATCGTGCTCAGTCGGGTGATCTTGGTCGGAATGCCGATGCGGGTCGGAAACGGCCACGACCCAGTGTCGCACACGAAGCGGTCGCGCTGACGGAACGAACTCGTGATCCGTCGCCGAGATGTCCGGTCGGATGACGTGTTCTCGACCGAAGCGGTGTGGAATGTCGGCATGGGATTCGTGGAACGCCTGATCGATCGCTCTCTCGACGCGTCGGTGATCGGCGGATATTCGCGACTCGGCTATGCGATCCGGTCGCGGAGTTGGGAGCCATTGGCGGCCGGCGCCCTACGGGGCAAGACCGTGGCGGTGACCGGTCCCACGTCGGGGCTCGGGTTGGCCACCGCGAGAGCGTTGCGTTCACTGGGCGCCGATCTCGTCCTGATCGGTCGTGATGCCGGTCGGCTCCACCGGGTGGAGGACGATTTGTCGGCGCATGGTGGCGGTTCCATCGTGGTGACGGTGGCCGATCTCGGCGATCTCGACGCCGTACGCCGAGCGGCTGACGAGATCGGTGGTCGTGGACGGCTCGACGTGCTCGTGCACAACGCCGGCGCGCTCACCAAGGATCGACTCGAGTCGCCGCAGGGATTCGAATCGACGATCGCCACCCACGTCCTCGGCCCTCATCTCCTCACGTCGCTGCTGCTCGAATCGCTGGCCGGTGGTCGGGTGATCACGGTGGCGTCCGGCGGTATGTACGCGGCGCCTCTGCCCAAGTTCACCACCGGCGCATCACCTGAGATGGCCGAGAATCGCTACGACGGCACGCGGCAGTACGCGATCGCCAAGCGGATGCAGGTCACGGCGAACGAGACATGGGCCGAGCGGGAGCGATCGGTCGCCTTTCATGCGATGCACCCCGGCTGGGCCGACACCCCCGGCGTGCGGAACTCGCTACCCGGATTCGCCCGGCTCACCTCGCCGGTGCTGCGAACATCCGATGAGGGTGCCGACACGATCGTGTGGCTGGCGGCGACGACCGTTGATGCGTTGGGTTCGAGCGGTGGCTTCTGGTGCGATCGCGAGCGTCGTCCGATTCATCGTCTGCCCAACACCCGTAGCTCCGACACGCCAGCCGAACGAGCCGCGATGTGGGAATGGATCCGTCGGGCGAGTGGCGCTACTGCGCCATGATCTCGTCGGCGTAACGTCCGGCGCGAAGCAAGCGAGCCATCTCGGTGAACGACGATCGTGAGTGGCGGAAGAACTCCAGGTATCCCGCGCACAGATGATTGAGCCCCGGCTCGCCATCGGACGTGGTGGTGAAGCGATCCTTCGGGCAACCGCCGTGGCAAGCGAAGAGCACGTCACATTCCCGGCATTGTCGGGGCAACGACGTCGACTTGTGGCGACCGAACTCCACTTGTTGGGGGAGAGCCACGAGTTCGGCCAGTGGTCGTTCCATCACGTTGCCGAGTAGATGATCGGGTTCCACGAAGTGATCACACGAATAGACGTCGCCGTTGTGCTCGATGGCCAGAGCGGCGCCGCATTCGGGTGAGTGAACGCACAAGCTGTGGAGTCCGAGGTGATTGCCGAGGGTCACGTCGAAGAGCTGAACGTACACACGACCGACGTCGTGTCGGACCCACTCGTCGAAGACATCGATGAGGAAGCGCCCGTAGTCGGCGCCCGTGACCGACCGCGAAGTGGTGAGCGAACCCGACTGCGTGTAGAGGATGCGTCGCCGACCGGGTTTGTCGCTCCAGCCTTGTTCGGCCAGGCCGAGCGTCGCTTCGGTGGCGCGTTCGACGATGGGGATGAATTGGATGTGCTCGGCCCGGAGGTCGTCGCGGAAGTATCGGTACACCTCAGGTCCGTGGGCGGAATTGGCCGCGCTCACCGAACACAAGATGTTGGTCTCGACGCCGGCGGCGCGCAGAAGATTCCAGGCTCGGACGACTTCGGCGTGAGTGCCCCGGCCGTTCTTGGTGACTCGGTAGCGATCGTGGATGTCGGCCGGACCGTCGATACTGAGACCGACGAGGAATTGGTGGCGCCCGAAGAACGAGACCCATTCGTCATCGAGCAGGGTGCCGTTCGTCTGGATGGTGTGGAGAAGTTGTTGCGTCGGTCGTTTGGCGTCTTGTGCCAGTGTGACGGCTCGTTCGAAGAAGTCGATTCCCATGAGGGTCGGCTCGCCGCCCTGCCAGGCGACGTTGACTTCACCGTCGGGTTGGGCTGCGAGAAGTTGGGTGATGTAGGCGCGGAGAACGTCGTCGCCCATGCGCGTCGAGCGGTTCGGATAGAGCTCGTCCTTCGACAAGAAGAAGCAATAGGTGCAGTCGAGATTGCAGGTGGCGCCGGTGGGCTTGGCGAGCAGATGGAACGAGCGGGGAGGATGACTCATCGATCGGTCGCCGCCCACGATTCGTGCCAGAGCAGGGGATTGGAGTCGGCAAGACTTCCCGGAGCAGCGTTGCCGAGCCACAGAGCGAGGTCGAGTTGGCGGGCCGGATGATCGGCCGGGCCCACCCGGGCGCCGTCGGCGTAGTAGATGACGGTCAGCACACTGCGCATCGTCGACGTCGGGTTGGCCGGCGCCGAATGGAGAGTCCAGCCGCGGTGGAAGGTCGCATCGCCGGCGGCGAAGGGGCCGTGGCTCGACAACGCGAAGCCGCGATCTCGCACCAGAGCCTCGAAGTATTCGTGGGACGCATCCCCGATCACGTGCTCGCCGAGGTTGCGGTGTCGCCAACTTGAATCGGCGAACACCATGCCGCCGATGTCGTGGGGCACGTCCACGAGGGGCATCCACATGGTGATCGTGTCGTCGGTGTCGAGAGGCCAGTACACCTGATCCTGATGCCACGGAGTGAAGCCTCCGCCGGGCTCCTTGTAGAGCGCTTGATCGTGATAGAGGCGAACGCCGGCGACGCCCAGCAATTCGGCGGCCACGCGCGCGAATCGACGGGCGAGGGCGAATCGCTCCACGACCGGGGAGTGTCGATGCACATTGGCGGCCTGAACGAAAGCGCGACCGTAGGTGTCGCGATCTTCGAGTGAGCGTCGGTCCCACCGTAGAGACTGCGTCGCGTCGTCCACGTGCGGACGAACCTCATCGACGGTCTCCCGTGTTGCGAGGGCCCGCGTGACGACGTGTCCGTTCTCGCGGAAGTACGTGACGTCAGCGGGGTCGAGCGGGTAGTGGGTGTCCAGCTCGTCGAGGTGCCTCATGTGACCATTCTCCCATTCCCGAAGCAGGGAGTGGCCCGTCGGGTTCACGGTGGTCACCCGGGTGCGGGCAGACTGACGGCGTGGAGTTCACGTGGTCCGATCAGCAACAGGCTTTACGTGAGGAGGCCCGGACCGTCGCCGCGGAAGCCGTTCGTCGGTACGGTCGGGCGAACGATTCCTGGATCAACGGTTGGTCGCGCGAGTTCGCGACCGAGTTGGGGGCTCGCGGCTGGATCGGTCTCACTTGGCCGACCGAATTCGGCGGTGGCGGTCGGCCGGCCATCGACCGACTCATCATCGGCGAGGAACTCATCAAGGCCGGAGCACCGATCGGCGCGATGTGGTTCGCCGATCGGCAGATGGGGCCGACTCTCATCACCTACGGTCGTCCCGATCAGCAGGCCGAGTTCCTGCCGGCGATCCTCGAAGGCAAGTCGGTGTGGTGCATCGGTATGTCGGAGCCGAATGCCGGATCCGATCTCGCATCGTTGAAGACGAGCGCAGTCCGTGATGGTGACCATTGGGTGATCAACGGTCAGAAG
>SXGQ01386042.1_pt1 | contig 18571 bp, 17 predicted proteins | sample 3178371 | NCBI WGS metagenome assembly SXGQ01 (sample SAMN11356859, study PRJNA531348) | freshwater metagenome | isolation source: freshwater sample F1-20 | place: China: Fuxian Lake, Yuxi | collected 2017-12-25 | reverse complement strand
GGTGATGATACTCTTATTCGCAAAACTGTTGCAGAATTTTTATCGGATTCTACAAATTTTCAAAAAAAGAAATGACCGTCTTAAATGAGTCGGACGCATAGATGCTCTCGTGAAGAGTGTGCCACAGGTAGGTTTCTGAGAGCGCATCGCGTGTTTTTAAGAGTGAAATTGCCATAAACCAGTCAAGTGTCTTACTGTTGCCCCTAGATATTGGCAGTTGTAGCCACTCAATACAGCGTTGCATAATGACATCACGCGACTGTCTATCGCGCGCAATCAACATTTCCTTAAAGCGTATGGCCTTAATAGAATCACGTATCTTTTGTTCCGCTTCGTATACAACAGCCGTAGGTGTATCAGAGCTTATCTGGGACTCGTCATCTACAGACTCTTCTGGCTTCATGAAAAACGTCGTATTCAGTGGCCTTAGACGGGAGATGAGTGGTGAATTCATATATTCTGGGGACCACTCGGAAATAACATTTTTGGGAGAGTCTATGGAAGGCACTTCCTCTGCACCGCCTACGGAAGGCATGGTCGTCGCGCCACCTACGGAAGGGATGCTTACATCCGAACTGAACACGCCTTTTACGTCAGAAGAAAGATTTACTTCCAAGTCGCTCATCATACTTTTTGAGAATAGTGCAAAATGTTTAAACCGCTTGACATTTCTAAACAAGTTTCAAGCCCATTTTACCGAAGGTACCGCGATGTGCGGAAGTTAAGTACCCCCTTTGGGGGTACTTATTTTGTGCCTACATGCCGTTATAGAAATATGCCTGAATAAAATTGAACCCTATTATTCCGTAATGATGTCTAAGAGATTCGAATGCCTTACGATAATTATTCGCCTGAAACGGAAGTACATTACACAAAGCTAGAGGTCGGTAAAGAGTATATTACAACGGCAACACGTGATTTCAGTGGACACTTTACCAGATTTCTGTTCAAGGAAATTGAAGACCATAATGGAATTACAACATTTGTTCGGGGAGAATATACTGGGCATGCGTTTGCTGTGGGTAAATGGATAGAAGTCCCTCTTGGTCCTTACAATAAGTTCTGGACGGGTGAAACACCGGTTCCAGAGCCTCTCAGTGATACATTAGAGCCTGTCAAGCCTCTCAGTGATACATTAGAGCCTGTCAAGCCTCTCAGTGATACATTAGAGCCTGTGAAGCCTCTCAGCGATACATCTTCAGGTATCGATTACGAATCCACCAAGCCATGCTCATAAGTATCCCGCCCCACAGCGTGTCTGCGACGGCAAATATTGGGCTGTAATTTTTCAATGTCGCATAGTTTGTAGCATCATACACGCCATACGTGGCTACACCAAGCAGAAACGCTTCAACAATATTTTTTGGAATATGCAGAAGATATGCGAGTAAAATATATGTAATCAAGGCGGGAATAAGGCGGACTTTCATGGGTGATCCTTGTATTGAGAGTATCATTGGTCCAGCCCAATCTTGATTTATATAGAGCCAGGGTAAATCCAGAAGAAATACAAGCACTGCAGACACAAATATTGAAACTGGAGTAATATGCTTCATCTTCTATTATTAAATATTTAAACTAACAATATTCATTCTACCGTGATGTGCTTAACTTAAGTACTCGACGTTAGCGGAATGTGCCCATATCCCGGTAAAATATAGTAAGATAGTAGATACTATGGGAGAGAATGTGAGAAGTAATTATCTTAAAGACTTAAGTTTAGATTGCTTATTACTTAATTTACATGGAGTATATTCTAAGACATCAATTACACATGTAACAACAATACCAAACAATATGATGTTTATTATGACATCTCTTCCGACACAAGATACATATAGTACTATATATTCATTTTTATATTCTCTTTTTATTAACTCAAACGCACTTGCGGACTTATTTGATTTTTCTAAGCCAAATAAGGCGAAACGTACACTTAATCGTTTAGTTGAAAATCTGAGAAAAATAACACAGTGGCCTCTTGTTCTACCAAAGCATTTAGAGGAAATACGCAAATTTATTATACAGGGTAACTATGAAATGGTGATTGAAACACTAAAAGTGCCCTTTGAGCAAGCCAAGATCAGTGAAGAAAGTGATGCATATAAATCATTATTATTAAAACTTGAAAAATTGGAATCTACTTTACGAAATATAACAATTTTTATGCCTGGTGAAACGGTTGTTTCAAGAGAATTAAATACAGTACAATTAGATAATGAAGAACAGGACGCATCATGTTCAATAGAAATGTACAATGATACTCTAAAAAATATAGATGATTTCAAAAAAAAGCTAAAGTATGACAATGATTTTTTTAAAAATAAAAAATAAATTACATAGGATGGAATACACTCTCGGAAAGGGATTTTCACAAGTGATATTATAGAGGCGGCTGACAAATCGTTTAATTTAAGAACAAAAATGATGAAAGTAATTTTACTATCGTGCGGAGGTGTTATAGATGGTTTAGATGGCTATGAACTTGCCAACCAGCTTATGCCATTTCGACTACAATTTTGGGAAGAACGTATGATGGCCGGTCCACCAAGTAATGTAAAACTAACGGAAAAATATCCGTATAATGGACATGAAATGTGGGTGGATGATGGTGGATATTTAAGATTAAGTGAAGCAATATTTGCCAGGCCAGAAGATAATGCTAACTATGCTACTTCGAGAGAAATCAAGGTTAATAGTACACAAGAACAATTCAAAAATAATTCACAGGATTCACACAACAATACAACATACATTCTTTCTAAAGAAAATTGGTATATGCCAAAAGGAAAGTTTTTATTTTTACACGCAAGACTTTATAATGTAGAAACAAAAAATGAAGAAAAAACAGAAATTAATCTTGAAAAACCAAATATACAAGCATATGGAAAATATATATTTTTTGCTGAATATTTTGTGAATGCTGTATTAACGGATCCCGAAAAAATACATGAATTATGGATGATTGATAAAAACGAAATGAAATTAATAATAAATGTATATCATTTACTTAGTAAGTATGGACAGGACTTTATAGACAAGATAAAAGAAGGGGATAGATCAGAACTGAACGAAAATTGGGAGTCTAAGGTCGTATACCCTTACGAATTTGCAGAATATAGAAGCATTGATCCCTCTCGCAATCGCAATCGCTCTCGCTCTCGCCCTCGCCCTCGCCCTCGCTCTCGCTCTCGCTCTCGCAATCGCAATCGCCCTCGCAATCGCTCTCGCAATCGCTCTCGCAATCGCAATGGCTCTCGCAATCGCAATCGCTCTCGCAATCGCAATCGCAATCGCTCTCCCTATAAACAAAAATTTGGTGGTGGCTATCAAACAAAACGAAAAGCGCGGTTGAAATGATATAAGCAAATGTATCTGTATAAGAGGAATGTCAACAGATGATATACGTCTGGAGGGATTTGCCGAGCATATTAAAGGGAAAAAAATCTATTGTATTGGCTCGTCCGATACTGCTCTTTCTTTGATGGTACGTTCTTATATGGCTAGTCTTGATAACGAGGTTGCACATCGCGGCCGCAAAGTTCTTTTTATTCAAGATGGCTGTACGGCAACTTCCTGGCTCTTTCGTATGAAGTGGGATGCTATATTTCATCTTCGAGAGAGCCAGGATTTACGACTTGCGCTTACTTACGCCCTGAACGCAATAAAACCTGTGCGCATTGTCTGGGCCGGTGGCGAGCCATCTGTTGCTATATTTCAACAACTCTCGAAAGTGGATGGACTATCGCTATTTGGCTTTGGTGGAACGCCGCAGAGTACAGAATGGGATGCCATTTTTTGGAAGGGTGTGGAAGCCGAGCAGATTGAACCGGCGCTCCATAAACGTCTTGGAATACAGAACACCGATCGATATCATTTGAAGACTGTATTGAAAGAATTGAAATCATCAGATTTGGCTCTTGTCTGGTCATCCATCGGAGAATCAGATAAGAGGGGTTCCCTTTATTGGTTTGACCCCGCAGAGTCTAATCAGGGGCCAGTATATTCACGCGAGGAGGCTGCGGAAATTCTGAAGATGATTGCTGATTCCCTGCAGTTTTAAACACGAATATTGCAGGTAATTACTTACGGAAGAGTTTGAACGTCCCCTTCTTCGCCTTGTAGCCAGCCTTCACCAGATTCTTCAGTGCTTTCTTGCCTAGCGTGTGTTTCCGTCTAGAAATAATACGCCCCTTGTGCTTCATGAGGTCCTTCTTCGTGAGTCCGCCGGACGTGTGGCGCGCCGTGCCGTGCCACACCTGAGCCTTGGATCCAACCGCAAGATGTGTACCCCCCATCATTTTTGGCATGGTAGATGTCTGCCCCCCCATCATTTTTGGCATGGTAGACGTCTGCCCCCCTCTCATCATGGGTACAGACTGTGTGGACATGGACATCTGACCCCCACTCTGACGGCGCCGCTTAGTATTATTTCTCCCTTTTTTACCTCGCTTGTTACGACGGCCACCAGACATAGTAGAAGTAGTACTCGTTCTATTATTCATCGGACCCATTCCAGGTAACGGACCCATTCCAGGCAACGAGGGGAGGGTAGAACTAGAGTTCATTTATACTTATATATGAGATTTTTCGCGTGTCTTTGAGAGAGAGTCTCGGAATTTTTCCGAGCCGAATTACCCCCACGAGAGTCTGAATTCTTTCCAGGTCATACACGCCTGCAAAATGTACGAGAAAATCACTCGGACACCACAATTTTTTACCAGGAAGACCCTGTAAATAGGAATTGAACCGTGTGTGGTCAGAGGTTATTTCCACATGTTTTAGGTCCATTGGATTCTGTTCCAGCAATTTAATAATGGCTGCGTTTTCCCACCATATATGATACAAGAGGTCTGTCTGCTCTCCCACACGCCTCCAAAAGTCCCGGAGCCAGAGGGAATTACGCATAAACATATTTCCAGAATTCAAATGGCCACAAGAATCCACCGTCATCAGCATATCCTTCGTTGCGGGAAAGTAAGGAAGAATATGTTCTTCTATCGAGAGAGCCGGGTTCGTTATGAGAACGTCAGCATCGGAAAGCCAGAGTAGCGCTCCATCCGGAAGTTTAGATAATTCAGAAAGGACAAAGGGTACCTTGGACCATGGAATCGGGCGATTCCTATCCCAATAGGTTTCACCACCCTCTGTATACGTGTATCCATGTCTTCCTGCGTAGAGCCTCTTAGACTGCAAACAATCCTGTAGGGCCTTACAGAAGTCATGGCCAATTGATAGTGTAAGTATAGTCACCATACTAATCGGCCATATACATATAAGTTTAAACCGCTCGCAACAAAATTTGAAGCCTAGAGTGGTCTGTAGCCAATATGAACGATGACATTTTCCTATAGGAAAAATACGGCCGGCCTCTACGTTTGCCCCCATTGTAACGTTACGAAGAAAAACCAGAACACCATGCACTATCATTTAAAGAAGCACGAAAGTCGTTTGCCATATGAATGTCCCTTTTGTAAGAGGGAATTTCTTCACGCATCCACATTGGAATTACACCGTCGCGCTCAACATAGCAAGGAGGATGAAAAACTAATGAAGTGTAATATGCCTGGATGTGAATTCAAGGGCACATTAACAAAGGCAAATCTGCTCATACATTTTATCCGAAAACACTGCGCAAAAGATGCACATGCGCTCTTAAATGCCGGTGAGTCCGGAAATACATGTAGGGTTTGTGGAAAGAACACGAAGTCCACGACAGCATTTTATTATCATGCGTTGTCGTGTATTGATATAAAGGATCTAGATACTGCGCGACGTTTGAAGGACTTGCAGGCGCTTTAGAAATCCCTCGGAAATTCCTTGTCCTCTCCGTCATGCCAATTTGTGCTTTCTGTACGCCCAATCATTCGGTAGTAAGGATTAAAGTCCTTCGCAGAATCGGAATCGTGAAAATGTTTCGTCATCAGAGAATACTCCTTTTCGTACTCTAGCGGAACAACATCTAAAAATGCGTGATTCGAGTTTCCCCAACTTTTTCCGTCATATAATCCATATAACTTGTCATAGTATTTTTTAGGGAAATGGAAAATTGTATCAGTGACCATTGGATTTCCATCTGGTGTTCGTATATTTAAGGTCCACATGACGAACGGGAATTGGACGGTCGGTGTGCTAGGATTATATTCGTTGATGAAACGCTCCTTTAGAAATAAATCCGTCCGTAAAATCATTAGCGCATCATACATATCGAGGTTATCTTTCAACATGTCTAGCGAATCTTTTATCAGCATTCGTTGAGAGGCGAATTTTGTTGTGTGAAATCGCGAATCTTTCACATGGTTTCCGTACCATTCTAGAAGGTCTTTATCAAACTGTGTATGGTAACTGTCTATGTATATGTCCACCTTGTAGGCGAGCGATTCTATGCGCCGTACCAATGCCATATGTGTAACACAGGCCTCTTTTTGCTCGTTATAGGATTCAGACTTACCGTCATCCCGATTATTTTGATTCCCCTTTCGGAATGCCTCTCCGCGTATGATAAGAGCGAAACGTTTTAGAGGAGGAGTCGGCTCTTCGTTCTGGAATCCTTCACAGGAACGAATGTAGTATATAAGTAATAGACATGCGATAATAAGTATTATATAATACGAAGAATGAATCTTCTTCATATTATATATTGTGAAAATGTCGCAGCAACCTCAATCATCCTTTATAAATGTTTGTGTGATTGTGAGCAGATTTTTCAGATGATAGCCGAGAGCACCGAATCCCGCAATAAGAAGCAACTCATACGCCGGACGTTCCGTTTTCTTTCCCAGATATCCAATATATATCAATAGGGGTGCGATAAGACCCGCATGGAACACGTTTATCCAGGCAGAGGCCGACCTCGCCATAATCCGTATGGCGGCCTTGGCCCCATGATACACGAGAAGGACAATACCAAGGCCAAACAGCACATGGTATACCCATTCTGGAGTCGCTGCGCGCTGGAATCCTACAAATAGGAAGAGGGGAACCACGAGTGCTATATGAAATACGGCGAGAAGTAGATGAATGTCCATATCTGCTAATGCTTTCGTAAAATACAGTCCAAGGTGGACGCCGCATGCTCTAAGGCCCCCTCAATCCAACACTGATGAACACTGAACGATTCGCCGCAGACGAACCACCCTGGCCGTTCTTTCGGAAAGGGGTGACTAGCCTGACGACTTTCCGCATACGGGTCATATGCACCGGGTCGCCAATAGGTTACGCCGTGAGGCCAAGGATAGGCCTTTACCAACAGAGGGTCGGGAATGTTCCGGTCACCAAACAGCACTCGAAGATCCTCCACGAGTTTTTTACCGAGTTTCGTTTCACCGTCCTGTTCGTCTAAAATGCGCATAAGAGGTTCAGCATCTTCCGAATCTGTGTAAGAAATCTGTATGGAGCCGTTTTCTATACTCTGTGGTATGATGAATCGGGGTGTCTGGGCCGTGACAATTTTCGGTAAATCATGAAACCACAGTTTCTTGTTTGGACTCGGTGGAAAGACCGCAAAGACACGTAGAAGCGGCCTCATGACGAGATGGTTGAGTGTCGCCCAGTTCTTGAATACAGTGAGCCGTTTTATGGCCTCTAGCGGAAGCGCGAATACGAATTTCGGGGAGTCCAGAACTACGTCAGGGCGACTCTCCCCCTCGGACGGAGGACCTTTCTTGAAAACGGCATGGGTTGTGTCCTGCATTTCAAGGAGTTCGTGTTGTGTGAGTAGAGTCCCACCCCGTTTCAAAAAATCGGTTTGCATTCTTGCAACGAGTTCCGAGAGACCCTCCTTACATACCACGTATTTTTCGTTCGGTCCAAACTCCTCTCGGAATACTTGGAGTGCTAAGTCCGCACGCAAAGTGGAGAACTCTGCGCGATAAGGGTAGCGATTCAAAAAGGTCTCCAGTGTCGCCGGTTTCACAAACCGCCTCAAAAGAGCCTGAATTGTCGTTTGGCCCAGAGTAGGCTCGGGAAGATGCTCAAGAGGCTCCAAGAATATCGCGCGGCATTCGTCAAATAGGGGGGGCTCTATGGGATATGCACCAGACTCTTTGTACTGACTGAAGCCCTCTATAGGCACCGTCGTCAGCCCGTATTTTTTAAAGAGTCCCATGAGAAGTTTATGCTTCATAGAAATCCTTGCACCCCCCTCTTCCCACTGATATTGGACACCGTTCACCGTTCCCTTATACGTAAAGGCGCGTCCCCCAATGAATTTATACTTATCCACAAGACAAATACGCCTCTTCGGTTGCCGTTTCGCCAATTCCACAGCCGTATAGAGCCCCGCCATTCCAGCACCTATGATTACAATATCATAGGTGTCGGAACTCATCCCTATTCTTTGGGAGAAAATCACGCAAGTTCCTCGCCATTCAGAAGTCTCGTAACATTCGCAAGAATCGTCTCCGTGCTCGTAGAAGAAAACTTCCCCATAACCCTCTTGTTCTTTACAACAAGAAAACTGGGAATACTGCGAATTTGACAGTACCCAGGAGTGTAGTCGTTCTGGTCCACGTCACATTTCAGCCATTGTACTCCTTTCAGACCCTCCTCCAACTCTGCCGTGCGCACGGAGCGACAAGGACCACACCATGTCGCTGTGAAATAGACGACGGTGGCTTCGGGAGGCTCAGGGATTTCGTCCGTAGGGTCTGCGCGACCAATAAGCACTTCAAACTCTTCTTGAGTCATTAGATACTTCATTCTATTTTAGAATAGTCCCTATTGTTTAGACCTTATTAGGCCAAGAGTGATTCCTGTGAGGGCAATGAAGCCAAGTCCTTGTAAAAATAGGGGGGACATGTCTCCTCCGCCATTCTGTGCAGGGAGTCCGTCGAGAATTGTGGATAGGGAGGGGAGTTGTCCTTGGGATCCGCCGGACAACTGCACAACGCCGGACAACGGCACAACGCCGGACAACGGCACAACATCTTTCCTTGCAAATAACGTGGCAGCCGTGGCAGCCAATGATACAGTCAAAAGACCTGCACCCAGGTAGGAAATATAATTCCCGATATCGGGGTTCGAATCAGGTAGTATATATTTCAGCATCTGCCCCGACCCGGCGAATGCCGTAAATAGGATGTTCAGTTTCGTTAATGTTAATGTCCATTCTCCAGCCATTCCACCAGCACGACCTTCAGCCCCACCGAGTGGTATGAAGTCATAGTCCAGCATGGAATAATATCCAATTTCGTATCCTGTGGCCGCCTGTATTATATCAAAAATATACCACGGACCCAATCCTGCTACCCAAAATAGCCAATTTCCTTGTATGGCAAGAGGCAAATACGGGAGTAGAACAATCATGAGTAAATAGGAAAGAGGCAGAGAGATCGCTTTCGCCGCCGCAACTGCGGGCTGGTCAACCATATAGTGATTGAGCCCAAGTTGCCCAATTCCTGGACAAGCGGTCAGAAAGGCAAGAAGATACCAGCCGGTCGATGACCCTGATTCAAACTTGACACCTTGAGAAATTAGTTTATCAAAAAAATTAGAACCTATCTTTGGGTCACCATTTCCGCTCATCCTCCTATAACGCCCAACGAATATTTAGATCTTGAAAAGAAGCCCACCGAACCCATTAACAATTCGTAAAATGTTGTGGTTCGTTGTATAAATCCGAATATGTGCATTACCACGTATAGGAACATATCTCGGATCTGACTGGTCAGTTAGCGTGGAGGGCGGATCTGGCCTCAAAGCAATCTGTAGATTCATCGAATCAATGCGACTAGCGTTCAATGAACCCGACGGCTGAAGTTCCTCGGGACGAATTGCGAACGAATAGCAATAAATAAATGTGTCTGTCGGAACGTTCGTATGGTATTGATACGGCTGCACAAGTCGGAAATATCCTGCGTCGCGAACCTCAAACCGGTCGTAGCCGTCTAATTGTAAGAGAGCCTGTTGGAGCATATTTATTGAATTGTTACCGGACTCTCCCAGAAATGTAGATAGGGGTGAATAGTTGAACCAGTCATTCACTGTAGTCATACAGTCCCGCTGAATAATCCAGATGATTTCTCGTAAAGGGTGATTGAAATCGAGGGACACCATTGCCGTAGTTGTCTTGTCAGGAATGCTTATATTTGGTGTATATTGAATCTGTTCTATAAGATATTCATGCGAATTGGAAACAAATCTGCGACGTTCCTCTGTGTCCAAATTTACAAAGTCTCCATACAAACGGAGGTCTATAATTTTGGCTGGCTCGAGTTCTGGGGGATTTGCACAGGCTGCATTATTAGAGCAATTCGTGTCGTAGAATTGTATGAGTTGTGATAGTGGCCTGAGTTTCAAATTGAGTCGTATGGGGTGATATTGTAGAGCCAAGAGGGGAAGATATAGACCCGGATTTTTATTGAACCAGAACTGAAGAGGAACATAGAGTTTTACAGCTCCATATTGATATGTTGAGCCACCAATAGAAACAGAATTGTCGAGTACAGGTTGTGTAGATGGTGGCGCAACTCCGTCAGCATAGTTGTATACCATATCATTAAATCCTGCTTGAACGCCCGGCTGCGTAGAGAGTTTAGACCATATGTGCATCCATTCCCCGGTTTGTTTGTCTATTTCCTGCTCTCCGATTTCCACCGAAACCTCTTCAATCATAGCATGACCGAGATTGGTGATATATGAGGCTTTGTCATTTTGGTCTTGGACAATAAATGTTTTTGTTGTTGCTTCATTTACTGAAACTGTTCCCATATATGATACGCTCACTGTATATGTTCCTACTCCACCAGTTCCAGTACCACTGCTAATTATTTGAGTTCCTGGTGTAATTCCAGAGCCTATTAAGTACATACCCTCTTCTATTGGGGGTGATGCCGGCGGACCTGTGCTCATAGCCGTTACAGTGAGTATTGTAGCACTAACAGAGCCAGTAAATGTGGCCGTAGTTGCATTGCCGTCAGTATTTATATATGTGCCTGCTTTGTATTTTATTTGTGGGAGTGTAATTTCTAAAAGGAGAGGTCCAAGCAAATCACCACGTCTCGGAACTACACATGTAAGCCGTTTTCCGAAATCAGGTGTACCATCAAAATAAATGGCCTGTGATTCAACCGAGAAATTCGTATAGCGCCGGTAAACCATTTTGAACCAAGTAATTTGGGGATTCCCTGTGAGGAATACATCCTGTTTTCCCTGTGCTACTAACTGTAATAGTCCGCCTCCAAGCGTCATTCTATACTTGCGCAGTATTTCTTTTGATAGCGTGAGCGCATTGCTAAGTTTGACAGATACCGGCAGGCATGTAGGCATAAAATAAGTACCCCTTAAAGGGGTACTTAACTTAAGCACATAACGGTAACTTTGGCACATGCCGGTACTTAACTTCAGCATATCGCGGTACAAGAGTTCCACTAATAAAAAGACAAATAATAGAAGATATGACGACACCAAATCAAACAGTAGATATATTTTCTCAACTTGTCTATACGATTGATTCCAATACACAACTTCCGATTTCAACAGGACTTATTCAGGCTGCCGATGGAAATGGTTTGCGTATTTGGGAGTCCATATTTCAAGTCATTAGCACACAAGGCGCTAATGAGAATTTCCCTCTACCGTATCTGCCATCTACTATACAGGAACTCTCCAATTCCTCTGGCACGGGTCCTACTGGTGCATATGGTGGACTTTTTACATGGAGGACAAACGGCCTCGTTGTAAATAATGGGTCTACGGTTTCCAAGCCCAGCACGGCTATACAGGCCTGGGATGCAAATGCATATTCTGTGGAAGGTTATCGGCAGGGAGCTTTCATAACATTCCAGACTCTTCAGACTAGCGCATCCTGCTCTGCGGGCTTTAGTGAAAATCCGACCGCTGCAACCTCATTTTCCAACATCCAATATGGCTACTTATGCGGCTCTGCAAGTGACCTATACGTGGTAGAGAGCGGCGTCAATCAGAGTAGCATTGGCTCCTACACGTCCACAACGCAACTGGGGATATACTATGACGGATACACTGTTATATATTATAAAGACACCACACCAGTCTACAGTACACTGCGTTCCTATGGCTCTGCCGCCCTGTATTTAGACGTAACGATTCGTGATCCTGGTGCAACAGTTCGAAATGTCCATTTCGCCCCTCTTGGAGGAATTGGACCTACTGGTATAGAGGGACCTACTGGCCCTACAGGCTGGACTGGTGGAACGGGTCCAACGGGGCAAACTGGTGCATCTGGGGTCACAGGGCCTACGGGCCGTACTGGCTGGACAGGGCGGACAGGAGCCACAGGCCCAACTGGCCTCATGGGAGAAACTGGACCTAGTGGCTATACTGGGTCGACGGGACCAACGGGTGCTACTGGCCCCTCCATAAATACATCCACCTATATTCTGGGAAATACTACAAACACGAATCCGACGTCTGGGAAGTTTTCGGTAGATAATGCGGATTTGTCTAACACGACTGTAATCAAACTGAACTCTATTGATTCTACAGGTGTTATTAAAAGTGGATTTTATTCTCGAATAGGTGCGGGCAGTATCATACATCTTGTGAATATTGTTACACTCGTGGAGGAAATCTATTCTGTAGATTCTATAGGGAATTTTTTTACCTATTGGACCTTTGGTGTAACCTATTTATCAGGAAATGTATCAACACCACTCATTAATTCCGTATTTAATGTATCTTTTGATACAATTGGAGCAAAGGGTGATACGGGTTCAACGGGGCCAACGGGATCTACGGGAGCAACGGGGCCAACCGGCCTTCAAGGACTCGCGGTAAATACGGGCGCGACTGGACCGACTGGTTGGACGGGTTGGACGGGTCCATCAGGTGTTACGGGTCCAACGGGTATTACAGGCTACACCGGCAATACAGGAGTATCGGGGCCAACAGGAAAAACTGGACCTACAGGTCCAACAGGACAAACAGGACCAACAGGCGCAGCGGGCGTAAGTGGGTCAACAGGGCCAACAGGCCCCATGTATTTCGGAAATACACTCCCAACAGCAGCCTATTACTTGTCCGCAAATCAGAGCATTCTTTCGGGTGCAGAGGATGTAATTGTGTTTGATACGTATAATAGTTCATTATCAGTTGGGTCTATTGCGTCCACCTATAATACTGGCTCAGGAACACTAACAAATGGTACAACAACTACTTTAACCTACTTGATAAGCGGTATTCTGTATTCGAGCTCTGCAGGCGCACACTCCGTAGAGATACGACGCAACGGCACAAGTACCTTGCATCGTTTCCTGTTTTCAACTACAGCAGTGGATAATGTATATGCATGTGAATTCAACTGCGTAGTTGTGTCTTCTGCGAGTAATGTAGTCACCCTTGTTTTTGTAAACGATGTTGGTGGAGATACCTCTGTATCCGGTGGAGTGACGTTTACACAACTTGACTATGTTCTTGGTCCTACGGGCTGGACAGGACCAACGGGTTGGACAGGCGTCACAGGCTGCACGGGTTGGACAGGTTGGACTGGCTGGACAGGTCAAACAGGCCCAACGGGTGTCACAGGTTGGACTGGGCCAGCAGGACAGGCTATAAATACAGGTGCAACAGGACCTACGGGTGTGACCGGAACTACAGGATACACTGGTTGGACGGGCTGGACAGGACCAACAGGGCCAACTGGACAAACAGGGTCTACAGGTGCGTCCGGTGAGGCTACAAACACGGGTGCAACGGGACCTACAGGTATGACAGGACCAACGGGGCAGACGGGACCTACTGGGCGAGATGGGGCTGCAACATCCACGGGAGCAACCGGATTTACAGGTCCAACAGGTGTAACCGGTCCAACAGGGATTACGGGACCAAAAGGAATACCTGGCGACGCAACAGATACGGGGGCGACGGGATGGACGGGCTCGACGGGGCCTACAGGAATAACGGGTTCAATAGGGCCTACAGGTTGGACAGGTTGGACGGGAATAACTGGAGCCACAGGAAAAATTGGTCCACCGGGTGTTACAGGGAGTACCGGTCCAACGGGGCCGACTGGGTCAACTGGCGCTACAGGTGTCACGGGCCCATCTGGCTATACAGGTTGGACGGGATGGACAGGACCGACAGGTCCAACGGGTGTAACTGGAACAACGGGACCAACAGGCGAAACGGGATCGACAGGGTCAACAGGTCCTAGCGGCGTAACAGGGCCCATCGGACCTACCGGACCTACAGGTTGGACCGGGCCAATCGGTATACCTGGAACAGCTAGTCTGACGGGAGCAACTGGTCCTACTGGGTCCACAGGATTCACAGGCCCCATTACATATTACATATTTGACGGGGGGGTCGCAACGATGACCTATACGGATGGGCCAGCCTTTAATTGCGGTGGAGCGGGCATTACAGGAAACACGGGGCCATCTGGTGCATACAATGGTGCAAATATTATCCTACAACTTCGACATGACGTGGCGACGAGTTGGGCGATAGTGAATCCTGTACTCGCTGTGGGTGAACTTGGTTATGAAACCGACTCTGGGCAATTTAAAATTGGGCTGGGGAATACGGGATGGAATTCACTGAATTATGGAGGTCTAAATGGTCCCACAGGAAATACAGGTCCCACAGGGATGACAGGACCCGTTCCAACGAACGTGAATTCGCTCACCGTGAACGGAACACTCGCCGTCCAACAAATTCAGGAATATTCTAGCGCAATTACGGGTGCGGCCGGTGTTGTCGTACATAACTGGCTGGCGGGCGGAATTTTCTACCACACCGGAATAACGGCAAATTTCACCTGTAACATAACTAATCTCCCGATAACAGGCAATAGAAGTTACGTGGTCGTTCTGATTCTTGAGCAGGGTGCCGCACCATACTATGCGAGTGTCATACAGATTGGAGGGGTTTCCCAGACGGTAAAGTGGCCAAACGGCTTCATTCCTCCCGTAAATGCGAATAAGACTGAGGTTCAGTCGCTCACACTCTATTACACTGGGTCCGTCTGGATAGTTTTGTCGCAAATAACAAGTTTTGGTTAAATAGGAGGGATGCCGTTATATATGAGCCTTGCAGGCCAATTCGGCTACGGACGGTCCAGAGCACCCCCATTTGACTCTATAGATTTTGCGTCCTTTTCGAACTGGCATAAAACTAGTGCATATTCACTTGCAGTCTCGGCATTTCCCACGTTCTATAACTATGTGTTTGACGGCTCACCCTCTACGATATACGACGGAGGTTTTAATATGTGGAATGAAGGAAATATTGTTTCTTTTGGAGCGACGACTGTACCCTATGGGACAATAGGGTCCAACTATTTTGTCAGTGAAGCGAATGTGTGGCCGCAGGTTGCGCTGGGATTTACGACGGCTTCGGCTGTCGCTGAATGGAAGAACAGTGGGAATGTGGGTATGGCGGGGTCACCCTTCGGGTCCAACGCGAATTTTTCAGGGACGTACACGACTCCGAATCAAGGTAGAGGCGGATTCTATTGGGTGAATCAAAAATACGGCTTGACAAATCCGACGATTTGTTATTTGTGGTTTACGATTACACAGCCTACAATAAATACGATTACTACCAGTTCCAATGATAACAGAAGCACGTCCGACCCACCCCTGTATTCCTACACACAATCCGTTTCTGTCACAGGGTCGAAAGTAATTCTGGGACAGATGTTTCTATCTACGCGAAGCGTAACGACCTTTCCGAACGGAAATTTGATTTCGCAGGTAGCGATTGAAGGATTTCTTTCCAACTATGTTCGTAACGCAGATATTCGGTTAGTTTAGTGTGTATGGGGGCTTTTGTTCTCTTAGTATAGAGAACGCATGCCCTATGTTCAGATACAACTTAGGAGGGCTACAGCTTCAGAATGGAGCAGTACCAATCCTGTTTTAGCCGTTGGAGAAATGGGATATGAAACCAATTCGGGTCAATTCAAGATAGGTGATGGAGTTCGGGCTTGGCTAGCACTTCCTTACGGAGGATTGAATGGACCGACAGGGAACACGGGGCCGACTGGAAACACGGGTCCAACGGGGAACACGGGTCCAACAGGGAATACGGGTCCAACGGGCGTAACAGGGAATACAGGACCAACGGGTCCAATAGGACCTACAGGAAACACGGGTCCAACGGGTGTAACAGGGAATACAGGACCAACTGGTCCAACAGGCGCAACGGGATCAACGGGTCCAACGGGAAACACGGGTCCAACGGGAAACACGGGTCCAACAGGCGCAACGGGATCAACGGGTCCAACGGGAAACACGGGTCCAACAGGGAATACAGGACCTATGGGATTCAACGGTATTTCAGGTGGACTCTCACTCTTTTTAGATACAGCAGGAGGCGCTGCACCTCAAACAGGAACTTTGCCCGACCTTCCTGATACATCGGCTATAACAACAATCACATCGGGCCCTCAAGCAGCAAACAATGCATACTTGTTGGGAACATTCACAATGCCCTCGGGTATTCTCACTACACCCAGTATTATCAGTGGTCTGTGGGACGTGAATTTATATGCAAGTTCCGACGACGATCTAGACAATGTAAAATTCTATTTCAGTGTCTACTATGTTACTTCAAACGGTTTGACGGAAACACTCGTGTCCGCTGGAGATAGCACGAGTGCAACGTCGGTTTACACAACCAACACGAACTATATTGATACCCTATACGTTCCCGCAATAGTTCTGCCTGATGTGAGCTATTTGATCCGAATCAAGCTGTATGCGGTCTTTATTGGCGCAGGACACTCTATTACAGCCTATTTCCGCTCGAATAAACTCTCTCATACACACACGACGATTTTATGGAATCCTGGTACGGGTCCGACTGGATGGACAGGTGTGACGGGCTTTACAGGTTGGACGGGACCAACGGGTCCAACGGGTGTAACAGGAAATACAGGACCAACGGGTCCAACGGGAGCAACGGGTCCAACGGGAGCAACGGGTCCAACAGGAGAAACAGGACCAACTGGTCCAACAGGGAACACGGGACCAACAGGAGCAACGGGTCCAACAGGAGAAACAGGACCAACGGGTCCAACAGGCTCAACGGGACCAACAGGTCCAACGGGGAACACGGGTTCGACTGGAAACACGGGTCCAACGGGGAACACGGGTCCAACGGGAGCAACGGGTCCAACAGGCGCAACGGGTCCAACGGGAGCAACGGGTCCAACGGGAGCAACGGGTCCAACAGGAGAAACAGGTCCAACGGGACCCACAGGAAACACCGGCTCTACAGGCTCTTTTGGTCCTACTGGTTCAGGTGTACAAGTCGGAACAGTCAGTCCTTTTACACAGAACGGCGCTTTAGGGCTTCAGTATCTCAATACGTCTAATTCGTTTCTGTATACGTTCACAGTCAATGGAGGATATACTGCGTCCACATTTATTACGGGCGGATTACTGAATGGACCGCGTGGCTGTATATTTAATACAGCGGGAACGAATTTCTACGTAGCTTCACAAGGGAATAATACAATTGTCAAATATATAGTTACTGCAGGAACACCTGATTCTGGAACAGTCATCGCAACGCTCTCATCATGGCCAATCACTTTTACAATAGACAATAGTGGAAATATTTATTGTATAAATTATGGAAACCCTGGTGCAGTAATTACGAAGATTGATACAGTGGGTAATATAACGACGCTCACACCGTCGTCTGGAGGCTTACAATCCTCCGGAATTGGTATAGCACACTATGCAGGAGTTTTGTATGTTACGTATAGAGATAATACATTCATAGACGCCTACAATCTAACGACAAATGCAGTGACAACCGCGTTCATAACTGGATTTGCGTTTACAGGATCTATAGCAGCTGATACTTCTGGCAATTTGTTTACAATAGATTGTAATCGAGACAGAATTGTAAAATCCGTCATTGCAACACAGACCTCCTCTGTTCTAGCAGGTGGTGGTGCAAATGGAACGACAAGTGGATACGCGGATGGCGTGGGGACAAATGCGCTGTTTAGCTTTCAGGCTGATATTCAGGGTCAAGGTATAACCTATGATGGGGCTGGTAATCTGTTTGTATCTGATTTTTCTACTGGTATGAAAATCCGTAAAGTAAATATTGAATCGCAAGTTGTTACAACGATTGCTGGAGGGGGTTCTAATGGAACGACCACAGGTAATACGAATGGCGTTGGAACAATTGCAACGTTTTCAAATACTGCAGGGCTCGTTGTCTATGGAAATAATATTTATGTAACGGACGCAGGCAATACCAATATCCGTAAGTTGACAGCGAGTTCCGGAAACGACTGGGTCTACCAAGTTATTATGGGAAATGCTACAGGTCCAACAGGTGCAACGGGTCCAACAGGGGTAACGGGTCCAACAGGAGTAACAGGTCCAACAGGAACAACAGGTCCAACGGGTCATACAGGTCCAACAGGTCCAACAGGTTCAACAGGAAATACAGGTTCAACAGGTTCAACAGGAAATACGGGTCCAACAGGTTCAACAGGTCCTACAGGTTCAACAGGTTCAACAGGTCACACAGGTCACACAGGTAACACAGGTAACACAGGTTCCACGGGTTCAACAGGTTCCACAGGCCCAACAGGTCACACTGGTTCAACAGGTAACACAGGCCC
>SXGQ01124439.1_pt1 | contig 18573 bp, 18 predicted proteins | sample 3178371 | NCBI WGS metagenome assembly SXGQ01 (sample SAMN11356859, study PRJNA531348) | freshwater metagenome | isolation source: freshwater sample F1-20 | place: China: Fuxian Lake, Yuxi | collected 2017-12-25 | reverse complement strand
GAGACCTTGTAGGTGTTCTTGTCGAACTTGCCGCCGGCATGGAGCACCGTGAGGGCGAGCTCGAGCCCGGGAAGCTTCTCCACCGGATGGATGTCGACCGGGATCCCGCGCCCGTTGTCCTCGACCGTGATCGAGTCGTCGGGGTGGATCGTGACCTGGACGGTGTCGCAATAGCCGGCGAGCGCCTCGTCGATCGAGTTGTCGACCACCTCGTAGACGAGGTGATGTAATCCGCGATGCGAGGTCGACCCGATGTACATGCCGGGCCGTTTGCGAACGGCTTCGAGCCCCTTGAGGACTTGGATGCCGGAGGCGTCGTACGAGGACTCGGAGACGTCGTTGGTCTTGGCCATTGCAGGGGGTGGGAGAGAGACCCTGAAAGTTACCCGAACCGCCCCCCCGCTAGCAACGCACCGGACCCCCCGTTTTCAGAGGGAAAACACCCCCCGCAGGGTCAGCGCAGGAGCTCCCATCGGAGCCGGCGCACCGGGTGCGTCACGGCGGCGCCCGCGAGGCGCGCGAGGAGCTGCGGTTCCATCAGCGAGAGCTCCGTCATCCACGCATGGGTCCGGACGCCGACCACGAGGGTCCCATCCTCGGTCAGGAGGCGCGGCTCGGTGACGGCGGCGATCCGCGCCCCCACCGCCGTCGGCCACGCTGCCATCGCCTGCGCGCGCGCCACGGCCTCCGTCAGCCCGGCGGCCGCCAGCGCCTCCGGGAGCACCTCGCCGATCGTGCGAGGCCGCCCCGATCCTCCGTCGTCGCGCCGCCTCATGCCGCTGGGGCGAAGGCGCCCGCGCGCACCGTCCACCGCGCGAGCCGGGTGAACCGCGTCGGGATCTCGTCCGCACGTGGGACGCAGACCAGATGCTGCCCATCCCCGATCCCATCGAGGAGCGCGAGGATCCGTTCGGTGCGGCCGCGATCGAGTTCCGCGAAGGGATCGTCGAGGAGGAGCAACGGCATCACCCCCGTGACCCCCTGGTGCGTCGCGGCCTCCAGCAGTCGGAGAACGATCGCGGCGGTGCGCTGTTGCCCCGCCGAGCCGACGACGCGCAGGTCGTGCCCGTCGAGGCTGAGCGCGAGGTCATCGCGGTGCGGCCCGGTCTGCGTGAGCCCGCGCCGCAGATCGAGGGCGCGTTGCCGCTGCAGCGCCTCGAGGAGCGACTCGGCGCTCGCGTCCTCGGCGAAGGTCCCCGCGTATCGGAGGCCGGTGGTCGCCGTCTCCCCGATGGTGGCGCACCGCGCGACGAACTCCGCGCTCCGCGATCGCACCCAGGCCTGCCGTTCGGCGATCAACGTCGCCCCGTGCTGCGCCAACGCCGGCTCCCACGCAGCCACCGCCGCGAGGTCGGTGGTGCTCCCGCCCGTCCGCGCGGCCTCGCGCAACGCGGCGTTCCGATGGCTCAGCGCCGCGCGGTAGTGACGCAACGCCTGCAGATAGCGCGGCGAGGTGAGGGCCAACGTGATATCGAGGTAGCGCCGCCGCTCCTGCGGCCCACCGGCCACGAGGTCCACATCGCGCGGGGAGAAGGTCACCGACGGGAGCCCATCGAGCGCCTCGGTGAGCCGCTCCGGCTCGCGCCCGTCGAGTGTCACCTTCTTGCGCCCCTGCCGATCGACCGCCGCGGTGACGCGCGTCGCCGTCACCCCCTCGAGCGACGCACTCAGATGGAACGCCGCGGCGCCATGCTGGATGCAGTCGCGGTCACGCGCCCCACGCCCCGAGCGCAGGAGCCGCAGATACCCGATCGCCTCGACGAGATTCGACTTCCCCTGCCCATTGTCCCCCACCACCACGATCCCCTCGGAGGGAAGCGTGAGGTCGGCCGCCGTCACGTTGCGGAAGGTCTGCAGCGCGAACGTGCGGAGCCGCGCCGGTGGGGTGCTGACAGGCACTCAGGCCCCGCGGAAGGTCGGGGCGCGCTTCTCGAGGAAGGCGGTCGTCCCCTCGCGCATGTCGGCGGTGCGGCCGACCGCACCGAAGTGCTCCGACTCCAAGGCGAGCGCCGCATCGAGCGGGAGCGCCGCGCCTCCGGTCACCGCGGCGATCGCATGGGCCAGGGCGAGTGGGCCGTTCCTGAGCATCGCCTTGGCCAGCGATCGCGCCGCCTCGGGGAGCATGTCGTGGGCGACGACCTCGTTCGCGATCCCGAGGCGCACCGCCGTCTCCGCGTCGACCTGATCCCCGGTGAGGATCATCTGCAGGGCGCGCCCCTGCCCGATCAGGCGCGGCAACCGCTGCGTGCCCCCGTACCCCGGGATGAGTCCGAGTCGCGCTTCCGGCAGCCCGAACTTCGCCTGCGTGCTCGCGAGGCGCACGTGGCAGGCGAGCGCGAGCTCGAACCCGCCACCGAGCGCGAAGCCATTGACCGCGGCGATGACCGGCTTCGCGAAGCGCTCGATCCGTGTGAAGACCGCTGACCCATGCGCGGCGACCCCCTGCAATCCCGCCGCCGTCCCCGCCGCCTCGGCGATCTCCCCGATGTCCGCCCCCGCGACGAAGGCCCGGCCCGCCCCGGTCAGGATCACCGCGCGCACCTCGTCGCGCGTCTCGAGGTGGGCGAAGGCCTGGCCGAGCTCGTCGATCACCACGCGGTTGAGCGCGTTGAGTTTGTCGGGCCGATTGATGGTGAGCGTCGCGATCTGGTCGGCGACGTCGAGGATCAGGGTGGCGAAGGGGGTGACCATGGGGGCGTCCTCACTGCTGGAGGGTATGGAGCGCAATCTATACGTTTCCCCGATGGCCTCGATCCGCTCCCGTTCGGTCCTCGCGCTCGATCAGGGGACCACGAGCTCCCGCGCCCTCGTCGTCGGGACGGATGGGCGGATCCTCGGCCGCGCGCAGGCCGAGTTCCCGCAGCACTTCCCGCGACCGGGGTGGGTGGAGCACGACCCCGAGGATCTCTGGCGGACCACGCGCGATGCCGCGCGGGCGGCGATCGCCCAGGCGGGGATGATGCCGGAAGCGATCGGCATCACCACTCAGCGCGAGACGGTGATGCTCTGGGACCGTCGCACGGGGGCGCCCGTGGGACCGGCGATCGTCTGGCAGGACCGGCGTACCGCGCCGCGCTGCGCCGAGCTTCGCGCGGCGGGGGAGGCGGAGACGCTCTCTCGCATCACCGGGTTGGTCCCCGATCCCTACTTCAGTGCGACCAAGCTCGAGTGGCTCCTGCGTGAGGTCGCGCGGCCGCGGGGGATCGCGCTGACCGATCTCGCTGCGGGGACCGTCGACAGCTGGTTGATCTGGCGACTCACCAATGGCGCGGTGCACGCCACCGATCACACCAACGCCTCGCGCACCATGCTCTGTGATATCGCGGCCCGGGAGTGGAGCGCCCCGTTGCTCGAGCGCTTCGGCATCCCGCGGGAGCTGCTCCCGGAGATCCGGCCATCGGCGGGGACGTTCGGCGTCGCGGCCGCGGAGCATCTCGGGGCGGCGTTGCCGATCCTCGGCGTCGCCGGCGACCAGCAAGCCGCGCTCTGGGGGCAGGGGTGCTGGCGCAGCGGGGAGGGGAAGAACACCTACGGGACCGGGGCCTTCCTGCTGTTGAACACGGGCCGCGCGCGGCCTGCCGGTGGACGCGGGATCCTCACCACGTTGGCGTGTGATGCCGAGGGGGCGCCGGTCTACGCGCTGGAGTCCTCGATCTTCGTCGCTGGGGCGGCGGTGCAGTGGCTCCGCGATGGCCTCGGCCTGCTCGATGCGGCGCGGGAGAGCGAGGCGATGGCACGTGCGGTGCCCTCCACCGATGGTGTCTACTTCGTCCCGGCGCTCACCGGGCTCGGGGCACCGGCGTGGGAACCGGAGGCGCGCGGGACGATCGTGGGACTCACGCGCGGCACGCAGCGCGCGCATCTCGTGCGCGCCGCGCTCGAGGCGATGGCCTATGGGACCGCCGATGTGCTCGAGACGATGCGCAGCGTGAGCGGGGCCTCCCTCGACCTCCTCCGTGTCGATGGCGGCGCGACGTTCAACGATTGGCTGATGCAGTTCCAGGCCGATGTGCTTGGCGTCCCCGTGGAGCGTCCCGATGAGATCGAGACGACGGCGCTGGGCGCCGCGGGGCTCGCCGGGATCGCGGCTGGGGTCTGGCCGGATGCGGCGGCCTTCCTCGCGGCGCGCCGCTACCAGCGTTTCGCGCCCACCGACGGGGAGAATTCGGCGCGCGCAGGCCTCGGCGGATGGCGCCGCGCGGTCCGCGCGACGGTGTCATGGGCCCGCGACCGCGACGGGTGATCGATGGAGTGGCTCCTCGTCTTCTCGCTCGGGGCGGCCCCGTTCGGTCGCGCTTCCGCGCCATCACCCACGCCCGAGGATCGCTGGTTCGCTGTCGACAAGGCGAAGCATGTCGTCGTCTCCGCCGCGGTACAGAGCGCGTCGCATCGGGTCCTTCGCGCGAACGGGCAGGACTATCGCTCCGCGTCCTGGAATGCGGCGGCCCTTACGATGACCGTCGGGGTGGGGAAGGAGCTCTGGGATCGGCACCGCGGCCGGGTCTTCTCGTGGAAGGATCTGGGCGCCGATGCGGCGGGCGGTGCGGTGGGGGCTGTGCTCATCCGGCAGTTGGCACCCTGATCTACACCCATGGGTATATTCCACCGATAACCCAGAGAGGGAGCAGGTATGCATCCGCGCACCAAGTTCATCATCGGCGGGGTCGTCGTCCTCGGGACGGCGGGATTCCTCATGGCCGGCAGCATCCAGGACACGGCCGTCTACTTCCTGACCCCGCAGGAGCTCGAGGCGAAGGTGCTCGAGGATCCGGAGATGCGTGGGACCGGGGTGAAGGTCGGCGCGCGCGTCGTGGCCGGCTCGGTGGTGCGTGATTCGAGCGGGAAGGCGGTCACCTTCCAGATGACCGATGGCCTCGCCACCTACCAGGTGGAGTATCGCGGGTTGATCCCCGACACCTTCAGCGACTCCGTCGACGTGGTCGTCGAAGGGCGGCTCGGTGAGGACGGGGTCTTCCGTGCCACCACCCTCCTCGCCAAGTGTGCCTCGCGGTACGAGGCCGCCCCAGAGGGTTACTCGAAGGAGACCCGCGAGGGCTACAGGACGGTGGCCCCGGCCGCCGCAGGTGCGGAACCCCCGACCCCGTGATCCTCGTTGGCGAGCTGTCACTCTGGATCGCGCTCCTCATGTGTGCGTGGTCCGCGACCCTCTCCTTCGCGGGAGGGCGGCTTCGACGGACCGATCTGATCGTCTCGGGGGAACGTGGGCTCTACGCTGGCTTCGGCTTCGTGGTGCTCGCCTCGGCGGGCCTCTGGACCGCCCTCCTCACGAGCGACTTCTCCCTGCGCTATGTCGCCTCATTTACGAGCGCGAATCTCCCGGTCATCTACAAGATCTCGGCGTTCTGGGGTGGCCAGGCGGGCTCGATGCTCTTCTGGTGTCTCATCCTTGGGGGCTACGCGGCGCTCGCCACCTGGGTGAATCGGCGGGACAATCGCGTGCTGATGCCCTGGGTCACCGGCACGAACGCCCTCGTCCTCCTCTTCTTCGTCGCGACCACCGTCTTCGCCTCCAATCCCTTCGAGCGGCTCGAGTGGGTCCCCGCCGACGGTCGCGGGTTGAATCCGCAGCTCCAGAACCCCGCGATGGCGGTCCATCCGCCGCTCCTTTACCTCGGCTATGTCGCCACCGCGATCCCCTTCGGCTTCGCGATCGCGGCGCTCGTCACGCGCCGACTCGACGCCGAATGGCTCGGCGCGGTCCGGCGCTGGTCGCTCGTGAGTTGGGTCTTCCTCACCCTCGGCATCGTCCTCGGGATGTGGTGGGCGTATGTGGAGCTCGGGTGGGGGGGCTACTGGATGTGGGATCCGGTCGAGAACGCCTCGTTGCTCCCCTGGCTCACGGGGACGGCGTTCCTCCATTCGATCATGATCCAGGAGAAGCGAGGGATGCTCCGGAAGTGGAATGTCACCCTCGTGGTGACGACCTTCCTGCTTAGCATCCTCGGCACCTTCATCACCCGCTCCGGGGTGATCCAGTCGGTGCACTCCTTCGCGCAGAGCTCGGTCGGTCACTGGTTCGCGACCTTCTTCGTCCTCGCCCTCGTCGCGACGGTGGTCCTCGTCTCCATGCGGCTCAAGGACCTCGAGTCGCCAGCGCAGCTCGAGGCGATGATCAGCCGCGAGGCCGCCTTCCTCTATAACAACCTCGTCCTCGTCGGGATCGCCTTCAGCGTCCTCTGGGGGACCCTCTTCCCGATCCTCAGCGAGTGGGTGCGCGGGACGAAGATCACGGTGGGCGAATCGTTCTTCAACGCGGTGAACGTCCCGCTCGGGTTGCTCCTCCTCGCACTCACGGGGATCGGGCCGCTCATCGCCTGGCGGCGCGCCTCGGTGGCGAACATCCAGAAGCAGTTCGCGGGGCCGGCGGCGCTCGGCGTCATCGCCGCGGCGGCGCTCTTCACCCTCGGCATCCGTGAGCTCTATCCCCTGATGACCTGGGGGCTCGCCTCCTTCGTCGCGGGGACGATTCTCCAGGAGTTCTGGAAGGGGATCGGGGCGCGCCGGACGATGTACGGCGAGGGCGTCCCCATGGCGCTGGTCCGTCTCGTGGGGCGCAATCGCCGTCGGTACGGCGGGTACATTGTGCACGCGGGGATCGTGATCCTCTTCGCGGCCTTCGCCGGGATGGCGTTCCGTAAGGAGTACGATGTCACGTTGCGGGCGGGGGAATCGACGACGGCGATCGATCCCTTCGGGCGGCGCTGGACCTTCACGAGCGAGGGGCTCTCCGAGTTCAAGGCGCTCAATCGTGACGTGCTCACCATCGCGCTTCGGCCGACGGTCGATGGGCGGCCCCTCCCGATCCTCACGAGCGAGAAGCGGCAGCATCGCGATTCGCGGGGGCAGCCCACCTTCCAGCCCTCGACCGAGGTGGGGATCCTCTCGCAGCAGCGTCAGGATGTCTATCTCGTCCTCGCGGGGGCGATCGGTGACCAAGCGGAGATCCGGATCAACTTCAATCCGCTCGTCGTCTGGGTCTGGAACGGTGGGATCCTGATGGCGCTCGGTGGATTAATCGTGATGTGGCCGCCGTCGATGCGTCGCCGTCGGCAGGAGGGCTACGTGGCCGAGTTGGCGCCACAGGCCGTCGCGGTGTCGGCATGAGCGAGGTGGCCTCGCGTCGTCGCTTCCTGCGGGCGCTGGCCGTCGGGGTGGGCGCCTTCACGGCGCGGCCGCTGCGCTCGCAGTCGGGGGCGCAGCCCAGCACGGAGATGTCCACCGATGCGTATCGCCCGGTGCTGCGTGCCGCCAAGCCGGGTGCCACGCCGCAGGTGACCGACGAGCAGCGCGACGTGCTCGAGCACCGGATCAAGTGTCAGTGCGGCTGCATCCTCGACGTCTACACCTGTCGCACCACCGACTTCACCTGTTCCACCTCGCCCGCGATGCACCGTGACGTGCTGCGGTTGATTGCCGGTGGCTACACCGAGCAGGAGATCCTCGACGCCTTCGTCGAGACCTATGGGGAGGTGGCCCTCACCGCCCCGAAGAAGGAAGGATTCAATTGGGCGGGGTACGTCGCGCCCGGCGTGGTCCTCGCCGTCGGTGGGATCGCGCTCACGGTCCTGCTGAGGAAGTGGCGCGCCGAGGCCCAGCTCGCGGCGGCGCGCGCGCCGATCGCCAGCGGTGGTGTGGCGCTCCCCGGGGTCAGCGCCGACGAGCTGGCGCGCCTCGATCGCGCGATCCGCGAGGACGGCTGAGATGATCCCCCTCCTCGTGGGCAGCCTCCTCGCCGTCGTGGCGTTGGCGTATGTGCTGCTCCCGATCCTCCGCACGGAGAGCGGGGGCGCGCGCCCGCTGGTCCAGACGAGCCCGACCCTCGTCGGCGGGACCGACGAGGGATCGAGCGCGATCGAGGCGTTGCGCGAGGTCGAGTTCGACCGCGCGACCGGGAAGCTCTCGGACGATGACTACGCGATCCTGCGCGCGACCTACGCCCCGCAGGCCCTCGCCGAACTGCGCGCGCGGGAAGGCCACGGGACGGCGACCGCCACGTCTGCAGCTGCTTCGTCCGATGCCGCCGAGCGTCTCATCGCACGGATGCGCACGCGGCGCACCGCCTGTGGCGGGTGCGGGCCGCGGCCGGAGCCGGACGCGCTCTTCTGCTCGTCGTGCGGAGGCTACCTCGAGGCGACCTGCCTCCGGTGTCAGGCCCCCGTCCCCTCGGGGGATGCGCGCTTCTGTGTGAGCTGCGGCGAGTCGCTCGCCGCCTGATCAGCGCGGCGCGGCCCCGAGATAGTCGAGCGCGAGCGCGCTGAGCGCCCGTACCCCGGCCGGCAGCGCCGACTCATCCGCGAAGAAGTAGGGCGAGTGGTTCGATGGCGCCTTCGTGTGGTCCTGATCGCGCGGTGTGACCCCGAGGAAGAAGAACACCCCGGGGGCCTTCCGCTGGAAGAGGGAGAAGTCCTCGGCCCCCGTGATCATCGGCGCGAGGTGCACTCGGTCCGCCCCCACCGCCCGACGCAGCGTCGGCAGCATCCGCTCGGTCAGCGCCGGATCGTTGTCGGTCACGGGATAGCCGGAGTCGATCGTCATGAGCGCCGTCGCCCCCGCGCTCGCGGCGATCTGCGTCGCGATCCGTTCCACCGAGGAGAAGACCAAGCGCTTCTGCGGCTCGCTGAAGGTGCGGATCGTGCCGCCGAGCACCACGGTGTCGGGGATGATGTTCTCTCGCACCCCGCCATGGAACATCGCCACCGTCACGATCGCGGGGAGTTCGGTGATGTTCACCTGACGGCTCACCACCGTCTGCAAGGCATTCACGATCTGCGCGCTCACGACGATCGGGTCCACACCGGCCCACGGCGCGGCGCCGTGTGACTGCCGGCCACGGACCGTCACGTGAAAGGAGTTCGAAGCCGCCATCGTCGGGCCACCGCGTACCGTGATGTCACCGGCGGGGCCAGGCCAGACATGGAGGCCGAAGACCGCGTCGACCTTCGGGTTGTCCATCGCGCCATCACGGATCATCGGTTCGGCGCCACCCGGGCCCTCCTCGGCGGGTTGGAAGAGGAAGAGCACCGTGCCCGAGATCTGCGCGCGCATCCCGGCGAGCACCTCGGCGGCCCCCATGAGGATCGCGACATGGTTGTCGTGCCCGCAGGCGTGCATCACCCCCGTCTCCTGACCATTCCAGACGGTGCGGACCTTGGACCGGAAGGGCAGGTCGACGAGCTCGGTGACCGGGAGCGCATCCATGTCGGCGCGGAGCGCCACGACCTTCCCGGGCTTCCCGCCCTTGAGGACGCCGACCACCCCCGTCCCACCGACCCCCGTGCGCACCTCGATCCCAAGCTTCCGGAGATGGTCGGCGACGAGCGCCGCGGTACGCGTCTCCTGCATCCCGAGCTCCGGATGGGCATGGATGTCACGCCGCCAGGCGACTACCTGCGGGTTCACTGCCGTGACGCGACGGTCGAGCTCGTCGTAGAGGCGTGCTCCCTGAGCCGCGCCTGGCGTGGTGATGGTCGCGAGGAGGGCGAGCAGCAGGACGAGACGAGACATCGGAGCTCCGCAGAAGGAAGGGACGAGCATTCAATCCTGCGCCCCTCGGGGCGTCAGGGGAAGGGCGCGGGGTCAGGGGGTGCCGTTGATGTGCGCGACGACCTGCGCCGCGGTCGCCGTCGCGCTCTCGAGCAGCGGGATCCCCGGCCCGAGATACGATCCGCTGCACCAGAGGCGGCGCCCTGGTTCGGCGTGGAGCTCGTCGACGATGCGCGCCCCCTCGAGGGCGCGCGCATTCACGACGGGCCGCTGGAAGCTGGCGCGCGTGTAGACGCGCGAGGCCTCCGGCTCCACGATCGGGTTCCAGGTCTGGAAGACGGGGGAGCCCCCTGCGAGCGAGGGCTGCACGCGGTTCATCCAGATGGTCGCCATCGGGCGATCCCCCTCCGGATCGATCACCATGTTCACCGGGGCCCACCGCCACCGATCCCGCGGCGCGAGTCGCGCATCGGTGTGCACCACGACCTCACTCGACTCGTAGCCGAAGTGCTCGAGCGCCTCGCGTTCACGCGCGTATCCCGCATCGAGCAGGCGCGCCGCCTGGTTCGCCTGCGTCGCGAGCACCACATGGTCGAACCGGCCTTCGCCCCCGTCCCACTCGATGCGCACCCCGTCATCCACCGGCGCGATGCGCCGCACTGCGACCCCGCACCGGACCTCGGCCACGGGCTCGGTCAGACGGCGCACGACCTCGCGCGTGCCGAGCACCACGCGGCGTACCCCGCCGAAGGTAAGCCCACGCGTGAGATAGTCGAGGATGATCCGCGCCGGATACGCGCGCACCGCCGTCGTCGAGCAGGTGCAGACCGCCGCGAACGTGGGGATCAGGAATCCATCGGTGAAATCACTGCCGAGACCGGCGCGATCGAGCCAGCTCACGAGCGGTTCTTCGCTCGCGCCGAGGTCAGCCAAGGCGGTCGGGGCCATCCGATAGAAGCGCAGGAGGTCCCGATTGATCCGCAGCGCGCGCGCACCCAAGGGCAGGGCAGGGAGCGGGACCGAGCGTCCGCCGACGATCCAGTTCGTATACCGGAAGTAGGTCGCGCCATGCAGCGTACTGAACGAGCCAGCGTAGTTGGTCCGCTCCAGCTGGACACCGAGGGCGTGATAGAGCCCGATGAGGATCGGGTAGTACCCCTCGTAGATCACACGCAGGGGGACATCGATGCGCGCGGTGCGGCCGTCGTGCGGGAGATCGAGCGAGTGCGCATCCATCCCGACCACCGGGTGCTTCTCGAGCAGCGTCACCCGATGGCGCGCGCTGAGGCGCCACGCCGCCGAGAGGCCGGCGATCCCCCCGCCGATGACCGCGATATCGAGTCCGGTACGCATCAACTGGAATAGTAGCTCGCGTTCTCCTCGATGTATCCCTTCGTCAGGTCGCAGCCGTAGGCGATCGCATCAGCGGGTCCGACACCCAGCGCGATCTCGAGATTGACCACCTCCGCCGTGAGCGCCTGCCGGACCGTCGCATCATCGAAGGGGAGGCGTTCGCCCCCACGGACCACCTGGTATCCATTGATCCAGGCCTCGGTGGTCGCGGGATGGATCGTACAATCGAAGCATTTGCCGACCGCCATGAGTAGCCGTCCGACATTCGGGTCGGCGCCATGGACCATCGTCTTCACGAGCGGGGAGTTGAGGACCGCCTTCGCGATGACGCGCGCCTCGCGATCATCGCGCGCCCCACGCACCTGGACGCGGAGGAGGTGTTCCGCCCCCTCCCCGTCGCGCCCGAGGATCTCCGTCATGCGGATGCAGCCGGCGGTGAGCGCCTGGAGGAACGCCCCCTCGTCGACCGGGCCGGCGAGGCCGTTGGCGAGGATCGCGCAGGTGTCCGAGGTGCTGGTGTCGGTGTCGACGCTCAGCATGTTGAACGAGCGCCCGATCGCCGTGCGGATCATCGCATCGAGCGTCTGAGCGGGAATCGCCGCATCGGTGAAGATGTAGGCGAGCATCGTCGCCATGTTCGGCTCGATCATCCCCGAGCCCTTCGCGACCCAGGTGATCGTCGCCTCACCCACCGTGCAGGAGATCGCCTTGGGGTGCGTGTCGGTCGTCATGATCCCTTCCGCGCCCACGAGGGGATCGTCCTGCAGGTCGCCCGACATCCCGCGGACCCCCGCCTCGATCTTCTCCACGGGGAGCTGGACCCCGATGACCCCAGTGGAGCTGACGAGCACATGATCGGGGGTCGTTCCCAGCTCAGCCGCGGCCGCCGCGGCCATCCGCCGCGCATTCGCGACGCCCGCCGCGCCCGTGGCGACGTTGCTCACCTTGCTGGTCGCGATGATCGCGCGGAGCACCCCCCCACGAATCGTCTCGCGGCCCACGATGATCGGGGCGCCCGGGAAGTGATTGCGCGTGAAGACCGCCGCCGCGGCGGCATCGACCTCGCTCACGAAGAGCGTCAGGTCCTTCGCTTCCGGCTTGAGGCCGACGTTGCGACTGGCGCAGCGGAAGCCGCGTGGGAAGCGAGCGGTGGGGTGGAACGCGGTCATCACGGCCTGGGGTGAGCGGGACAGGAAGATAGGGGGCGCTGGACCTCGGCCGCTATCGGCTTAACATCAAATGGGTTCGGAGCGTCTCCTTTGGCAGCGTAGCGCTTCCCCCGCCGTCATTCCTCTGGAGCCTGACATGATCACCGCACGTCGCCTCGTCTGCATCGCGGCCCTCGCCGCCGCCCCCACCCTCGTCGCCGCGCAGCGTCCGCAGCCGCCTGTTCCGCCCATGCCCCCTCGCGCCGTGATGGAGGTGGAGATGGAGATGGCTCCCGGCATGCAGGGGCGCATACCAGGGCGTGGGCCCGACCGCATGGTCATGATCCGAGAGCGCCAGGTGGGGCGCGGCCCCGGCGCGGGGCTGCAGCTCGGCGTCACCCGCCTCCTCAATCTCCGGCGCCAGCTCGAGCTCACCCCGCGGCAGGTCGCGCAGCTCGATTCCATGGAGCGCGGGCTCTTCACCGAGCGCAAGGCGCTGATGGAGCGGATGCAGGGGCAGCGGCGTGCGCTCCAGCAGCCGGGGCCGCAGGGGCGCCCGATCGCCCCGGACTCGATGCGCGCCCGGATGCAGCAGCTCCAGCCGCAGATGGCACAATGGCGGCAGCGCGACTCTTCCGCCCTCGCCTCGGCGGAGCGGCTCCTCACCGAGCCGCAGCGGCAGAAACTCCGTGAGATCCGTGCCTATGCGCGCGGGCGTGCCGATGCCATGCGGCAGTCACGTGGGCCGCGCGACGGTCAGCGGATGCCCCGGATCGAGATGCGGCCCATGCAGGGGATGCCGCGCGGTAACCAGGAGGTCGAGGTCGAGATCCGTCGCGACCGTCCTGGGCAGGAGGTCATCATCGAGCGTCGGATGACCCGTCCGCCGGTCTGATCGCACGACGCAGGGGGTTCGACCGAACGGCCCCGGGGTTCGCCTCCGGGCCGTTCGCTATGCGGTCAAGCGAACCGCGAAGCAGTGCTTCTCGCCGACCTCGATCTCCGTCCGGTCCACCTGCTGATAGCGGGTGATCTTCTCCGGATAGGTCGGGAGGGGCACCCGCTCGAACCCGGCGGCCAAGAAGAGCTCATCGGAGAACGAGACCGCGAAGAGCTCGCGATAGCCGCGGCTCTTCGCCAGCTCCACCGCGGCGGCGATCAACGTCCGCCCATGGCCCACCCCTTGGGCATCGGGGTCGACCGCGAGGGAGATCAGCTCGGCCACGCTCGGGCTGTACTCATCGAGCGCCACGCACCCGATCACCCCGCCGTTCGCGTCGCGGAGCACGCGATAGTCGGCGAGATGGTTCGCGGCGAACTCCGGCGAGCGCACCAGGGTGAGCCCCGCCGCCGCATAGCGGTTGTTGAGCGAGAGCAGCGCGGGGATGTCCGTCTCGTTGGCGCGCGTGATGCGCAGGGTCATCGTTCGACGGCCTCCAGCCGGGTGAGAGCGATACGGATCGGGACGAAGGTGACGACGAGGCACAGCACCGCTGCCGCCCCGAACCCTAGGAACATCTCGGTGGGATCGGCCGTCGTCCCGAATGCCTGCGCCGAGAGATAGCTGTAGACGGGGCGCGCCTCCAGGATGATCACGCCGGCGATCACCCCGATCGAGGCCATCATGTAGAGCAGGCCACCGAAGCTCGTCGGGATCTGCGCGGCGTTCTCCGTCTCGAACTGCGGGAAGAGTGTCCCGAACCCGATCGCCATCGCCGCGAGGGCCACCGTCAGCAGGGTGATCGTGCCGAGCGAGACGATCATCATGAACGAGCTCACCTGCAGCAGGTGATTGGTCACCCCGACGATCCCGAGGGCGAGGACCAGCAGGGGCACCGTCCCCACCCAGTACTTCGCCCAGAGCAGGTCGCGCACGCCTATCGGGCTCGAGCGGAGCAACCAGAGCGTGCGCCCCTCCAGCGAGACCGCGGGGAAGATGAAGCGCGCCGCGATCGAGGCGAGCACGAACCCGGCGAGCGCGAGGTTCAGGAAGGGGACGATGTTCACGAGGAAGAAGGTGATCCCGGGCCCCGTGAGTGGGAGGAACTTGATGTTGTAGACGTAGACCACCACGAGCACGCCGAGCAGGATCAGCTGGGACCACTGCGTGGTGTCGCGGAAGAAGACGCGGATCTCCTTGAGCAGCAGTTCACGTCGGAGCACCCCCAGCGGGGCGAGCACGCGATGCAGGAGGCGGGTGAGTGAGCTCTGCTCCGCGACCTGCCGATGCGCGCTCTCCTGCGCCCGACTGAATCCCGCGAGGTAGCCCCGCCGGTGCAGCAGCGCGCCGAGCGTCAGCACGCCCCCCATCGTGCTCCAGAGGAGATAGAGCGAGAGCCAGGGGATCTCGTCGGTCAGCGCCCCCATCACCACCTGTTGGGCCCACTCGCTCGGCAGGAAGGGGGAGGTGGGGGTCCGCAGGAGGGAGATGAACTCCACGAGGTCACGGAAGCCTTCGGGGCGCGCGAGCTGCTCAGGGCGCAGCAACCGGAAGAGGAGGACGAGTCCCCCCGCGGCGAGCACCGCAATCACCGAGAGGATGTCTCGGGTGCGACGGGCGGGGAAGACGTTCACCAAGATCAACGTCACCGCCGTCCCCACCGTCACCGGGATCGTGATGAGCGGGAGCATCGTCGCCACCACGATCAACGGGAAGCGCCATCCGCCATCGTAGACGAGCCCGTAGGCCATGAAGAGCGGGACCGAGACGAGCAACACCATCCAACTCGACGCGACGACGGTCTCAAGGAGCTTCGCCCCATAGAGGCGAAGCCAGTCGACGGGCGCCGCGACCAACGTGTCGAGATCGCGCGCGAGGAAGAAACTGGACAGCGCCGTGATCACGCTCGAGAGGAGGAGGAGCGAGGTGAAACCGAGGAGCACGAGCCCCAGCAGCTTCCCCGCCATGAGCTCCCCGATCTCCTGCACCCCACGGAAGTAGGTCAGCAACCGCGCGAGGACCCCGAAGATGAAGGCCCAGAAGAGGAGGCCGGTCACGGCCAAGATGGCGACTCGCGCTCCCTTCCCCCGGGACTGCGCCGTCGCGCGCGCGCGCGCCGTGAGCCACTTGGGGAGGAGGAGATGCAGAAGCGGGGGATCGGGCAACCGCTCCTGCATCGGCTCTGGCGCGCGCGCCATCAGGTCAGGCATCGAGCACGTCGACGAGGTTCCGCGCGGCATTCTCCCCGGTCAGGCGCAGGAAGATCCGTTCCAGTCCCTCCTCCCCTTCGGCCAAGTCCCGGCGGAGCTCCGCCATCGTCCCCGCCGCGCGGATCGTCCCCTGCGCGATGATCGCCACGCGATCGCAGAGCGACTCCGCCACCTCGAGCGTATGGGTCGAGAAGATGATCGTATGCCCGCGCCGCGTGTATTCGCGAAAGAGGTCCTTGAGGATGCGCGCCGCCTTCGGGTCGAGTCCCACCATCGGCTCATCCACGACGATCACCGCCGGCCGATGCACGAAGGCGCTCGAGATGATGAGCTTCTGGCGCATCCCGTGCGAATAGCTCTCCACGAGTTCGTCGCGCCACTCCTCGAGATCGAAGAGGCTCAGCAGTTCGCGGGCGCGGTGCTCGACCTCGGGCCCCGCCTGGTCATATAGACCGGCTACGAATCGGAGGAACTCCGCTCCGGTCAGCTTCTCGTAGATGAAGGGGCGATCGGGGATGAACCCGAGCTTCGCCTTCGCGGCCACGGGGTCTTGGAGGAGATCGACCCCGGCGATGCGGATCGAACCGCTCGTGGGTCGGAGGATCCCCGCGATCATCCGGAGCGTCGTCGTCTTGCCCGCCCCATTGGGCCCAAGAAAGCCGAAGAGCTCCCCCGAGCCGACCGTGAGATCGAGGCGATCCACGGCGGTGAAGGTGCCGTAGCGTTTGGTGAGTTGACGGAGTTCGATCATCAGCGGGTCAGGACCTCGAGTCGCAGGGTACCCATGAGGCGGAGGAGCTCGGTCTGGCGGGTCAGCCCCCCGGTGATCACACGCAGATGCGCGGCATCGGCGGGGAACTGCCCGAAGGTGGGATCGACCGCGACCCAGTCGCGCAGCCAGATCTCCGGCCAGGCGTGGTAGAAGAAGCGGCCATTCACGAACGCGAGTCCGGTGGCGATGCGCGTCGGGATCCCCGCCGCGCGGGCGAGGGCGGTGAAGAGCTGCGTGTGCTCGTTGCAGTCGCCGCGACGGGTGCGCAGGACCTGCGTGGCGCTCGGGATCGAGATCGTCACCACCTTCTCGAGCGAGTCGTGTACCCAGCGGGTGATGCGCGCCGCGACGGTCGCGGGGTCCCGTGAGCTCCCTGCCAGACGCAGGGCGAGCGCGACGATCGCCGGGTCACCCGTCTGCAACAACGGCTCGGCGGCGAGTTCGCGCGCAAAGGTGCGCCGGAAGTCCGAGGGAGGGGCGGCGAGGGTCCACGGGGCCGTCAGCGCCTCGCCCCGCTCACGTCGGATCTCGACGGTGTCACCGCGCAGCGACTGACGTCCCCCAGCGAGGTCGAGCCCGGTCGGATCGGCGCCGAGGAAGCGCAGGCGGAGCGACGGGGGTCCCTCGGGATCCAGCGCCACCCCCGACGCGATCGCCGTGAGTTCGATCAGGTCGGTGGGGGGCACCGTCACCCGCGTGCGCGCCATGCGGGATCGCGCGGTCCAGTTCATGAACGAGAGCTCGAACGCGGTGCGCTTGAGCGTGATCCCCCCAGGCTGGGTCGCCTCGATCACGCGACCCTTCGCATCGACCCACCCGCTGAAACCCGCCCCGCTCGTCGGGACGAGACGCCATCCGCGCACCGTATCGGTGCGGGCCGCCACGAAGGCCTGCGCCGTGGATTCGAACGCCACGCTGTCCACCACGTTGAAGAGTGATTCGGCGGCGATCCGGAGCTCGATCGTGCTCGGCGTCATCGTCGTCGGATCGAGGCTGGCGAGGGCGATGCGGCGCCCCACCTTCGGGGCGCGCACCAACATCGCGGCCGCGGGGATGACCGCGGGCAGGAGGATCGGCCACGCGACCGCGATCCGCTGGCTGTCCGCGGGTTGCCCGGGGACCTCGAGGACGAGACGCACCGCGCTGTCGCCCTCCGTCATCCCACGCGCGCGGAGCGGGGCGGCAGGCGATTCCATCGCCACATCGAAGGTCCGGAGCGCGAACCCTCGCGAGAGCGTGAGCACGGCGCGCGCGCTCGCTGGCACCCTCTGTCCCGCGACGGTCAGCTCGGCGGTGAGCTGATCGATCACCTGGAACCCGGTCGCCGTGGTATCGATCTGCGTGGAGGCGTACCCGATCTGGCGTCCCCCCTGTTCGACCAGGAAGTAGGTCGTGCTCGGTCCCAGCCGGAGCGCGGCCTCGGCGAGCACCGCGCTCCGCTCGCGGAAGTAGCTCCGCTGCACCACCAGTGCGATCCCGAGTCCCCAGGCGCCAAGCAGGAGCCACGCGACGAGGGTGCGTCGGCGTTCGCGGGCCGTCATGCGCGCTGCGCGTCCCGAGCGCGCCGATAGTACGGCGCGGCCTGCTCGGGTTTGCCGAGGCGATCGTAGGCGATCCCCACCCCCTTGAGCGCGCGCCACATGGTCGGGTCGAGCTCGACGGCGCGGAGGTAGGCGGTCAGGGCGCCCGCGAGGTCATCGCACTTGTTCAGTGCCTCCCCGAGGTGGTAGTGCGCACCGGGATGCTCCGGGAGGCTCGCGACCGCGCTGCGCAGCGGGGCGACCGCGTCCTTCCACCGAGCGCGGCGGCAGGCCAGGATCCCGGTGTGCAGGGCGATCTCCGGGGCGAAGGGACGGAGCTGGGCCGCCTCCCGGAGCGCCGTCGCCGCCTCCTCGTACCGTAGCGCGATCGCGAGGGTCTCGATGCGCGCGCAGGCGAGGCTGAAGGGATCCGATTCCGGAGCAACGGGTGCCGGGGCGGGTGCCGGGGCGGGTGCCGGGGCGGGTGCCGCGGCCGGTGCTCGCGCGACCGACTTGGATGGTGTCTCGGTGGGCCGCATCACCGCCGTCAGGACCGTGCCTCCGGGCTCCTCGAGCTCGCGATCTTCATAGGACCACTCCCCGCAGACGGGAGGCTCGCGTATGGCGGTCATCATCGAGGTCGCGTCCGGACCGTACGCCTCGACCGGGACGAGGGGGACCCCCTCCGCCGCCCCGAGGAGGAGCTGCGCCGGGTCCGAGGATCGCAGGGAGGAGGGAGAGGGATGGTCGGTCATGTCCGAGGCCTGCGCTGGAGGCGGCCACGAGCCACCCCCTCCGGGCAATCTAGCCGACCGGCCTCCCTTCCATTCACCCGCCGCCCCCTCGAACTTGCACGACTATGTCCGGTGACGCGCTGATCGTTCGAGGGGCCCGCGAGCACAACCTGAAGGGGATCGACGTCACGATCCCGCGGGACCAGCTCACGGTCATCACCGGCCTCTCGGGGAGCGGCAAATCCTCCCTCGCCTTCTATACGATATTCGCCGAGGGCCAGCGGCGCTACGTCGAGTCGATCTCCGCCTCCGCCCGCCAGTTCCTCGGGCTCATGGAGAAGCCCGATGTCGATGGGATCGAGGGGCTCTCCCCGGCGATCTCCATCGAACAG
>SXGQ01045310.1_pt1 | contig 18574 bp, 18 predicted proteins | sample 3178371 | NCBI WGS metagenome assembly SXGQ01 (sample SAMN11356859, study PRJNA531348) | freshwater metagenome | isolation source: freshwater sample F1-20 | place: China: Fuxian Lake, Yuxi | collected 2017-12-25 | reverse complement strand
GATGTGTAATAGTCGGCCGTCTTTTTTACTGCAGCAACTTGCTCGGCACGCAGCTTGAAATCTTCGGTGTGTGAACCAACAGCCGCCTTTCCTGTGCGCAACTCATCAATTGCCACTTTCACATCGTTAGCGGAGCAGCGCATCCACTCACCCTCAGGGTTTTTGAAGCCCTTCTGCTTTAATCGATCACGAACTGCACTATCTCGAAAAGTTGTACCGTTCTCACGCTCCGCAAGTTCATCGACCTCGAGTGTGTAACTAATCTGCGCAACACCCTGAGACTGCCTGATTCGAACATTGACATCTCTTTGGGTTGTCTGACCTACTTTTAAACAGCCCGCATACTTCTTGATCTCTGTCGTTGACCACGCGTAAATACGAAGTCGAACTACCGGCTTATCCGGAAGAAGCTCATCAATAGATTTACTCACCGTCTAAATCCATCGGTCGAATCATGCTTTCAATGAAAGCAATCTCATCTTCAGTGATGCCGTACTTTTTATACAACTTTTTGTCTGACCACGTTTGGTCCCATTTTTGAATTGGTACCCAGGTATAAGTTGAGCGCGTCGCGTGTTGTGTGTTCTTACGGAGTGAAACAAGAAACCTGAAGAAGCATGTTGTCAAATACGACTGAATGCTCACCGCTGCGTCCTCGCTGTTGACAAAGAAAAAAAGGTAAGTCTGAGTACATACAGACGGTGAAGTGGCGATGAATGGGCGTCCCAAAACGACATCCGGGATACGCTGACCGCCATCCGAGCCTGCTTGAGGAACCATTACTTTCCATGTGTCTATGAGATGTTCGCTTTTGGTCACCGCAGAACGATTTACATAGCCGATGAGGCGTTTTCCTTGCCGCCCGTAATGCAAGGGCACGTCATTTTTTAAAGGTTTATCGCGAAAGTCTTCAAAATTGGAAGTCCAACCGAACTCTTTATCAACAGCAAGGATCGAGGTAATTGACTCCTCGTTATATGTGAGAATTTTGCGCAATATCTGCACAGCCCTGTGATCCCTTACAAACACGTCATACTCATCAAGATTGCGTGAGTTTGGCCCGATGACATCGCCGCCCCTCACATTGATCACTTCAGCATTTCCGTTATAATCACGTTCCCAAAGAAAAAAGCAAACGCCACCTTTAACTTCCACTGACGGAAAGACCTCACGGGCAACCGGAAAGTCGCTAAGTGATCGAATCCGTCGATCCGAAAGCATCGATTGCCTGAATTCATTGAGTCCGAGACCACTTGACATCCAGCGTGCAGGAATCACCATGGTCAAGAAGCGTGGCTCAAGCATCTTTGCCTGCTCAACAAACTTTTGATAAATGGGCACGTCGCGTGTGCCCCCATCGGATCCAAGCTGATATGGCGGATTACCAATAATGACGTCAAATTGCATTTTTGCTCCAAACATTTCCGAAAGTTGTTTATTAATATTTTCACTATGAATAAATGCATATGCATGGGTTTCTAACTCACTAGTTCTGCTGTATTCACCCTTGCTTGCACCACAAAATTTACATTTGCCGTTTACCCAAATATGTTCTGTGCGCTCAAACCAAATATTGCCTTCACTGGTTTCAAACTCTCGAGCGATTGAGTATTTACCTTTTGCGTTTTTGGAGCAATAAAGACTGCGTCTTGCGAGAAGGCTCGTTAGTTGAGTAATGCCGATACCAAATACCTGCTTGGTGAGAATGTGGTTAACGCGTTCGGTTAAGTCAGGAATCTCGGCTGTGAGGCCAATATTCAGGCGCTTGACAATCTCTCGCAAGAAAACACCGGACTTAGTGCACGGATCTAGAAATGTAACTTCCTTATTGGCCCAGATATTTTCACCATTGTTACTGCTGGCCCAAGAATTTTCAAGTGTGTCGAGCATCTGGTTCGCAAGTTCAGGTGGGGTGAAAACCTCATCGTTTGAGAGATTTGCGATGCAGGTCAATACATCAGGGTTGTGGCCCGCCAATGTAAATGGTGCTTGGATCATTTTGCTATTTCCTGGACTGTCATTGGCTGGTGAGTTTTAGTTGGAATGAAAACCTCGTGTTCTTCGAGAAATTCAAACAACGAACCTTCTATTGATGAACGTTGAGTGAGTGAATCATAACGAAAGTCGCGGCGTTGAAATTTGCCGCCACCTAAGTATCCCCACTCTGGAAAGTTGATCGGCCCGTTATCTGGAGTCTTCAACGTGAGAGCGTCACCATGAATTATGTTCGCGTCTAACACCGCTTTTGCGGCTTTTTGCCAAATACTTTCATTGTCAACTTTCAAATACTCCGTGAAAATGACTAGCAAGTTTTTACGACACTGCTGAACATTGTCTCCGAGCAGTTCGATTCCATAAATGCACATCAAACCAAATAGAGCATAATGGTTGCGCTCAAATTCGGACTTACCGTATCGTGACTCAACTGTTGCTAATTTGCGTTGCAACACAACTTTAAGAAAATTACCGTCTCCGCAGGCCGGCTCTAGAAAACGCGAATCGATGCGCTCAGACTCGTCCTTGACCAAATCAAGCATGTCTTCAACCATCCAACTCGGCGTGAACACCTCACCATGGTCGGCCACTCGCTTCTTGGACTTGACGAGACTTTCTCGGTTCATGGGGATTTGGCTCACTCATCTAGTCTGCTCCATCCAAACAAAAAGTACATAACAGAAACCAGCAAACCTCGCGGATCAGGGTGCTATCCAACTCAATCTATGCCTCGCAAAGGTTAGAAACGCCACAAACATCGATAAAGAATTCTCTCTAAAACGACTGAGCGTTTTGTTTCTCACTTTCCTCTTTATGCCATTGTTCTGCAAAAACTTCTGCGGAATGAAGTGAAAGTCTTTGTGCACCGTGGCTCGACGAAGAATCACTCACAAGACAAGATTACATTCAAGATTGAGAAACAGACCTCTGCGACTTTGGGTCGCATTGTTTCGAGTTGCTACAGGGTCAGTAGCCTTAAAACATGGCCCAGCTTGGCAAACTAGAAAAAGTAGACCTACGCAAAGTCTGGGAACACGAAGCACGAGACTTCAGCGACTGGCTAGTTAAAGATGAAAACTTAGCACTCCTTTCGGAAGAGTTGGGTATAGAAATTGAAGCAATTGGAACTGAGCAAAGTTCTGGCCGATTCAAAATCGACATTTTGGCTAAAGAAGCCAATTCCGGCGATTACATCATTATTGAAAATCAACTCGAACCAACCAACCATGACCATCTAGGCAAAGTAATTACTTATGCAGCTGGTTATGACGCAAAATACATCATCTGGATTGTTAAGGACGTCCTTGACGAGCACCAAAAAGCAATCGAATGGCTTAACGACCACTTAGACGAGAGCATCAGTTGCTTTCTCATCAAGATTGAAGTTTGGCAAATTGGGGATTCAAAGCCAGCACCACGTTTCGAGGTTGTCTCATTGAAGAACAATTGGGTAGCAACTCTAAAAAAGTCTGTGAATTCAGAAGAATTAAGTGCTAACCAACAGAAGCAACAAGAATTTTGGACTGCACTTAAAGATAATTTTCAGTCTCGCGATAAAGAAATGAACATCCAAACACCAGGACCAAAACACTGGCACAATTTCAATCTTGGCAGCACTATCTGCCACCCCTACCTAACAATAAATTCACGAAAGAACTTCGTAAGTTGCGACCTTTGGACAACGAACAAAGAATTCTTAACTTTCCTAAAAGAGCGCGAAGAGGATTTGAAACAAGATTTGGGGATTAATTTCAATTGGTGGGAAGCAAACAAGTCAGGTGGTGTACGTACAACCTTGAAAGTGGTAGATGTTTTTGACCAAAGCCAATTTTCAACTTCATTTGATTGGCTATACAAACAAGTAAAACTATTTCAAAAAGTATTCAAGAAATATGTTGACGAATTTAAACAACTATGAGCTCACAAATTTTTAAATTGTTCAATAGCCATGCCTAAATTTATTATTTCTTTGGGAGCAATTGGAGCGCTTATTGGTGCATGGTTTTGGCAAAAGGAAAATGCTTACGCAACAGAAACGGGTAATGAGCTTGCCTCAGTACTTCAATGGGTTGGAATTGGGGTGTCGCTTTTAGGTGTAGCTATAGTTTTGATTGGGATTTATCTGAAGGAAAAGTAGTTCGATTTCTTCAATTCAAATTTAAAATTCGGACTTAAGACTCTGATTTCACGATTCCTATGAGGTAAGCAAACAAAGCACGGGCGTGCAATCTCTTACGTCGGTCTCAAACCGCACCAATGTCCGAGCGCCTCGGGTTCTCTTTCATTTGGATTTTGTAGATCAAGTTTTTTTATGACCGTTCACCACTTACGCCAACTTCTACCCCAACGAGGCGAAGTGCGGCGCAAATAGTGAGTTAGTTGTGGCATACGATTTTCGATAAGTTCGGGAAGCACAATATGCATGAGAATATCCAAGCGGCGCACACAACGACATGGTGAACCGAACCAGAATCTACTTTCCGGGGTCAGCTCAACATGGCGGAGTCGATTCAGTGTCTCTTTTAAGGTATGTTTTCGCTCAAGCATCGGTCTTGCTTACCGAGAACCGCCTCTAAAGATAGACGCAAAGAGTCGAATGATTGCCACTGTGATTGCGACAGCGCCTCGGACCAAAGCAACCATCAACGATACAAGTCCTGAAATCATACTTAAAGAGGTTTCCTTTCAGATTCTGTCTCTGCCTCGACCGATGAATCTACTGCGGTTTCAGTTGCTCGAATTCTTAAGCTTGGGCGTTCAAGTATTTCGCCCGTCAGCCACCTGACAACCTCGTTGGTGTGTTGGTGCAATTCTGTAAGGCACTGCTGAATGTCTTCAATAACTTCAGCTTCATCTGGTCTTAGGGTCTTCACGGGATTAGTTAGCGTGCCTTTAATCCTTGATGTTGATTTGACAGGAGCAATCTTTGTTGCGACTGCATTATCAACTTCGGTGAGGCTTTTAACCAACTTCGCGATAGCAAGCTCGTAGGTTGAAGGCGACTTCAATGCAACTTCAGGTGTCACCGGTTCTTCATATTTAGCTACAACTGTGTCAACAGTCTCCGAAGGTTTAGGGATTGACATCCCCGAACCTCGAAGTCCGGGACGAGGTTTTGAATCGTCTGTCTTCGACACGATATGAGTCGTTGCTGTTTTCCCAGATTCTGCCGGAAGGACAAAATCTGGATTTTTGCGCAGTTCACGCAAAAAATTTTGAATTTTAAACGAAGAGGGACGTGATTCAGGATCGAGTTGCAGCATGGAGGCAATCAGTTCAGCTAATCCCGAGGGCCCATCAATTTTCAGCGAATCTGGGGTCACCGTATGACCTGATCTAACTGCATCGCAAAGATGTTGGTGCCCCTCAGGGAATTCCGGCATTTCACCGGCCAAATATTGGTGGAAAACGACCCCAAGGGCGAAAATGTCAGACTTCGTTGTCAGTTTTGATGGGTCTTCAACTTTTTTCTGGATATAACTTAGAAGTTCTGGCGAGTAGTACGGGGGATCACCCATCGTCTCGTCAACAATCGGAGGTTTTGCAGAGAAGTAACTACTGTCGAAGTCAATTAATCGGGCGATAAAGGGTTCGTCTCCAGATCCCTTCTCTAGAAGTGCATTATCAATTTTGAGATCACCGTGAACGATCCTCTGCTGGTGAAGTGAACTTACTGCGGTACATACGTTCTGAAGCAAACGAATTTTGGCCCCAAAATCGAGTGCGGCGATCTCTTTTAGGGTAATTGGAGCAGCGGGGACTTTAACGGCAACCTTATAGAAAAGATTGTCTTCCTGAAAGAATTCAGTTGCTGCAACAAGACGGCCGCCAGCTCCAGCGACTTTTTTTACCGCGTCGTTCAACTCGCGTTGGTGGCGCTCAAATCGCTCACACTCTTCCCGCATGAGCATTTTTATTTTTTCGCTTCCGGGACCGTCGGGTCTCGGATACTTTGGGTTGAGAAATACTTTTATGAAGTACTCCTTGCCGTCTTTTATGGCGAAAGTCCACTCACAGTTTCCACCACCTGCCATTTTAAAATCGCGAATTAGTTTGTATCCGCGAACTGACTCTCCACCTTTAGCACGAGCCATATTTAAGCCCCTGACCCCATCAAGTCATCTTTCGTAAGCACATCCTTTGAAGTAACAACTGTGAGAGTTGATGAGTCATCTGGTGGCGTTTCTGCCAAAACCGGCGTATCGTCAGAAAGAGATTCATTAGACGGACTGACTTCTTTAGATTTTGTCAAACATCGTTGCCTGTTTTCTTTGAATAATTCCTGGTATTGATTCTTGTCGTGCACCAAGATGAACGGGTTCGTTTCACCAGTCTCCGGAATGAACATGAGTGGCTCTAACTTCTGATACAAAGTTTTTGTTCGCTGTTTCAACGCTTCGAATCCACCTTCACCAAAACTGATCGCAAACGAGGTGTCATCGCCTGCGACCACGGAAATCTCGTTTTTGACTGATTCAACCCAGTCATTTTGATCTCGAGAAAATTGAAGGCTTTTAACTATAAGTAACATCAACTTAAATGGCGTCATATAGGCGTAACAACCATCCGACATTGCAATGACAGCTGAAGTAGACGGTAGTAAGTACTCAAGTTCGTCAAGATCCAATCCGGCTGCGCTGGCGTAACGCTCGACAGGGGCGTCGCCTCCACCTCCAGTTTCAGTGTGATCATTTGTCAGGGCTTGAAGAGGAATGATTCTTTCAGGATCAAATGCATAAATTCTCGAATCGCCCGCCCAATAAACTTTTACCTCTCTTTGATTATCCCCGTGCAATGTTGATCGGACAACTGCTAGAGCAACAGTTGTTGGATAATCGTGCAAAAGCGTGCCCCTAAGGCGTGGCTCCGGACCTTTGCCTTCAGGGCGTTCGGTGAGTTTTATTAGCTCAGTTTTGACCGCCTCTTCGATTCGCAACTTCAGGCTCTCTAAATTTGTTGAGCCGAGCTGACCAATAACTTTTTGAATAGTTGTAGAGGTAACGCGCGATGCAAGGTATGCCATCGAACATTTGCCCTCTTTGGTCGTGTAGCTGCTATCAACTGGAACTTGAGTTGCGCCCGCGCCACCCATTCCGTCAAAAACTGCAACAGCGTCTCCTAGATCCGGATACCTGCATGCAATCGGATCGCCGTCTTCTCCTTGACCTAGTCTTTTTTCCGTGACGAAAGACGCGAGGGTCTCATGGCCGGCAGCCAAACTCAACCCCCAAACTTATTGATAAGCAATTTGGGCTATATCGAATTGACGATGGTGTCAAGGATGGTTGCATATTCAACATCCTCAAGTCCTTTGCCTGCCTGAGATGGAAGCCACACTGTTTGTCCCCAGGCGTCACCAATTACGTTCCATGGGTAGGCGTCTGGCCCAAATATAAGTAATCGACGCGCTGACTTCGTAAGACGAACTGATTGATTGCCTTCCCACCTGTCAGTCAACTCATCGAGACTTCCTGGAATCTGCTCCTTAAATTCTGCCGATATTTCACCGACTCGCGACTCAAGTTTGTGCGCACTCGCATCAGTAAACATCACAATGATATGTCTTTGCTTATCGCCCTCATGTGTCCAGTCGGACTTCTGAGCAACTGCGAGTGCTTCCAATGCCGATTCTGGTTCATCACCACCACCGCTCGGTGAAAGTGAATTAATGAACGACTCAAATTTGGATAAATCAGTACTTGGCTCAACTTCAAAAAAATCAGATGCTCGCATTGCTTCGGGATCATTAGCGAAATCGCGAAACGCAACTGTACGGATTCTCAATATGTTTACTGATCTGTCTTTCTTCGCTAAAGCGTCTCTTAAATCATGGGGAAAACTGCGTACCTTATTCTTCACTACGTCAATAACTGGAGTCATACTCCCCGTGACATCAATACAAAAAACAATATCTATGTGATACTTAAGACCTTGCGACATAAATTTTCCCCTATTTACTCTGGTACTGCCAAGGGTATCTCTCTTGCAAGTTGAAACACAAGTGGTTGATAACCGCCCTCTAAAAGGTTTAACCAGCGCCTAGTAAGAGCTCTTTTATCAAATGCTGCTTACCAACTCATCAATAACTAGTCTCAGCTCAAAGCCACACAAGCCCTGACCCACCTTCGACGGAAAGTGTATTCCTAACAATGCGCCATACTTTCCGATAAGTCGTTAGCCATCACTAGGTCCGAGTTGTCATTAAGTGATTGCAAATTATTCACTTGATGTCCTTACCTCGTAAACGAGTCTTACTTTCTGCGTAACTTTCTTTACCATCGGACAGCGAATCGGGTAGATGTACTTTTTCCACTTCTTTTACTCGCGCAACAGCTAAACCTTCGCCACGTAACGTACCTTTTTTTATTTCAGCTTCGTCTCGCTCATGTTCTCGGGCTACTGCTAGAGCGGTGCCACGGAGACGGGGTCCTCGCGGAATATCTTTCGGTGCATCCTCAACACGTAACGCGGTGCCGCGTAGAGGACCCTTAGTTGGATCTCCACTACCGATCTCAGCAACGCCAACCAAATCCTCATCATCTAGGAATTCATCAACTACTGCTTCGAGCTGCGGCCCCCTAAACGCAACTGGATCACCGGAGAGCGCTTCAAGAAGAGACGCAACACTCCCAGCTTCCAAAGCCAACTTCCACATCTTTCGAAACCCGCCACCATAAATAGGATCTTTGCTTCCTGGCAAAATAAACGACTGCCAACGCGCAACAGGATCTCTGCGACTTTGAAGAGCTACAGCAAAAAGTACTTGACAGAAACCTTCTTCATCGACCAACTCATGCGATCCTGCCGTAGCCCGAACTTCTAAAGTCTCATGATTACGAAACAACATGGCATGTCCAAACTCATGACAAAGAATTGCAAGAGCATAAGCATTAGGTATCCCCGACTCTAGAAATAGCACAGTTAAGTCTTTACTTCTATAAGCGGCACCTAGATTTTCGGTTGGTGCACCATCCTTACCTTCCCTCTTTAAAAACACAGGAATCAAATGGAGATTGTTCGGTCCAATGTGTTGACTGATTATAAATAACGCTTCGCTCTTCAATTCTTCGATCTCTTCATCCGTATCCACAATGTCTCGTCGACAGTCTCGACACGCAACACGACCATCAACTGGGGCACAACCACCGAACTGGTTACACCACTCGCATACCTGTTTATCGATACAACTTTCGCATAGAAACGTTTTCCAGTACGGCTGATACGCGTATCGTGTTGGTTTTTTACACTCAATGCAATGCATGTGTTAAAGAGTACTGTTCAGCCCGAAAATGTATCAGAAATGGCCGAATATGGAATAATAAGTTTGTGCCAAGAAAAAAATCCTGGACGAGTGCCAAAAATCTGAGACCACAAAAAACAAAGAACCAAATAAATTCTGATATCCCCTACACCGATCCAGAGAGCACTGACTTTCGTGTTGTTTTACCAAAAAGTAAGCCGCAACTATTCGATCAGTTGGCTCCCGAAAATTTGGATGATGAAATTGTTAACCCTGAAGAGAACTTATTAAAAAACAAGTTACAAAACCTGGATTCTTACGCAGAGATAATTCGAGCAGGTAACAAACAACCACGGACATCACAAAGCCAATCAACACCAAATAAATGGATTGCGTTTGATGTTGGCGAAGACGACATAAAACTTCCACCAAGCAATGCAGACAAAATCGGCATTGAAATTATCACGCCTCGGGTGGGAAAGGATGCAAGACGCTTTTGGATTTCTAAAAAAACTACAAATTCAGTAACTTACGGTCTCCTGTGTCCAAAAATCATTAACTCTTGTGAGGATGCGCCACCAATATTTGTGACACCGACTTCTCAAAATCAGGGACCAACCACAATCGGCGTACTCGATGGAATGGGCGGCGCTGGCGCCGGTCGCCTCGAATTACAAATCCGTTCAGAAACCATTTCGACAACCGAGGCTCTCTTTGCATCGCGAATCACACGTCTAGCCGTTATGAAAGCGTTAACCACAGAAACTTCACTAACTAATGAAATTCTGAAAAATTTGATTAATGACAGACTGCAAAAAGCTGAGTCATACCTTAAACTTGGCGAGAAGACTCGAATACGCGGAACAATGACAAAGAGGCTTCCAACAACTCTCGTTTTGTCCAAAGTACATGAGAACACCAAAACGAATAACACCCAAATTGTGACTTGGTGGGCTGGTGACTCTCGCGCTTTTCTGATTACACCAAGCGATGGGCTGACCATGCTGACACGAGATCACGTACAAGTTGACGATCCACTCGAACAATTGCGCAGTGACCCGCCTATCGCAAATGTTGTAAATCGATCAACAGAATTTTATATCGATGAAATTTCGACAACTGTCACAACCCCTTTTGTGCTCTTACTCGCAAGCGACGGCGTATTCGGATATTTGCCCACACCTGGCTTTCTTGAACTCGGGCTACTTGAGTCCCTTCTCAACTCGAACAACAAGTTCGCCGAAAACTTTGCTGATTTCTGCACTTTATACGCTGCCGATGACGTGAGTGCTGCCGTACTTGTTCGGGGATTTTCAGATAATGCCGACACAAAAGAAAAATTTTCTAGGCGACTCGAATTACTTCAGGATAGATATTCTTCAGTGCGCACAATGTCTAGTGATGACGCAAGTCGAAATTCGGAAATTGAGAGACTTTGGGCAGTTGAGCGCCCTGAATACCTACGAGTATCGGGTGTGGGTCATGTCTGATTTTGTCGAAGGCCAAATTGGACACCCCGAGGTCCACACTGAACGAAAAATTGCTCGAGAAATACCACCACGCGAAGAAACTCGGGAAAAACGACGAATTAACGTAGGTCCTTACAAGCTTGAAAATCGCATTGATGGTGGCAAGGCAGAGTGTTGGATGTGTACCGATACCCGTGATGGGTCAAAAAGATTCATTAAAAAGTTTCCATCACCAAAAATGCCCAGCGAAGAAGAACGAGCACTCGACCGGGTCGCTTATGAATTTCAAGTTTCTCAATGCAATAGTTTTCTTGAGCATCACCAATCTATTGCACGCGATATTACAAGTGAGCACGTCGGAAATGGTTCTTTAGTTCGACCTCTCGAAGCTTTCTGGCACAACTCAAGTTTTTTCAAAATCTATCCTTTTATTTCTGATCTCACCCCTCTAGACGCAACAACCCTAAGAAGCTGGGAACCAAAACACCGAGTTTTAGCTATTCGCAGTATCCTGCTCGCACTACGAGAACTTCACAACAAAAAAATCGTCCACGCCGACATCAAAAAAGCAAACATTCACCTAATAAAAGTTCCCAGCGGCTCAGTGGCCCGATTAATTGATTTCGACGACTGTTATCGTGCAGACGCCCCGCCGCCGCCAACCGTACTTGGTGGCACCGAGGACTATTACAGTCCCGAAGTTTTGGTTTATAAAGGTTTCGTAAGTTCGCCATACGTGCTCAAACTTGGTACGCACTCGGACCTCTTTTCTTTGTCGCTAGCGATACATGAGGCGTTCTCACCAAGCGGTAAAAAACCAAGATGGTCGTATACAGAAACAGATGCAGGTATGCATGCCCTGGCTGGGGATGAAGTTGAATATGAATCGCTTGGCACAGCTAAACCACTACTTGAATACCGTTTAAAAAGATGTCTAAAACTAATACCAACCGAGCGGCCCAATATTTCTGAACTTCTCTCGGCATGTGGAACTAACTTAGGACGAGTCGCATGAGCAGTGAAGTCGTCAGTAAATACGCAATCGACCTAGTTTTTGTTATTGATGTCACCGGAAGCATGGGAAGTGTCATTGACGAAGTTAAAAAACTAGTAAAAGGTTTTTCTAATCGACTTCGCTCGACGATGAGCGCAGAAGGCAAAGGTCTGCAAGATCTTTGGGTACGGATAATTACCTACCGCGATCTCGGCGAAGAAGGCGCACGGGCGCTAGCCGCAAGTCACTTCTTTGAACTACCTCGACAAGAAATCGCGCTCCAAGAATTCGTTGACGGATTAACTGCCTCTGGTGGTGGTTCAGAACCAGAATCTGGACTCGAAGCACTATGGCTGGCCATGCGATCGCCATGGCGCAACGTTCTACGAAGTCGTCACGTCATCGTGATGCTCACAGATGCGAGCGCACACCCATTAGGTACTCACAAATACCCAGCTGATTTGTTTCAAGACAGCATCGAAGCACCACGCGACCTTGTCGAGATGAAACGGCATTGGGGAATAGCCCCAGACCCGGGAGTGATGAATGCCCAAGCACGTCGACTCATACTTTTTGCCCCCGACGCCACACCATGGCATGAAATCGGCGAAAGATGGGAACAGACTATGTGGCTACAATCGCGAGCCGGTGAAGGCTGCATGGATGCAGACGTCGACACAATCCTCAAAGGGATCGTGATGTCTGTGTAATGGGAACCAGCGGCCAACTTATTATTTGTCAGTGGTGTAATACGACTAATGACTCGAGTCGACTTCGATGCGTGCTGTGTGATGTGAAAATCGGTATTCCTGTTTTAGATGGACTACCTGACAAAGAGACTGACGCCGCAATGCGATCTGCATACACGCGAGGTGGAGCAAGCCTTGTAGCTGAGCGACTGATCGATGGCAGGCTTCCCTGGCGCAATCGACCTATCGAACACAGTTGCATTAAAATTGCCTTGGCCGAGCAGTTTCCTTTGCTCGAAATGACCCTAATAATTGACGAAACCGATTCATCTTCACCTCCCTACTTAGGATGGCGATGGCCATCAAATCCGATCGTCTCAGCAGTTGACCTACGATTCATTCGCGGTGCACGACTGGAAGGAAATTTCTCACGTGGTGGCAGCAAAGTAGGTTTCCGCCGCGAAAAGCGCATTCCTCGACGCCGTGGCGTTAATCTCCGCCTGCCCCCTGCCGATGAGATGCGCGGAATAACGGTTCAAGTATTGCTTTGCACCGAGATTGAAGGCTCACTCGTACGTACACACCCGCGAGTGGTACATTCCTCAAAGAAAATATTTAATTAAGGAGATTAATCTGTGACTGATATCGATGATGATGGCATGGAATTAACCGACTATTCACGAGTCAGTGAAGCAGAAAGGCTTGAAGTTGCAAACAAATTGCGATCTTGGATTGATACCGCAGAGCCTGGAAACAAAGAAATCCTCAATCGACTCGAAGCAGACATACGCGAAGATCGTCAACTTGAAAATTGGGCGGCATTCACCCTCGAAGACTTGATGCAACCACCGCTTTACAGCGAGATAAGCACCACTTGGTCAAAAGTAGGAGACATTTTGGTGGTGTTCAGAAATACGATTCTTTTTCTTCCCGTGCTGGTTACTTGGTGGGCCCTTGAAAAAGCTGCTGCTGCTTACACACTTTATTTAAAAGACCGCGATACGACCCTGGAGCCAGAAACCTTTCTTCAAATATGGGGTGACAAAACCAGAGTTTCAATAACACTTGAACGAGTTGCATTTTGGGACTTCGTGATTATTCTCTCACTCATCGTGCTTACTCTGGCCGAGTGGTTCATACGTCAGCGTGCTAAGTACGAAGCAGAGGAAAGAGACCGCAAAAGTGACCTCGGCTTTCGCTCAGTATTGGTAGATGTTGGTCTATTCCTCCACGGCTTCAGACAAATCACCCCTACTGCGATTACCGGAAGCTTAGGAGATGCAGTTAACAAGCTTCGCCTTGCAACTACGGGCATTCGTGATGTTGCCGTGGATATGCAGCGACTTTCCACTTCAGCGGATTCCACGCTCACACGCTTCGCCGAACTCTCATCGCGGGAGTTAGAGCCATCCGCACGGCGACTTGACACAATAGTTTCCTCCCTCGGAATTGCTGTTGACGCACACAAATCAATGGGTGACATGGTGCGAAGCCTTCAGCGTGAACTTGGTGAATCGCTCAGCGTGATTACTTCGCGTCTTGACGAACTTGGCACAAATCTTGATCGCCGACTCGGAACGCAAACCGAAAAACTCGAGTATGCGTTGCGTGAAATTGTTAATGAGGCCGAGGCAGTTGGTGTGCGCCTTCAGTCAGCGTCAGCTGCAGCTGAACAGGTCGCAGAGTCTCTTCGATCTGCTTCAGGTATACGGTGAGTCGAGCTTCGCGTCGCAAGGGCCAGATCTCCTCTAACCCCGATGACGTCAAGAGTTCAATAGTTGGTCTTTCTGGTTGGTTATTCGCTGACCTATTACTTGCACTCGCAGTAGTTTTTCTCGTCGCGAGTGACCGACCCTCTGTGTCATCAGCAGGTGATTTAGACAAATTTGATATAAGTGTTGAATTCTCAACTTCCGAAAATGGAGATCCTTACACCGAAATTGAGGTTTTAGATGAGAGTTTTGATATTTGGATCCAGTTTAGTGATCCAGTTTTTTCAAATAGTCTTACCGAATCTGACATTCTGCTCGAACCCAAAGATGAATGGTCGGTGCGATTTGTTGACAAACCAGACTCAGGTTCAGAGAAATCATTTCTCCTCAGATTAAATCCGGAGAATGTCAAGAGCAGAAATCTAGTTCTTACTGTCGAACAAGGTGCTGCACGTGGTGCCGAAAGCGACAACTCTTATAACGCAAAAGCGACGCTGCCAATTTCAATAACCATATGTCGAACTTTGTCGGGTATCGCTGTCAGCCCTGAAGAAACTTCGCGATTTATTGTGCCAGGTGGAGCCAAGATGAGCGAGTCACAATTACAAGACTGGCTGCAAAATTCTGAGCTCGAGAATTTACCTCAAACGCACCCCGCGGGCAGCGAAGACTTTGGATTTGGTACAGCCAAACTAATTTTTATAGAACTTCAAAAGCAAATAGATCAACGAAGACAAGTTGGTTTCGCAATTCTTTTTGGTGGCTATAACCGAGGCTCAGAAAGTGCAAAAATTGGTGCGAACCGCGCAAAAAATATGGAAGATGAAGTGCGCAACGTCCTTCGCGATTTAGGACTACTTTCTGGCAATAACTCAAATGAGGTTCAAGGCGCTTGCCCACAAGTCTTTGAGATCCCATTGCGGCCTTTCGGTGCCGGCGAAGTTTCAAAAGATGACCTCAAATTTGAGTTGTATTTCTTCGAAAACGAGTAATACCAATGCCATACTTCTGCGTTGAATGTGGCGCTTTTCAAACTGATGACGAAAAATATTGTTCTACTTGCGGTGCAAAATCGGAGAGCGCAACTCGTGTCGATCTGCTGAAACGGATGCCGAAAGAATCTGCTAGCTCTGAACTAGTTGATGACGTGTCTGAAGAAGTCATAAGTCGACCTCAATACATCTGGTACAAAACAACTCGACTTTGGCGCCGGCTGTGGCGCCGCGGATTGATGTGGCGTTTACTTCTGATTGTTGGTGCTTTTATCCCAACCGGACTTTCGATTAGTGGTGCGGTCTACTGGTATGGGCAAGAGTCATGCAATCCAGATGACGATGTCTTATGTTTAGCGACAGTAGTGAGCTTGGTAACTCCCGTCTCTAATGAATTTTTGGATCGATTGACTGAGACAGCAAACCACGATGAGCTTTCGAGAGCCGCCGAAGCATACGACGCCATTGTCCTCTTGGGTCTTGCTTGGTCAAACGATCAAAAAGTTACCTACCGAGAAGTGATAGATCTCTCGGCTGGCGACTCAAACATCTGCACATCAGTGCTGTCATGCGTAGTGGCGATTCAAGCAGGAGAAAACATCGATTACGACGGTGTATCAGGTTCTGTGTATCTCGGGCCTGATGGTGTTAGAGGAACCTACTTAAGGAATCGGCGCCATAAAGAGAGAAGTGTTGTTGCATCTGACCCAAGTGACGATCGTCTTATTGGACGAGCCTTTTCAAATTTTCGGGTGCCTAACTCAGTCAGAGAAGGCTCAGTTTTAACTGTGCTAAGTCGTTTCGACTCGCCGACCTTAAGTGAAGCTGTGAAACTCGCCTCCGAGGACCTCAAATCCGCAAAAATTGATATCCAGATTCGTGAAGCTACTCGATTGCCAGGCGACTTTGACAACCTTGGAGAGTTTGTGGTGGTTGTCGCGGATGGATTTCCAAATAGTTCACTGCGCAAATTAGTTGACTTATCAAAAACTATAATTACCGTGAATTCAGAGTGGAGACAAATCGACGATGAGAATTTACTCAGGTTGTCAGCTAACCCCGAAATGTTCGCGAAGATAATAACTGCCGAACTTAAGTCGACAGGTGACATTCGTATTGTCGGTCGATGCGGTTTTGAAGGACGAGTTCTCAAATCTGAAGTACAAAAAATTCTTGCAGGTGAAGAGCTATCAATCGACGTTCGCAACGAATGCCTGACGGAAGAGTTGCTTACAAGTTCGGGAATCGAGAATTCAGAAGATTTGCTACCGACTCTAATTGTTGTAGAACCAATTGATGCCGAGTCTTTGCTGCGATTGCTTTACGAGTCGGGTGAGATTAGCCAGTACAAGAAAGTGATCGTAGTTAAACCGCGATCGTTTCGCCCAACAAAGTCTTGAACCAATTTTTTTTTAATGTGCCAGGAGCTTTGTGCGAGCCTGTTTCTAGACAAAAAATTGTTAGCTAGAAATTTATTTCTTTTCGGGTCGACTTCAAATTCGTGAAATTGAGTTGAGCTCAATCACATTTGTATTCGTGACTACAAACTTGAACAATTTTACTGACCCACCTAGGTATTCAGCCGCAGGTCAGTGGGGAAACCCCAACATTGTTCGTACTATGGAAGACGTAAAATTATTGTCGAACCTTTCCGGAGGGAGTGATTATGGGTGTTGTCGATGATTCGCGTGAAGCGATAAAAATCGGTCTGACTGGCTATTTTGATTTCAAAGGTGTTGCCTCTCGTCGTAATTATTGGACCTGGATTGCCATGGTTTTTGTCTTTAACTCGATATTGCCGCAGCTCGCATTTTTGCTATTCATACCTACTTTGGCTTATGGGGCACGTCGCATGAATGATGTCGGCAAGAGTCCCTGGTGGATTTTGATATTTCCAGTTGCCCTCTACTATTCGCTGAAACCAACCAAATCCCCGATATCAAAGAGTTCATACACTGCGACTAGCGAAGTTCGAATTTCAAAAGTAGTTGGTGACTTTCAAACTTCCCTTAAAAAGCTTTTTTATAAACTGAAAACAGAAGGTAAATTCAAAACAAAGCCACTATCAGCTCCCGGAACCAGCGAGCCGACTAAAGGACTGGCACGCTCGTCGAAACTGCGGCTGCCCGCCACGGTGTCGCCCGAGAAAACTCCAACGCACGACTCTGGGCCAGCAAAGAAATCTATTGGTGTTTCTGATACTGAGATCTTTATGAAAAATGCAGCTGCATTTGGTTTGATCACAGCGAGTGACGAATCAGTAACCGCAATCGCACAATCATTTCTTAGACGTATATGGTCATCGGTACGTACTCAAAAAGAACCAGATCCAGCCCACACCGACAACTTGCGTCTGGCAATTCGGGCACTTGCTGAGTTTGGTCTTGGCAGTTCAGAGTCTGGCCCCGACAAGAAAATTGAGCAGGCTAAAGCCTTAATGTGGTATGGAATAATCCTCGCATTGATATCTACCGAAGATCACTCTCCGACGACTCTAGGTCACGTTGCTCGTCTAAGTGCAAGCGATGCACTCAGGTCAGCCTGCAAAATTTTTGCTCACGAAAATGATAGAAAAATGGCTGCTCGTTGCATGGAGGAACTAGGACAATACGGACGATTACTTAATCGCAGTGACCTTGTCGCTGAGGGATTCAACGAGTCAGTCACGCTTTTTGAAGCTGCCGGTGCAACCGACCGTGCTAAACAAGCCACAACGAATTCTGGAGCGAATTTTCAACGGCACACATCAGCATTTTTCGATGGTGGACTGCACAGTTTAAAGACAACAACAATTCTCGGTTCAATTCAAGGTGAAAAGTTGCGAAGTGTCCTTCATCACATTGATTGACCACTTTTGACCAGTCACGATAAAAGTCAAATTTGATCACTTGACGTAACTGTTAAGCACGAGACGAAAGTGCTGTTCTAAGCCACCCGCACAACACCCTCTATATATAGTGTCTCTTGTAATCATCCAGACGATCTGAGGGGCTTGGCCCGTTGAAGATCACCAACCGATCTCAAGTCGGTGGTAACGCCAAGTTCGATGAAAGGAAAATAATGAGTGAAATTAACCGCAAGAAACGTGTCTATATGAAGCCGAATAAACCGGCAACAGAGATGACCGAAGAAGAAATAAATGCATTTGCCGAAGAAATGTACAACCGCATAATGGGCACATTGCCTGAGCGCAAAGTCGATGACAAAAAGTAGATAATCCAATCAAAAAGGTGGCTCAGAAAAATATTTTTAGTACCTACGTAGTAGGTACTAACTCTGACCCCATGTTGCAAACCGTACAAGAGAGGTGCTTATAGTGCTGACCCTCACTAACCGACCACAAGGATCACTATTGTTCACCGAACCAACACCGAAACGAAACGACATCTGGCGATGCCCACAATGCGACAACGAGATCATCTTGCATGTTCGCGTTAGTGAGCCGCCAGTATGTCGAAACAAGAATGCCCACAGCAGCAAGAG
>SXGQ01069050.1_pt1 | contig 18577 bp, 20 predicted proteins | sample 3178371 | NCBI WGS metagenome assembly SXGQ01 (sample SAMN11356859, study PRJNA531348) | freshwater metagenome | isolation source: freshwater sample F1-20 | place: China: Fuxian Lake, Yuxi | collected 2017-12-25 | reverse complement strand
TTGGCGCCCATCGTCGGGGCATGCAGCAGCGGCGGGTGGTCATCCCGATCTACGAGGGGATCCAGCCGCTCGACGTGACCGGTCCGCACGAGGTGCTGGCCGGGGCCAACACGGCGCTCGACGCGCTCGGGCGGGACGGGGCGCGGTACGCGATCGAGGTCGTGGCCGAGTCGGCTGGGGCGGTGCGAGCGCCGAGCGGGCTGGCGATCGTGGCCGATGGTCCCCTCCCCCGGACCGGCGAGGCGATCGACACGATCCTCGTCCCGGGCGGCGACACCGCCGCCGGCCTCGCCGGCGCTGACGGCGCGCTCGTGCAATGGCTCCGGACCAGCGCGCCCCACGCCCGACGGGTCACCACCGTGTGCAGCGGCGCCTTCTTCGCCGCCGCCGCCGGGCTGTGCGACGGCAAGCGGGTGACCACGCACTGGTCCCGCGCCGGCCAGCTGGCCGCTGCGTGCCCGGCGGCGTCGGTGGAGCCCGACGCCATCTACGTGCGGGACGGCGAGCTGTGGACCTCGGCCGGCGTCACCGCCGGGATCGACCTGGCCCTCGCCCTCGTCGAGGAGGACCACGGTGCGACGGTCGCCCAGCTGGTCGCCCGCCACCTGGTCGTGCACCTCCGTCGGCCCGGCGGCCAGACGCAGTACGCCGCCCCGGTCTGGAGCGAGCCCGCCGCCACCAGCCCGATCGCCGCAGCACGCGACATCGTCCACGCCGAGCCGGGCTCGGACCTCGCCGTCCCGGCCCTCGCAGCCCGGGTCGGGCTCTCGCCGCGCCACTTCACCCGCCTGTTCCGGGAGCAGGTCGGCGAGCCACCGGCGCGCTACGTCGAGCGGGTCCGCATCGAGGCCGCCCGGTCGCTGCTCGACACCACGCCGCTCGGGCTCGACGAGGTCGCCGAGCGCACCGGCTTCGGGACAGCCGAGACCCTGCGCCGTGCCTTCCACCGCCGCCTCGGCTGCGCACCCGACGCCTACCGCCGGCGCTTCCGCGCCTCCTAGATCCCACCCACCACCCAGACAGGAACCGCCACCGTGCACATCGCCATCGCCCTGTTCCCGCGCGTCACCGTCCTCGACGCCATCGGCCCCTACGAGGTCCTGCAACGCCTCCCCGGCGCCACGGTCACGTTCGTCGGAGAGGAGACCGGCGAGATCCGCAGCGACAACGGCTTCCTCGGCCTCACCGTCGATGCCACCTTCGACGACGTCCCCTCCCCCGACGTGGTCGTCGTCCCCGGCGGCGTCGGCACCCGCCCCCTCATGGCACCGGGCTCCGCCATCCACGACTGGCTGCGCACCGCGCACGAGACCAGCCGCTACACCACCTCGGTCTGCACCGGCTCCCTCGTGCTCGGCGCCGCCGGGCTGCTCGACGGGCTGACGGCGACGACGCACTGTAGCACCTACGAGGAGCTCCGCGGCCTCGGCGCCGAGCCGACCGGTCAGCGCGTGGTCGAGCACCTCGACCGGCGCATCATCACCGCCGCCGGCGTCTCCTCCGGCATCGACATGGCGCTCCGCCTCGCCGAGCTGCTCGTCGACGCCGACGCCGCACGGGCGATGCAGCTCATGATCGAGTACGACCCCCAGCCGCCCTTCGATGCCGGCAGCCTCGAGAAGGCGGGCGACGACGTGGTCGCCCGGGTCATCGAGTACTCGGCCACCAAGCAGTGATGCTTCAGCCCGCTGCGGTGACGGCCACCAGCACGACGGCGTACGCCGTGGCCGACCCGGCGAACACCGGGAACCGCAAGGTGTGCCCGCCGGGCAGCTCGTCGGCGAAGACGTTGTAGAGCACGAAGCCGCTGAGCAGCGCCAACATCACGCTCACGACCGTGGTGCTGGTCGGGGCGAACGCCCACGCCAGCAGGTAGCCGCCGACGAGCGCGCCGACCAGCACCACCCGCCCGATCCGGGCGAAGCGCTCCGGGTAGTGCTCGGCCAGCGCCCGGTCGGACAGCACGAAGTGGACGGCCATGGCGACGACGAAGAGCACCGCCGGGCCGGCGCCGGCGCGGAAGCGCGTGGGCAGCGCGTAGGTGATGACGGCGTTGTAGGCGGCGAAGACGCCGAGGTGGACGGCGAAGACCCCACCGTCACCCCCCGACCGGGCGGCCCAGTGGTCGACGCCGTACAGCAGGAGGAAGCCGCCGAACGCGACGAGGAAGAGCAGCACCTCGCCGAGCTCGGTCACCTCGACCCGCTCGCCGAGGACCTCGGCCACCTCGGAGTTCCCGCGAGCGAGCTCCGGCAGCAGGTGCACGAACACGTACGCCGACGCGATGCCGCCACCGAGCGACGCCACCACGCCCTCGGCCAGCGAGCCGATCCGACGTCGCAGCGGCGGCACGAGCACGTGCAGGAGGGACAGCACCGCCGTGGCCAGCGCGGCGCTCAGGAGTGCAGCGTCGGTCGACACCTGCGGAGGGTACCGACGAGCCCGTGCCCGGTGTCCGGGCCGCCCCCGCGGCCGCGGTGCTGCCTGGTGCCGGCGTGCCCGGTTGTGCCACCGTCAGACATCGGCCGACCCATCCCTGCCGCGACCTGATGACCCTGCACGCCCCGACAGCGAGCCTGCGATGATCGCAACGCTCGCCTTCCACCTCGTCGTCGGGCTCGCGATCCTCCTCGCCGCTCCGGTCCTGCGGCGCTGGGCTGCGCCGCTGGCCGCGCTGCCGTCCCTCGCCGGGCTCGCCTTCGCCGCGAGCGTGGCCGGCGACGTCATCGACGGCACGCCGTGGCGAGCCTCGTTCTCGTGGGTGCCCGGCCTCGACCTGACCGTGGACCTGTTCGTCGACGGCCTCGGGCTGGTGATGATCCTGCTGGTCTCGGGCATCGGCCTCGCCGTCGCCGTCTACTCCGGCTCGTACTTCGCCCCGAACGCCACCGCCGCCCGGACCGCCGGTCTGCTCGTGCTCTTCGCCGGCGCCATGCTCGGCCTCGTCACCGCCGAGCACGTGGTGATCCTGTACCTGTTCTGGGAGCTGACCTCGATCCTGTCGTGGCTGCTGATCGGCCAGCGCCACACCGATCCTGCGGCCCGGGCCGCCGCGACGCACGCCCTCGTGCTCACCGGCGCCGGTGGCCTCGCCCTCCTCGGCGGCCTCGTCATCCTCGCCCGCGAGGCGGGCACCTGGTCCGTGGTCGAGCTCCTGGCCGACCCGCCGGGCGGCACCGCCGCCGGCGTGGGCGTCGCCCTCGTCGTGCTCGGCATCGTCACCAAGTCCGCGCAGTACCCGTTCCACGCCTGGCTGCCCGGCGCCATGGTCGCCCCCACACCGGTCAGCGCCTACCTCCACTCGGCCACCATGGTGAAGGCCGGGATCTACCTGGCGATCCGGCTGGCCCCCGCGTTCAGCGACCTCGATGCGTGGCAGCCGGTGGTCCTCACCATCGGCCTGCTCACGATGATCAGCGGCGGCCTGCGTGCCATCCGCCAGGAGGACCTCAAGCTCCTCCTGGCCTTCGGCACGGTGAGCCAGCTCGGGTTCCTGTTCGTGCTGGTCGGCATCGGGTTCGAGGACGCCACCATCGCCGGCATCACGCTGCTGGTCGCCCACGCCCTGTTCAAGGCGACCCTCTTCCTCGTCGTCGGCATCGTCGACCACCAGGCCCACACCCGCGACCGCGTCCGCCTCCAGGACCTGAAGATGGGCTCGGGCTGGGGGCTCCTGCGGATCTGCGCCGTGGTCGCCTCGGCGTCGATGGCCGGGGTGCCCCTCCTCGCCGGCTTCATCGCCAAGGAGGAGGCCTACGACGCGTTCCTCCACCACGGCGGAGCGGTCGGCGGGATCGGCATCGTCGGGATCGTGGCCGGCTCGGTGCTGACCATGGGCTACAGCCTCCGGTTCGCCTCCGTGTTCTGGCGCGAGGGCGACCGGGACGACGCCGACGTGAACCCGCCGTCGTGGACCTTCGCCAGTCCGGTCTACGTCCTCACCGTCCTGACGGTCGTCGCCGGACTCGTCCCCGCCGCCGTGATCGGCGACCTCGTGGACAGCGCAGCCGGCGGGGTGCTCGGCATCGAGGCCGCCTCCAAGCTGGCCCTCTGGCACGGCGTGAACAGCGCCCTGATCCTGTCCCTGTTCACCATCGCAGCGGGCGTGCTGCTCTGGCGGATCACCGACCCCTTCATCCGCGCCACCGGGCGCCTCGCGCCGCCCATCGACGGCTACCGGGGCTTCCAGCTGGGGCTCGAGGGCCTCTTCACCCTCGCCCGCGTGGTCACCACCCGGATCCAGACCGGATCCCTGCCGCGCTACATCGCCATCATCCTGATGGTGGTCGTCGGCGGCCCGGCGGTGGTGGCACTGGCGACGATGTCGATGCCCGACCTCGCCGACCCGACCGACTTCCCCGTCCAGCTGGCGCTGGCCGCCTTCATCGCCGGCGCCGCCATCGCGACGATCTCGGTCTCCCGCCGCCTCGGAGCCATCGTCGTGCTCGGCGCGGTCGGCTACGGCATGGCCGGCCTCTTCATCGCCCAGGGCGCGCCCGACCTCGCCCTCACCCAGTTCGCCGTCGAGACGCTCACCATCGTCGCCTTCGTCCTCGTGCTGCGACAGCTGCCGGCCCGCTTCAGCCGCAGCGACGACCGGTCCGGCCACGTCCGCCGCGTCGGCGCCGCCGCCGTCGTCGGCATCGGCGCCTTCGTGCTGGTGCTCTCGGTGAGCGGCACCAACCCGACGACCCCGGCGTCCGACCTGGCCATCGAGCAGGCCGTGCCCGAGGCCGAGGGCCGCAACGTCGTCAACGTGATCCTCGTCGACTTCCGAGGGCTCGACACCCTCGGCGAGATCGCCGTGCTGCTCGTGGCCGCCGTCGGCGTCACGACGCTGGCCCGGGTCGGTCGCCGCCCGCCGCGCACCGGCGTGCCCCCGCTCCCCGAGCTCGACCCGAACGACCCCTCCACCATGGACAAGGACGCGCGGACGTGAAGCGCTCCGTCATCGTCGACGTCACCGCCCGGCTGATCCTGCCGTCGGCGCTGCTCTTCGCCTTCCACCTCCTGCTGAGCGGCCACGACCGCCCCGGCGGCGGCTTCGTCGGGGGCCTCGTCGCCGGCGCCACGATCGCCCTGATCTACGTGGCCGGCGGGATGGACGACGTCCGCTCCGTGCTGCCCGTGCGCCCCTGGACCATCCTCGGCGGCGGGCTTGTGCTGGCTGCCGGCGTGGCCACCGTGCCCGTGCTGCTCGGCAACCCCGTCCTGGACGGCTGGAAGTTCTACGTCGAGCTCCCGCTGCTCGGCGAGGGCAAGGTGTCGAGCGCGCTCGTCTTCGACATCGGCGTCGCCGCAGTCGTCATCGGCACGGTCTTCATGGTGTTCGAGGCGTTCGGCGACGAGGAGCCCCCGGAGTTCCGCGGCGAGGTCGCCGAGGGACCGAGCCGGGGCGGCGCACCGGAGGTCGACGCGTGACCACCGTCCTCGCCGCCCTCGCCGGGCTGCTCTTCGCCACCGGGACCTACCTCGTCCTGCAACGGGAGCTCACCCGCATGCTCATCGGCCTCGCCCTGCTCAGCCACGGCGCCAACGTCGTCCTCCTGGTCGCCGCCGGCGAGCCCGGCCGCCCGGCGTTCCTCGACGGCCGGGACGACCCTGCGGACTTCCTGGATCCGCTCCCCCAGGCGTTCGCGCTCACGGCGATCGTGATCACCTTCGGCATCACGTGCTTCCTGCTGGCTCTGGCCTACCGGAGCTGGGTGCTGACCCAGGACGACACCGTCCAGGACGATCCCGAGGACGTCCGGGTCCGCACCGACCCCGACGCCGACATCGAGCGATCCGGCGTCGACGCTCCGACCATCGAGGCGACCGACCGATGACCCCCTGGATCTCGCTCTTCGCGGTGCTCCCGATGCTCGCCGCTGCGGCGTCGGTGCTCATCGGGCGATCCCGGGCTGCGCAGCGGGCCATCGGCGTGGGCACGCTCACGGTCCTGCTCGGCCTCGCCGTCCGCCTCCTCATCGAGACCGACCGCAACGACGTGATGGTCACCCAGGCCGGCGGCTGGGTCGCCCCGCTCGGCATCACGTTCTCCGCCGACCGGCTCTCGGCGCTGATGATCCTCGTGGCGGTCGGGATGTTCCTGGCCGTGCTCGTCTACGCCATCGGCCAGGGCGACGAGGAGTCCCGCCACGTCGGCTTCCACCCCGTGTACCTCACCCTGGTGGCCGGGGTCTGCATGGCCTTCCTCACCGGCGACCTGTTCAACCTGTTCGTCGCCTTCGAGGTGCTCCTCGTGTCGAGCTACGTGCTGCTCACGCTCGGCGGACGCCTTGCCCAGGTGCGGGCCGGCACGACCTACGTCGTCATCAGCCTGCTCGCCTCGATCACGTTCCTCATGGCCCTCGGCCTGCTGTACCGGGCGACCGGCACCGTGAACCTGGCCGACCTGCCGGCGGCCATGGACGCACTCGACCCGGCGCTGCAGCGGGTGTTCCTGCTGCTGTTCCTCGGCGTCTTCGGGATCAAGGCGGCCATCTTCCCGCTCTTCTTCTGGCTCCCGGACAGCTACCCCAACGCCCCGACCGCGATCACCGCCGTGTTCGCCGGCCTGCTCACCAAGGTCGGCGTCTACGCCATGATCCGCATCCAGACCACGATCGGTCCGGACGACACCGTCGTCGGCACGGTGCTGCTCGTGGTCGCCGCGCTGACGATGGTGATCGGCGTGTTCGGCGCCATCTCCCAGCAGGAGATCAAGCGCATCCTGTCGTTCCACGCCGTGAGCCAGATCGGCTACATGGTGTTCGGTCTCGGGCTCCTGACCGTGGGCGGCCTCGCGGCGGCGATCCTGTACACCGCCCAGTACATCGTGGTGAAGACCACCCTGTTCCTCACCGGCGGCCTGGTCGAGCGGGCCTCGGGCACGGGGCACCTCGACCGGGTCGACGGCATGCTCCGCACCCGCCCGCTCATCGCCATGCTCTTCCTCCTGCCCGCGCTGAGCCTGGCCGGCGTGCCGCCCTTCTCGGGGTTCATCGGCAAGCTCGCGCTGGTCGACGCCGGCGTGGCCTCGCGCAGCTGGGTGCTGGTGGGCGTCAGCCTCGGCGTCGGGGTGATGACGCTGCTGTCGATGAACAAGATCTGGGCCGGCGCCTTCATGGGCGAGCCGACCTCCAACGCGAAGGTCACGGAGAGCCTGCCCCTCCCGATGGTCCTGTCGACGGCGGCGCTCGTCGCGGTGAGCATCGGCATCGCCCTCGGAGCCGGCCCGCTCTACGCCTTCGCCGAGCGTGCGGCCGAGACCCTCCTCCCCGTCGTCGAGGCCGCACCATGAGCTACCTCGGTCCGGTCATCTGGCTCACCGGCCTCTGGATGGTCCTGTGGCGCAGCGCCACGCCGGCCACCATCGTCTCGGGTGTGGTGCTGGCCGTCGCCCTGACGTGGATGGTGCGGCGGTCCGACGAGCACCGCCGCCACCACCGGGTGCACCTCGTCCCGCTCCTCCGGTTCTTCGGCCACATGGCCGTGGCGCTCGTGCGCTCGAACGTGGCGCTCGCCTTCGAGGTGCTGACCCCCACCGACTACACGACGCCGGGCCTGCTCGAGGTCCGCCTCCCGACCTGCTCGGAGCTGGTGCTCACCGTGATCGCCAACAGCATCACCCTCACCCCCGGGACCATGACGCTCGAGCTGCGGCCCGAGACCTCCACGCTGCTGATCCACGTCCTGCACCTGCGCAACGTCGAGGCGGCGCGCGAGGAGATCCGCGGCCTCCACCGCCTGGTGAGCGCGGCGCTCGTGCCGGTGGCCACCGCCGACGACCGAGGAGCCGAGCTCACGTGATCGCCGCAACGTTCGTCCTGCTCTCACTCGCCTCGGCGCTGTTCGCGTACCGGGCCGTGCGGGGACCTTCCATCGTCGACCGGGTCATCGCCGTCGACGGCCTCGTCATCATCGCCATCGGCGCGATCGCCGCCGACGCCGTCCGCTACGACGACGCCCGCTTCGCCGACGCCGCCATCCTCCTGGCCATCATCGCCTTCGTCGGCACCGGCATCGTCGCCCGCTTCATCGAGCGACGGGGGGCCTGACCGTGGAGATCGCCGGCGGCATCCTCATGATCCTCGGTGCGGCGTGGTTCCTGCTGGCCGGGATCGGCGTGGCCCGCCTCGGCGACTCGCTCGCCCGTGTGCACGCCGCCACGAAGGCGACCACGCTCGGGATGATCCTGGTCGTCCTCGGCGCCTCGCTGCAGCTCCCGCTCGAGGAGGGCCTGCGCATCGCGCTGGCCATCTTCCTCATCGCCCTCACGAACCCCCTCGGCGGCCACCTGCTCGGGCGTGCCGTGGAGGCCAACCCCGGTGCGGCGGAGATGCGCATCGACGTGCTGGCCACGCTCGACGAGGACGGCGAGGAGCGTCCGGGCCCGGACCCGGCGACCTGACCCGTCAGCTCGTCGGGCACCCCCGGTCGCAGCCACCGGTCGCCTCGTCCCAGCCGCGGCGCACCTGCTCGTTCCAGTCGTCGCGCTGGACCCGCAGCCGGGTGCGGACCTCGGGGTCGCCGAGCAGCTGCACGCCGACGAGGCGGGCGGCGAGGGTGGCGATGCGACCGGGCTCGCCGGCGACGTCCTCGTACACGACCTCGGCGGAAGGCACCGCAGCGCCCGCGACGAGCGCTCGCCACCGGTCGGCGCCCTCGTGCTGATCGTCGTGGAGCGCCGAGATCCGGTCGAGGTCCGGCTCACCCGGTTCCGGCCGCGCGGAGGAGTCGTCGCTCGACCACTCGCCCGTCCGTTCGGCACGGTGCTGGGAGATCGCGGCAGCGAGCTTGTCGCGGCGGGTGACGAGCAGTGCGACCGGGTCGATGAAGCAGTCGAGGACGTCGTCCTCGTGGCGGTCGGCTGCCTTCGCCAGGCGAGCGACGTCGGCCCACATGACCTTCACGGAGCAGATCCCGTTCGGGGTGGTGCCGTTGGTGAGCGCCGCCTGGAGGTAGCGCTCGGGGTCGTCGTCGAGGGTCGGGACGTCCCAGGCCGTGGCGCACGCCGGCACCGCGACCTCGGCGAAGGGCTCCTTCGGGTAGCCGAGCTGCTCGGTGCCCGCCAGGACGTCGCAGGCCAGGGTGCTGCCGGTGCGGGGGGTGGCGCACAGCACGATGGTGCGCGCCGGCGGCCAGGTCGATCCTGCGGTCCGGCGCTCGGCGGCGCTCACGTTGCCACCGCCTCGTAGATCGCCGCGTGGGCAGCGGCGAGCTCCTGGCGCTGCGAGGTGCGCCACGCCCGGGTCACGGGGGGTTCGCCCCGCCGCTCCCAGCACTCGTCGAGGGCACGGACGAGCTCGTCGCGCCGGCAGGGTCCGTCGAGGTCGGCTTCGTGGATCCGCGGGTGCTGGTCGGCGATGCAGGTCCCGCGCGGGGCGATGACCTGGGTCCCGACGTCGAGGCAGGCCTCGGCCCACCCGGAGTGGGTCCCCCACCGGTAGGCCAGGACGGCCACGTCGATGCTGCGCACGTAGGCCTCGAAGTCGTCGTCGGTCCCGTAGGGCGCCAGGACGAGCTCCGCCCCGGCGTCGGCGACGAGCGCGTCGAGACGGGCTGCGGCGTCGGGCTGGCGCTCGAGCGCTGCCGGGTAGACGTCGAACCGGAGGCGGAAGCGGTCGTCTCCGTCGATGGCGGCGGCGAGGTCGGTCCACAGCTCTGGACCGTGCACCGCTGCCCGCAGGTCCTTCAGGTGCACGCCGACGGTGAGGACTGCGGGCACCGGCCGGGGGCGACCGACCCGTTCCAGCTCGACGATGTGGGGGTGCGGGAGCACGACGGGCCGCCGCCCCCACCGGCGCTCCACCCGCCCGGCCGCGCAACCGGTGAGCGTGATCACCTCCGCGGCCGCCGGGATCAGGAGGTCGAGCTGGCGGCAGTGGTGCCCCTGGTCGGCGTGGTGGGGGTTCTCGAGGTCGTGGACGGTGTGGACGAGCGGCCGCCCCACGTCGGCGAGCGCGTCGAGCCACTCCTGCATCGCCGTGAGGGCGACGTCGCCGAACCCGAAGTGGGTGTGCATGCAGTCGAAGTCGTCGCGGTGGTCTCGCACCCAGTCGGCGTCGACGAGGTCGCTGGCCCGGTACGTCGCGTCGGGGCTGGCGATGCGCGTCACGCCGTCACCTTCCCAGCCGATGTGGCGGGTGTAGGCGTGACGCCGCGGCACGGAGGCCACCCTCACGCAGCCAGCTCCCGGCGGACGCCGGCGATGCCGCACAGGTGGTCGGCGATGCGCTCGGCACCGTCGGTGCCGAGGCTCCGGAGCACACCGGGGTCGAGCGCGGCAGCACGCCGCAGGAGCTCGGGCCAGGCGGCCGGCTCGGGCCACCCGTCGAGTGCCACCGCGCCCCCCGCCGCTGCGAGCGCGTTCGCCTTGTGCTGGTGCTCGTCGAACGGTCGGGGCTCGCAGATCGCGACGAAGCGCGCACCGGCGCCCGCCACGTCGCCCACCAGCCCGTCGCCGGGCGGTCCGACGACGATGCCGGCGGTCGCCACGTGAGCGCCGACGTCGGCGACCCAGCCGTGGTGGCGGACCCGTCGCGGTGGGGTGTCGGGGCACGGCGGCCCGATCATGTGCCACTCCCGGTCCGGGGTGGCGGTGGCAGCAGCGTCCAGGGCGGCGCCGCTGGGCGGCGGGTGGCCCTGCCCCCAGACCACGAGGACGCGACGGGGATCGAGGGAGCCCTCGGACGGCATCGGCGTGCCGGTGGTGACGAAGCCGCTGTGGAACGTCTTGTCCAGGACCCATGCAGGCGTACCGGCGTGCTCGAGCTGCGCCGGGTACGGGGCCAGCACCGTGGTGGCGACGGTGTGGGCGAGGTCGTGGGGTGCGTCGGTGCGGTCGCCGTGCAGTCGGACGACGACCACCGGGACGCCGGCGAGGCGCACGGTGACCGCGACCTCCACCGAGACGTCGACCAGGACCACCGCCGGCGTGCGGTCGCGGAGCCAACCGGTGATGGCGTGCGTCCGCTCGGCAGCGACCGGGTGCTCGGGCGCCCAGTGGAGCGCGCCGCCGGCCGTGACGTCGCCGGCGGGCCCCTCCGGCACGTCGCCCGGCAGGAGGACGACGTCGGTCCCCGCCGGGAGGACCGCAGCGGCATCCGGGTGGCTGGTGGCGACCGTGCACCGACGAGGACCGAGCGCAGCGCAGATCGCGGCGATGCGCGACACGTGGCCACGCCCGTGGTGGTGGGCGTAGAAGCCGAACGGGCGCTCGGACGTCATGCGGCCCGCTGCGCGCCCACGCAGCGGCGGAACACGTCCGTGTAGCGGTCGACCATGGTGTCGAGCGAGAAGTGGGCCAGCGCATGGCGCCGGCAGGCCGCCCGGTCCAGGTCGCGGGCCTCGAGGATCGCGGCGGCGAGGCTCGGCACGTCGCCCACGGGGGCGAGCCGGCCGACGGCCTCGTCCAGGAGCTCGGGGACGGCGCCGCTGGCGAAGCCGGCGACCGGGGTGCCGCAGGCCAGCGCCTCGGCGACGACGAACCCGAACGGCTCGGCCCACACCGGCGTCACGACGCAGACCTCGGCGGCGGCGATGAAGCGGGCGCACTCGGCCGGACCGAGGTGGCCGAGGTAGCGCACGTCGTCGCCGAGCCGCGGCGCGATCTGGTGGTCGAAGTAGCGCCGGTCGTGCACCGGTCCGGCGAGCTCGATGGCCAGACCGGCCGCCCGAGCCGCGTCGATGGCGAGGTGCGGTGCCTTCTCCGGGACGAGCCGCCCGAACCATGCTGCGCCGGTCGGGGACAGGTCGTCGAGGGGCCGCCAGACGTCGCAGTCCACGCCGTTTCCGATGACCTCGTCGACGGTGCCGTCCGGCCACTGGGCGGCATTGGCCCGGGACACCGACAGCACGTGTCCGGCGTGCGGATCGCGCAGTGCGAGGGCGGACTCGAGCCAGGGAGTGGGCGGGGTGTGCAGGGTGGTCACGACGGGGACCGGCACCAGCGGGGCCATGGCGACGGGCAGCAGATGGGTGCTGTTGTTGTGGACCACGTCGACCTCGACCTCGCCGAGGGCGAGCGAACGGATGATCTTCAGGTAGGCGTGGTGCTCGGCGACGACCTCCGAGGGGACGGCGGTGACGTCGGCGCGCGCTGCGTCGCTCGGGGTCCAGTCGATGGTGACCTCGCGGACGCTGCACCCGTCGGGCGCGTCGGTGCCGAACACGGTCACGTCGTGGCCGCGGTCGCGGAGGCCCTCGGCCAGCATCCACGTGTGGGCCTCCAAGCCGCCGGCGAAGGGCGGGCGCTGGCGGAACCGGACGCTCCCGATGAGCCCGATGCGCATGGGTGCTCGGCTCATGCCGGGACCTCCTCGAAGGGCAGCGCCACGGTGCGCAGGCAGGCATCGAGCTCGGCGGACGAGGGGTCGCGCAGGACGGTGCACCGTCCGGCCGCCGGCGACCAGTCGAGCAGGCCGAGCTCGCGGAAGCCCTCGAGCCAGCCCTCCATCGGCCACGTGCCCCACTTGTCCCGGTAGCGCTGGGCGTTCGCGACGGTGGCCCGCAGCTGCTGCACCGGCGGGTCGTAGGAGTCGTGGTGCTGGTGCAGCACGACGGCATCGGCCACCAGGGCGACCGGCACGCCGAGGTCGGCGAGGGTCCGGCCGAGGTCGGTGTCCTCGCCCGCGTAGCCGCCGTAGCCCTCGTCGAAGCCGCCGGCGCGCTCGAACGTAGAGTGGCGCATGGCCATGCAGAGCCCCCACACCAGCTCGTGACCATCGCTCAGGGCGACCCCGGTCGACGGCACCGGCTCGCGGTGCGGATGGGGACGGGAGCGGGCCAGCAGCGAGGCGAAGTCGGTGGCGGCGGTGTCGCCCGGCGGCAGGTAGCGGACCTCGCCGGTGCAGAGGGCGTCGTGCTCGGCGAGCGCCCGGTCGATCGATCCGGCGAAGGTCGGGGAGGCGATGGTGTCGGCGTCGCAGAAGGCGAGGTGCTCACCCGTCGCCGCAGCGGCACCCGCGTTGCGGGCGGCGCTGTAGGGGATCCGCTCGTCCGGGGCGTCGACCTCGGTCACCGTGGCGCGCAGGCCGCGGACCGCGTCGATGACCTGGCGCGGGTCCTCGTCGCCGCCGGCTCGCACGACGACGACCTCGACGGGTGCGTCCTGCGCAGCGATGCCCCCGAGGAACGCACGGAGCAGCGCGTTCCGGTTCCGCACCAGGGTGACGACGCTCAGCACGGGGCGACCTCCAGGTGACCGGCCCCCGGGACGTCGTCATCGTGGGCGCCCCGCGCAGCGGCACGTCGATGCTGGCCGGGCTGTTCGCCGACGCCGGGCACGACCCGGGCCGTCGCCTGATCCCGCCCGGCCCGTCCAACCCGGCCGGCTTCTTCGAGGATCTCGACGTCAACGCAGCGAACGACGACCTGCTCGCCCCCCTCGACGCCTCGCCGTGGGCGGGCACCGCCGCGCCGCCCCGCCACCTGCGGTGGCTCGGCGCCTACGACGGCTGGGTGCACGACCCGGGTCCGGCCGAGGTGCTCGGTCCGCTGGTGCCCGAGCGTCCCTTCGTGCTGAAGGACCCGAGGTTCTGCTACTCGCTGCCGGCGTGGCGCGAGGTGCTGTCCGACGTCCTCGTGCTGGTGATCGTCCGGCACCCCGAGGAGGTCGTCGCCAGCGTGCGATCGATGGTCGAGCGCGAACCCGAGACCTTCGTCGGCTTCGACGTGACCGACGCCCACCTGGGGTCGATGTGGCGCGCCATGCACACGGCCGTCCTCGGCTGGGTGGACGGCCGATCTCCGGGGGACGTGGCCTTCGTGGACTGCGACGACGTGCGCAGCGGCGAGGCGATCTCCCGTCTCTCGACGCTCAGCGGCGTCGCGCTCGCCGCCCGGACGGTGCGGCCGGGACTGCACCGGGAACGTTCGGAACGGCACGAACCGGACGGTCCGGACGGCGAGCTGCTCGCGCACCTGCGGGAGCGGATGCGGCACTGAGGGCACTGGTCCGGGACCGGCGACGGAGATCTGGTTCATGCATGGTCCTGCATTCGATCTGGTGGGGAGAGCGCGGCCCTACCCTGATCACCGCCGAGCAGAACTGGTGGCGCTCAGGTCCGGCCGTCGTCCGTCTGGGCCTCGTCGAGGGCGGCGGCCTCCTCGTCGAGGCGGCGCTCCCAGTCGGCGTGGAGGACCGCGTGCCCGGCCTTGCGCATGGCTGCGACGACGCGCTCGTCGTCGTCGACCACCACGGCCACCTGCCGGTCGGCGAAGCGCGTCGCGATCACCTCGACCTTCACCACGGCCGCCGGCCGGCGATCACGCCCCGAGCGCATCACCAGCAGGTGGCCGCCGAGGCCGTGGTGGGCGAGCCACGCCTCGGTGTCGGCCCGGCAGCGCTCGGGCCGTCCGGTCAGGTACACGACCTCGTGGTCCTCGCCCAGGCGATCCACCACCGCCTTGCCCTCCGGGTGGAGGCCGTCCTGCGGCGCGGCCGCGAAGAAGGCGTCCCAGTCCTTGCGGCGACCGGTCAGGTGGTGCAGGCGGTGGCGGACGTCGGCGAGCACGCCGTCGAGGTCGACGAACGCGACGGGACGCTGGCCGCCGGTCGCGGGGTCTGCGGGATCGGGCACGTGTCCGTGCCTACCCGACCCCGGTCGGGTCCAGAGACGGCGTCCGGCAGGACGTTCGGCCCTGGGACGAGGCGGAGCGGTGGCGCACGCTCGGGGCACAGGACGGCTCGCCGGGAGGAACGGCATGGAACGGATCATCGTGGGCGTCGACGGATCGGCCGGCAGCGAAGAAGCGCTCCGGTGGGCCCACGAGGAGGCCCGGCTCCGGGGTGCCGCCCTGACGGCTGTCCTGGCATGGAACTTCCTCGACCAGATCCACGCCGACGGCGAGCACCGGTTCGATCCGGACTACGGCGAGGGCCCTGCGCAAGCGGCGCTCGATGCTGCGGTCGAACGCGCACTCGGCGCGGGCGCCACGGAGGTGGAGCGCCGGGTGGTGTGCGACCTGCCCTCGAACGCGCTGCTCGACGCGGCCGCCGAGGCCGACCTCCTCGTGGTCGCCGCCCGGGGCCTCGGAGCGTTCCGCGGCCTCGTGCTCGGTTCGGTCAGCCAACGGTGCCTGGAGCACGCGACCTGCCCGGTGGTGGTCGTGCACGCCGGCGCCCCCCACGGCGACGGTCGCCGCATCGTGGTCGGCGTCGACGGGTCCCAGCACGCGACGAGCGCGCTCCGCTGGGCGGCAGCGGAGGCACGGGTGCGAGGGTGCGAGCTGTGCGTCGTGCACGCGTGGGAGCTGCCCTACGCATCGGAGCTCGCCTTCGTCGGCGGTGCCTTCGCTGCGGTCGAGGGCGCCGCCGAGACGGTCCTGTCCGAGGTGCTGGCGGAGGCTGGGCTCAGCAGGGACGAGGTCGAGGCACACGTCGTCCATGCGACGCCCGCCGCTGCGATCCTCGACGCCGCCGACGGCGCCGACCTCGTGGTGGTCGGCTCGCGCGGCCGGGGCGGCTTCACCGGGCTCCTGCTCGGCTCCGTCAGCCACCAGGTCAGCCGTCACGCCGCCTGCCCCGTGGTGGTCGTCCCGCCTCCCGCACCAGTGGCCTGAGGGGACCGGCTGCCTCAGTCCAGGCCGGCGGCGGCGCCGTGGACGTGGGCGCGCTGGCCGTCCCGGTCGAAGATCACGATGAGCTCGGCCGGACCGTCGACGGCCTCCATGGCGTGGGGGGTCATGGTGGCGAACTCCGCCGCTTGACCCTCCTCCACGAGCACGTGGCGCGACCCGAGCGACAGCCGCACCCGGCCCGTGAGCACGAAGAACCAGTCGTGGCCGGGGTGGACCCGCTGCTCCGGTGGCTTCGCCGTCGGCTCGATGCGCATCTTCAGGGCGACCGTGGAGCCCGTCGATCGCCCGAGCATCCACGTGGTGTGGCCGCCCGATCGGTGCGGGGTGGGTCGGATCACGACGTCGTCGTCGGCCCGCACCGCGAGGAGCGAGTCGAGGTCGACCTGCAGCGCCTCGGCCAGGGGCAGCAGCACGTCGAGGCTGATCGTGCGCTTCCCCGTCTCGACGCGGCTGATCGTGGACGCACTGAGGTGGGTGCGGGCGGCGAGCTCGTCGAGGGACAGGCCGAGGGTGGTGCGCAGGCTCCGGAGCCGGGTCCGGACCGTCTGCTCGATCTCGTCGGCGTCGCTCACTGACACGTCCTCTCTTGCGGATCCTGCAAGCGGTGATGCGGGGACCGGGTGGCGATCGTATCGTCCGCACCATGAGCGAACACGCAACCCACCGGACGATCGAGCGGCACTGCGACGTCCTGGTCGTCGGCGGCTCGGCTGCCGGCCTGGCCGCCGCCGTGCAGATCGGTCGCCAGGCCCGCGCCGTCATCGTCGTGGATGCCGGCGAGCCGAGGAACGCGCCGGCCGCCCACATGCACGGCTACCTCGGCCGCGACGGCTCCCCTCCGGCCGCGCTGCTCGCCGACGGACGGGCCGAGGTCCGCCGCTACGGGGGCGAGGTGCTCGACGGTCGCGTCGACCGGGTCTCTCGCGACGACGACGGCTCGTTCCGAGCGGAGCTCGTCGGCGGACACGCCGTGGTGGCTCGCCGGGTGCTCGTCGCCACCGGGCTCGTGGACGACCTCCCTGACATCGAGGGGGTCGCCGACGAGTGGGGCCGCAGCGTCATCCACTGCCCGTTCTGCCACGGCTACGAGGTGCGGGACCGCACGGTCGTCCAGATCGTCACGCACCCGATGGGCCTCCACCCCACGTCCCTCTTCCGCCAGCTGACCGCCGATCTGACGGTGGTGGTGCACGACGACGTGGACGTCGACGACGACCGCCTCGTTGCGCTCCGGGAAGGCGGGGTCGCCGTGCGCCGGGCCCGAGTCCATCGCGTCCTCGCACGTCCCGGCGGTGGGGTGGCGTCCGTCGAGCTGGCCGACGGCACGTCTCTCCCGGCCGAGGCCGTCGTGATCGGGCCCCGCTTCCGCGCTCGGGTCGAGCCGTTCGCCGACCTCGGGCTGCGGAGCACCCCGCACCCGTCCGGGCTCGGCGACGTCGTGGAGACCGACGCCACCGGCGCGACCTCGATCCCCGGTGTCCACGCCGCCGGCAACGTCACGGACCCGAGCCACCAGGTCCTGCACGCGGCGGCCGACGGCACCCGGGTCGGAGCGATGATCTGCTTCGCGCTGGCCGACGAGGACCTCCGCGCCGGGGCTCGACCTTCTGCGCTCAGCGCCGACTGGGAGCGCCGCTACGAGGGCGATCCGATGTGGAGCGGCAACCCGAACGGATCCCTGGTGGCGGAGGTCGCCGGGCTGGCACCGGGACGGGCCCTCGACGTCGGTGCCGGGGAGGGCGGCGACGCGATCTTCCTCGCCGAGGCCGGCTGGGAGGTGACGGCCAACGACATCTCGGGGCGGGCGCTCGACCGCCTGCGGGGCGAGGCCGAGCGGCGCGGGCTCCGGGTCGAATGCCTGCGTGCGGACGCGAACGCTGCCGCAGCGTTCGGGTCGGGGGCGTACGACCTCGTGTCGGCGCAGTACGCCTCGATCCCCCGCACCGGCGACGACCGCGGCGTGCACAACCTCATCGGTGCCGTAGCGCCCGGCGGCACGCTCGTCGTCGTGAGCCACGACCTCGAGCCGATGCGGGTCCCCGTCGACACCACGACGCACAGCCGACCCTTCGACCCCGATGCCTACGTCCGGGTCGAGGACGTCGTCGCCGTCCTGGAGCAGTCGCCGGCGTGGGAGATCCAGGTCCACGAGCGACGGCCTCGACCCACCGGGTCGGCGACGGCCGCGCACCACGTCGACGACGTCGTGCTCCGGGCCCGGCGCTCGCCGAGCTGAGCGGACCGCTACGTGGTCAGCGGACGTCGCATGCAGACCCGCGTGGCCGGATCGAGCCCGTGGGCGGCCTCCGCCGCCCGCAGCTCACGCAGCTCGGGACCGATCTCGCCCTCGTCGAGGTCCCGGAAGCCGAGCCGCCGGTAGAGCGGCGCGTTCCACGGCACGTCGGCGAACGTGGTGAGGGTGAGGGCACCCATCTGGCGAGCCGCTGCCCACGCCGCCACCGCCTCGACCAGGGCGCGCCCGATCCCCGTGCCCTGGTGGGCAGGCGCCACGCTGACCTGCTCGATGTGGGCAGCACCGTCCACGACGTCGACCAGCACGTAGCCGATCGGCGCGTCGGCCCCGTCGACCGCGACCCAGGCGCGCTCGCCGGCTGCGTAGCCGGCGAGGACGTCGAGCGACGGCGGCTCGTCGTCGGCGACCTCCGGCCGGCCGATCGTGCGGAACCGCTCGCCGGCGAGCCGCTCGATCTCCTGCAGCGCGGGACCGTCGTCGATCCGCGCCGGGCGGACGGGGGTCGTCATCGGCCGAGCCTGGCAGGGCGGCAGGCGAAGGCCTCGCTACTTCGGCAGCGGCCCGGTCACCGCGGCGTCGGGGAAGTAGCGGTGGTGCCGGGCGCCGGTGACCTCGAAGATGGCCGTGCCCTCGCGCCCGTCGTCGGTGCGGACCCGGACCTGGCTGAGGCCGCCCCGGTGGAACGGCTCGTAGGGACGGTCGAAGCGCCCGTCGGCGGCGACCACGATGCGTCGACCGTCGGCCAGCACCCAGGTC
>SXGQ01514950.1_pt1 | contig 18578 bp, 19 predicted proteins | sample 3178371 | NCBI WGS metagenome assembly SXGQ01 (sample SAMN11356859, study PRJNA531348) | freshwater metagenome | isolation source: freshwater sample F1-20 | place: China: Fuxian Lake, Yuxi | collected 2017-12-25 | reverse complement strand
TCAGGCCGCGGTTGCGCTTGGCAATCACAACGCCTTCATAGGCCTGCACGCGCTTGCGGGTGCCTTCAACGACCTTGACATTCACCACGACCGTGTCGCCTGGGGCGAAGGTCGGGATGGTCTTGTTGAGGCGAGAAATCTCTTCCTGCTCAAGGGTTTGGATCAAGTCCATATGGGCTCCGTTGATCATGCGCCTGGGGTGATGAGAAAGATGTGGGCCCGGCCAGAGGATCAAAACCCTTGATTGTACAACGCAGCCAGCACTTGTTCATCTTCCGGGCTCAAGCGGCCGGCCCAGCGCGCAGCCTCGATCAGATCGGGGCGCCGCCGAGCCGTGATTTCCAGCGACTGAGCCCGCCGCCAACGCTGGACATCGGCATGGTGGCCCGACAACAACACTGCAGGAACCAAGCCGTTGGCCCCGGCCTCAGGCCAACGCTCGGGCCGGCTGTAGTGCGGCCCCTCGAGCAAACCATCACCCCCAAAACTATCCTGCTCATGCGATGCAGGGTCGTGCAGCACGCCGTCCTGCAGGCGCGCCACGGCGTCGATCAGGACCAAGGCTGGCAGGTCGCCGCCGGACAAAACGAAGTCGCCCACGCTCAGGTCCAGCGCCTCATGGCGCTGCAGCAATCGCTGGTCCACGCCTTCATAGCGGCCACACAACAGCAAAGCCCCGGGGCCTTGCGCCAGCTCCCGCACCAGGGCCTGAGTCAGGGGCTGCCCCGTGGGGGTGAAATGGATCAAGGATGCACCGTCTTGGATGGCACGGTCGGATCGAATCGCCTGAATGCAGCGGTGCAGCGGCTCGGCCAACATCACCATGCCAGGCCCGCCACCGAAGGGTCTGTCGTCCACCCGCCGGTAGGGCCCGCTGGCATATTCCCGCAAGGGCCACAAGCGCACCTCCACCGCGGCAGACTCAAACGCGCGGCGCGTGACCCCGTGGCTCAAATGAGGCCCGAACAGTTCGGGCATGAGAGTGATCACATCAAAGCGGGGCATTGTGCTGCGGCCTCAGTCGTCCAAGCCCCAGTCGACCTCGATGCGCTTGGCCGCAAGGTCCACCGAATCCACATAAACCTGTACGAACGGTATCAAGCGCTCCTGGGTCTGACCTCTGACCTCGTCGCGCCACTCGATGCGCAGCACCGAGTGGGGGCCCGTTTGCATCAGGCCTGCCACGACACCGAGCTGCTCACCCTGGCGATTGAAGACCTCCAGGCCCAGCAGGTCCACCCAGTAGTACTCGCCGTCGCCGGCCGTGGGAAAACTGCTGCGCCGCACGAACAGCCTCAAGCCCTTGCAGGCTTGCGCCAAGTCACGGTCGTTCAAATCCTGGATCAGGGCCACAAGGCCCTCGCCTTGCTCGCGCACCGTAGCCACGCGCAGCGGCTGCTCAAGGCCAGACAACCGGGCTTGCTGGGCCGGGATCAGCCCTGGCGGGCCTTGCCAGTACCAGCGCTTGGTTGAAAACAAGGCCTGAGGGTCCGGCGCAAAAGGCTTCAGGCGGATCCCGCCCTTGATGCCCCAGGCGCCCGTGACCACCGCTACTTCAACGGCGTCATCAGGCCAGTCAGACATGCAAGACTCAATCGCCATCATGGACAAACCAGCAGTCGAAGAATCGGGGGTATCCACACAAGCAGAACACACAAAAAAGCCCCGAACACGAAGCGTGTGCGGGGCTGCCGGTTAGCCGATAGCCGGTGGCACCAAGTTGGGCAGGACCAAAAACGCCCTGCTGCCGAAAGCGCCAGCCCAGAAGGCGCCAGCCCAGAAGGCGCGCAGGAGCAGGTGCCCCTCAGGCTTGTGCCGACTTGCGGGCCACATCCACCAAGCGGGTCACCGCCGGAGACAGCTGTGCGCCCACACCCGCCCAGTAGTGGATGCGGTCCATCGATACGCGCAAGCCCTCGGCGCCGCCGCAGGCCACGGGGTTGTAGAAACCCACACGCTCGATGAAGCGACCGTCGCGGCGGTTACGCGAGTCGGCAACCACGATGTTGTAGAAAGGGCGCTTTTTGGCGCCGCCACGAGCCATTCGAATGACGACCATGTAAATTCCTTGAACACGGATACGGTGCAGAGATTCGAGCAAAACACGCATCGAACCCCAGCGGGATGGCCCCAGTCAACCGGGACCGCGGTGGTGACCGTAGATACGCCCACAATCGCCACCAACCGGTTGGGCCCCCGCCGGAAAACCCCAAACTTCCTTGCAAGCCCTACGGCGGCGCAGCGGCTGTAGGGCCGGTCACCAAAGCCTCCTATTATACGGTTTTACTTTGCTTGTGCGGCCCTTGCATGCCTGAACACCACCCTGCGGCTTTGATTCGCCCCTGCACCGCCCAGGACCTGTCGGCTGTGCAGGCCATCTATGCTCATGCGGTGGAGCACGGCACCGGCACCTTCGAACTGCAAGCACCCAGCTTGCAGGAGATGGCGCGCCGGCTTGCCGATGTTCAAGCCAAGGGCTTGCCATGGCTGGTGGCGCAATTCGAAGGGCGTGTACTGGGCTATGCCTATGCAAACGCCTTCCGCCCGAGGCCAGCCTACCGCTATTTCCTGGAAGACTCGATTTACCTCGCGCCTGAGGCGCAAGGCCAGGGCATGGGGCGGCTGCTCTTGGTCGAACTGGTCGCACGCTGCACCGCAGCCGGTGCCCGACAACTCTTGGCGGTGATCGGAGACGCGAAAAACCAAGCCTCCATCGGTGTGCACCGCAGCTGCGGCTTCGAACACACGGGTGTGTTGCAGCATGCGGGCTGGAAATTCGGGCGGTGGCTGGACGTGGTGCTGATGCAGCGGGCCCTAGGGCCTGGCGCGGGCCAAGATGCCCTTAAAGGGGAGATGTGATGAACAGCGCCGAACCCACGCGCACTGCCCCTTTGCATTCCAAGACTCTAACCACCTGGGCGGCCGTGTTGGGCGGCTTCTTTGGCCTGCATCGCTTTTACCTGCGCGGCTTGGGCGATCCCTGGGGATGGCTGCACGCAGCCGCGGCGTTTTTGGGCTTAATGGGCCTGCAGCGCATCCGCGGACTGGGCGTCGACGATCAGCTGGCCACCCTGCTCCTGCCCTGCCTGGGCTTGACAATCAGTGCAGCCATGCTCGCGGCCATCGTTCACGGGCTTACGCCCGATGAACGCTGGGCACAGCGGCATCACCCCGATCTGGGCACCGTGCCCACCGCCTGGGGGCCGGTTCTGGGGGTGATCCTGGCTTTGATGCTGGGCGCCACCGCCCTCATGGCCACGCTGGCCTTCGTGGGCCAGCGCCTCTTTGAGGCGCTGTTAGGCAGATGACTCAGGGCCAGGAAGGGTCTTGCAGCTGCTCGGGTGGCGGGTCGCTCATGGCCTGCAGAAGGCAGGTCCAGCCAGTGCCTAAGCCCGGCCACTGCAGCCCGGGCAATACATCCCGTATTGGTTGCAACACAAAAGCGCGCAGCAGCGCACGCGGGTGCGGCAGCACCAAATCTTCGGTATCCATCTCCCGCTGACCATACAGAATCAAGTCCAGGTCCAGGGTGCGTGGCGCATGGTGATAGGGCCGCCGGCGCCCCTGCTGGGCCTCCAGGGCTTGAAGAGCACGCAACAGCCGCTGCGGCGCCTGGGCATCGCCTGGCCCCTGCAACACGGCCACCGCGTTGAGAAAGTCAGGGCCCTGGGCTTGCCAGGGTTGGGTGCGGTACAGCGGCGAGACCGCCGAGAGCTTCAGGCCCAGGCGGTCCTGCAAGGCCTGCAGCCCCTGAACGGCGGCCCCGAGGTGGGCCCGGGCATCACCCAGGTTCGAGCCCAGACTGACCACGACACACTCCGCGGTCATGCCTGCTGGGCTCCATCACCCCCGCCGCCGCCGTCGCCGCCCCCCGCACCCGAACGGCGGCGACGGCGGCGGCGCTTGCGGAGCGGGTCTGGCATATCAGCGGACACGCTATCAGCATGCTCACGGGCTTCATCAGGGGCAGCTTGTGCGGCATCGACGGCACCGGGTGTGCGGTGCCGTTGTTGCCGCGTCGGTGCGCCGTGACCCGCGCGCCCTGCCGACGCGGCTGCGCCGGTGCTGGCTTCTGCGCGAGCCGAGCGCACCCGCTTGGGCCCAGGCTGCGCCCGCACTGCTGCCAGCAAAGCCTCGCGCTCTTCATCCGAGCCCAGTGAATAGTCTTCCCACCACTCAGCCAACTCCGGCGTCACCTCATCCACATCAGCGCGCAAGCGCAGAAAGTCAAAGGCAGCTCGGAACCGAACTTGCTCCACCAGCGAGGCTGGGCCGTTGCCGCTGCGCCGCTCAAAGCGCGGCTGCATCAGCCAAATCTCACGCATGTCAGCGGCCAGCTTGCCCCGCCCGGAAATATCGCCGATGCGTTCGTCAAACACCGCATCGATGGCCGACTGCAGGGCCGGCACCGGTGGCGTGCCGTCCTCCTTGAGGCCCTGCCAGCGCTGACGCACCTCGTCCCACAACAAGCAAGCCAGCAAAAAGCTCGGGGCCACTGGCTTGTCTTCACCCACGCGCCGGTCGGTGTCGGCCAGGGCCAGTTCCACAAAGCGCTCCGCTGAAGAGCCCGCCGGATGATCCAGGGCCACATCCAGGATGGGGAATACGCCGCGCAGTTCAAAGCGCCGGATAGCCTCGATGCTGGCCAGGGCATGGCCGGTCTGCAGCAACTTGACCATTTCGTCGAATAGGCGCGAAGTGGGCACGCTGGCCAGCAGAGCTGCAGCGGCAGTCATAGGCTTGGCCGTGGCCTTGTCAATTTCAAAACCCAGCTTGGCGGTGAACCGCACCACCCGCAACAGCCGCACCGGATCTTCGCGGTAACGGCTGGCGGGGTTGCCAATCATGCGCAACACCCGCTTGCGCACATCAGCAAACCCTTGGTGATAGTCCACCACCACGCGCGTCACTGGGTCGTAATACAGAGCGTTGATGGTGAAATCACGCCGCGCGGCATCCTCGATCTGAGGGCCCCAGACGTTGTCGCGCAGCACCCGACCACTGGCGTCCACCGCGTGGCTCTTGCCCGCCAACTCACCTTTGGCGGTGCGCTCGTTGCCATCCACCTGTTCAGCCGCAGCCGCATCCAGGTAAGCGCGGAAGGTGGACACCTCAATGACCTCGTGGTCGCGGCCCCGGCCGTGAATCACATGCACGATTCGAAAACGCCGGCCGATGATGAAAGCGCGACGGAACAGCGACTTGACCTGCTCGGGCGTGGCATTGGTGGCCACATCGAAGTCCTTGGGCCGACGGCCCACCAGCAGGTCGCGCACCGCACCACCCACCACATAGGCTTCAAATCCGGCATTCTTCAGCGTGGTGACCACCTGCACGGCACGCTCGTCGACCAAGGACGCATCGATGCCATGCTGCTGGGCCGACAGCTCCACCCGCCGACCCAGTGGAATGCCGCTGGCCGTGGTGTGTTCGGGCTTGCCCAGCAGCTTGTTGATGAAACGCTTGATCATGTGAACAGCCGCAGTATCGGCCAGCCTCGCTGTTGGGCCACGTCGGCCAGCGACGGTGCAGGGTTGGTGGCCACCGGGTGGGTGGCCCACTCAAGCAGGGGAAGGTCGTTGATGGAATCGCTGTAGACGGTAACTCGCTCGAAGGCCTCACGCCCCTGGGTGTAGCCGAGTTCGAGCAACCAATCCTGCACGCGGCCGATCTTGCCTTCGCCAAACGTGGGCGTGCCCCGAATCATGCCCGTGGCCCGCCCTTGTGCGTCGCACTCAAGTTGCAGGGCAATCAGGTGCTCGATGCCGAAGGCCTGGGCAATGGGCTCGGTGACGAACTCATTGGTGGCCGTGACGATGGCCATCAGGTCACCAGCTTGGCGGTGTTGCTCCACAAGCGCCCGGGCGCTCGGGCGCAGGGCCGGTCGCATCACCTCCCGCATGAAGCGCTCGCGCAAGGCCAGGCTTTCGGCCCAGGGCCGCTGGCGCCAAGCCGAGGTGGCAAAAGCCACATAAGCCGGCAGGTCCAAGCATCCGGCTTGGTAGTCGGCATAAAAGGCATCGTTTCGGCGCTTGAAGGCAACTGGGTCGACCCAATGGGCCTGCACCAAAAAGTCGCCAAAGGCATGGTCACTATCGGTCTCGATCAGGGTCCCGTCGAGATCGAACAGGGTCAGGTTCATGGTTCCTCGTCCAGCATTTGCCGCAGCAGGGGCACCGTCAACGGACGCTGATGCTCCAAGGCATAGTGGTCGAATCGGTCCAGAAGTCCAGTCAGGCTCTTGAGGTCTCGAGACAAGCGCCGCAGGGCGTAGTCCAGCACCTCGTCGCCCAGGCGCAGCCCGCGCCGCAGCGCCTGAACCTGTAGAGCCTGGCGCAGATCGGATTCTCCCAGCGGCCACAAAGACAACACCAAACCCCACCCCAGGCGGGTACGGATGTCGTCGCGGATCGGCAGGTCCACCGGGGGCAAGCGGCCCGCAGCCACCACTGCTGTTCCTTGGGTGCTGGCCTGCACGAAAGCGCCAAAGGCCGCCTGTTGCTGGGCCGATGACCAGGATTCAGCTTGGTCCATGAACAGCCACTGCGTGCACTCGGCCAGGTGCATGGGTTCGGCTCCCGCCCCGTCCAGCCAATTGACCGTTTGATGTGCTGCGAGGGCGCGAGCCTGCAGGGATCGCAGCAAGTGGGTCTTGCCGCAACCGCTGGGCCCCCAAAGGTAAACGGGCGCGGCACCCGGCTCCAGGCTCAACAGCGTGCGCACCGCCACTTCATTGCCCAAAGCGATGAAGCTCTCGAAGTCCGGGGCTGCGGCCAGCCCGATGTCCAGCACCAATTGCCGCAAGGCTCAACCCCGGTAGAGCTTGCTGTCGAAATACAGCGCCTGCGCCCTGCGCAACAACACCAACAGCACTGCGCTGGCCGGCAAGGCTACCAGCACGCCCACAAAGCCCAACAGTTGCCCGAAGGCCAGAAGCGCGAAGATGACCGCCAGCGGGCTCAAGCCGATGCGCTCGCCTACCCACCGCGGCGTGAGCACGAAGCTTTCCAACAACTGCCCAATCCCATACACCAACAACACCATGCCCGCGCCCGTCACGGGCCCAAACTGCAGTACGCCAGCCAAAAGGGCCAGGACCAGGCCCACGCCGAAGCCTAGATAAGGCACGAAGATGGCCAAGCCCGTGAATAGCCCCACAGGCAGCGCCAGGTCAAAGCCCAAGACCATCAAGGCACCCGAGTAATACGCCGCCAAGGCCAGCATCACCAGCACCTGACCGCGCAGGTAGTGGCCCAGCAGATCATCACACTCCCGCGCAAAGCCAAACACCGATACGCGCATTCGCGGCGGCACCAGCGAGGCTGCCCAGGGTGACCAACGGCGGGCATCCATCAGCAGGTAGTACAAGGCCACAGGCACCAGCACCAGATAGCCCACGACAGCCAAGGCCACACTGCCCCCGATGCGCAAAGAACTCAATGCCGCGGAGATCAACTCCTCCGCATTCCCGCCGAAGACCTTCAACATCAGGGCCTTGACCGCCGCCACATCCAGGCTGAACTCCACGCCCAAGCGGGCCAAAAGCGGCACCAGCGTCTCGTTGAACCGCATCGCCAATCGCGGCACCTGTTCGCGCAGCAGGGGCAACTCGTGCAACAACACGGGCACCAAAAGCAGCAAGAGGCCCAGTAGAGCCAGCAGAGCCGCCGCTTCCACCACCAGCACCGCCAACAGGCGCGGCACGCCGCGGGACTGCAAGGCGCTGACCGGGGCATGCAGGATATAGGCCAGCACTGTGGCCACCACAAAGGGCGCCAGCACCGGCGCCAAGAGCCACAGCACCAAGCCCACCAGCAGGGCTAAAAGCGTCCATCGCCAGGTTCGTGACAGGAGATTTGGGTCCATCGTGGCCTCTTCAGTGCAGGCGGGCCATGCGCTGCAGCTCCTGCAAACGCTCGCCAAGGGCCGGCGCATCATCGGCCTGCGGACACGCCTGCAGGTAGCACTGGAGTTCCTCAGCAGCCACAGCCCACTGCTCAAGCTCGGCGTACACCAAGGCGCGGTCTCGGCGCTCCAGCCAATCCTCGGGCAGCACCAACACCAGACGGTCCATTACCTGCTGCATCCGCACCCAATCCTCGCCAGCCCGGTAAACCTCCTTCAAGTTGCGCAGCAAGCGCGCCAAGATCTCGCGCGGCGAGGCGGCCTGCAAGAACAGGCCCAGAGGCACTTCATTGTCGCCCACCAGACCGCGTTGTCGGCGGTAGGGCAGCAGACGCTCGTCGAGCTCATCGCGTGAGAGAGAACGCCCGCTCAGCGGGTCAATGATGACCTCGCCTTGTGGCAGGCTGCACTTGATCAGAAAGTACCCGGGGAAGGAAATGCCCCGCACTTTGAGGCCCACGCTGCGGGCCAGTTCCAGATAGACCAGGGCCAGGGAGATGGGAATGCCGCGTCGGGTCTGCAGGACCAGGTGCAGGTGGCTGTTGGCCGGCGCATAGAAATCGTTGGCGTTGCCGCCAAAGCCCAGCTCCTTGAAGAAGTAGTGGTTGAGCAGGCGCAGCCGCTGCTGCGCCGCTGCATCCGGCGCCAGGCGGCGCGCCAACTGCCCCGCTAGCTCGTCCACCTGCGCCACCACCGCCATGGCGTCCACAGCAGGATCTTCATCTTGGGCCACCGAGGCCGCGGCTTCCAGCAGCATGAAATGGTCATCATCGGCCACGAGCGTGCGGAAATACTCAAGCCGGGCGCGCTGGGCGGTCAAGGGAGTGGCACACATGCGGCCTTGAGTGTACGGCGGGCCCATATCGGAGTCAGCCGCTGCGGCTGAAGGCAGAGCGTCGAATGCCCATGGCCGCCAACGCCGCCAAGTACAGCACACCGGAGCTCATAAGCACCAGGGCCAGCCACCCGATGCGAAGCACCGGCTGGGCCTGCAAGGCCAGCCAGTCCACGGCCCCCGCGCCCAGCACCAACACCGAGCCCAGGAGCCCGCAGGCCACGCCCACCTTCAACAGATAAAGGCCCCACCCCGCAGAAGGCTGCCAGGCGCCGCAACGGTGCAGCCCCCACAACAGCCACCCGGCATTGACCAGCGCGGCCAAGCCGATGGACAGCGCCAAGCCGGCCACGCCCACGAGCGGCACCAGGGCAGCGTTGAGCACCTGCGTGAGCACCAGCACCACCACAGCGATGCGCACTGGGGTGCGGATGTCCTGGCGCGCGTAGTAGCCCGGCGCCAGGATCTTCACCGCAATCAGGCCCACCAAGCCAATCCCGTACCCCATCAGGGCGCTTTGGGTGCTCAGGACGTCGGTGGCAGTGAAAGCACCATAGTGAAAAAGCACGGCCACCAAGGGCTGCGCGAACAGCAAGAGAGCCAAGGCACTGGGCAGGGCCAGCAAGACCACCAGCCGCAGGCCCCAATCCAGCAGGTCGGTGTAGCGCTGCGCCTGCCCCTGTGTCTGAGCAGCCGACAACTGCGGCAGCAGCACCACGCTCAGGGCCACCCCCAACAGCGCCGTCGGAAACTCCATCAAGCGGTCGGCGTAGGTGAGCCAGCTGATGGCCCCCGACCCCTGGTAAGAGGCGATCAGGGTGTTGATCAACAAGGACAACTGCGCCACCGACACACCCAGCACCGCCGGGGCCATTTGCTGGAGCACCCGACGCACACCGGGATGCGCCCAGGCCCGCTTGAGCCCCGCTGGGCTCAGGGACAGCCGCGGCGCCATACCCACACGCCGCAGGGCCGGTATCTGCAGGGCCAGCTGCAACAGGCCTCCGAGCATGACCCCCAGGCACAGCGCATAAATCGGGTGCAGCCCAAGGGCGGTCATGTGCGGGCTGGCCACCAGCGCAGCGGCTATGACGCACAGATTTAGCAGAACGGGTGTGGCCGCCGGGGTGGCGAAATCACGATAGGTGTTGAGCACGCCCGCGGCCAAGGCCACCAGGGCCATAAAGCCGATGTAGGGAAACATCAGGCGGGTCATGAACACCGCCTCGTGCAGTTCGGCCAAGCCCGAAGCCATGAGCCACACCAAGGCCGGCGCGCCCGCCACACCCAGCACCACCGTCAGCAACAGCACCACCGACAGCACCGTGGCCACCGCGTCCACCAAGCGGCGGGTCGCGTCTTCGCCCTCACGGGCCTTCACCTCGCCCAACAAGGGCACAAAGGCTTGGGAAAACGCGCCCTCTGCAAACAGGCGGCGCAGCAGATTGGGGATACGAAACGCCACGTTGAAGGCGTCTGTCCAGGCGCTGGCGCCGAACTGAGTGGCCACCACCCATTCCCGTGCCAGCCCGGTCACGCGCGACGCCAAGGTCAACAGCGAAACGGTAGAGGCGGCCTTGAGCAAGTTCATCAGCTGGCCTGATTATAGAAACCCTGCCCGCCGGCCCCGCTTTTGGTTACAATCCGAGGTTGTTTTAAATTCCAAATCACTGCAAATGGCCACTTCCTCCAAAGCCAAAAAGACTGTACGGATTGCCTCAGGCCGCAAGCGCGCGCGCCAAGATATCAAGCTCAATGCGGCCAACTCCGCCCTGCGCTCGAAGTTTCGCACCGTGATCAAGAACGTCCAAAAGGCCGTGGTGGCCGGTGACAAGCCCAAGGCCGCTGACCTGTTCAAGCTCGCCCAAAGCGTCATTGATTCCGTAGCCGACAAGGGCATGTTCCACAAGAACAAAGCCGCACGCCACAAGAGCCGACTCTCGGCCAAGGTCAAGGCGATGGCCGCTGCCTGACCCGAGCTCCCGCGCTTGTCACCCAAGGCCCGCATTGCGGGCCTTTGTCGTTTCTGGGGCCTCATGCCACACCACCACCACAGCGTTGCTCACCCGCCAAACAAGCAGTGGCAGCCCCCGGGCTCAGGCTGGGCGCACCTGCAAGCCGTTGTCGCGCGCGAAATTCATGACGAAGTCCCAGGCCATGGGCTCAATGTCACGCAGGCCTTCATCAACCAGCACAGCCTTGGCGCCGTCGACGGTGCGCGGCTGGCAATATGGGGAGTAGCCAATGTGCGCTGCCGCACCCCCGACCGAGCCGCCCGGACGAAACGACGACATCGCGCCAGCCAAGCGCTCGGACCAGTCACCGGGTCGAAAGGGCTGACCGTCCGCCGTGAGGCCGATGATGTAGTGCTGGCGCGCCATTCGAATATTGTGCCTTGGCATGCTGCATTGCAGCAGTTTGCGCGAGCCGCCCGAAGGTTGACACCCTGCCAACACTAGAATCTGTAACGCTTTTGAGGAAGTTTTCATGACGACCAACGCGCCTACCGACCAGCCCCATGTGATGAAGACCTACGGCCGCTTGCCGATTGCCTTGACGCATGGACGGGGTTGCCGTGCCTGGGACACCCAAGGGCGCGAGTACCTTGACGCGCTGGGCGGCATCGCCGTCAACACCTTGGGCCACGCGCATCCCCGATTGGTGGCAGCGCTGCAGGACCAGGTGTCCAAGCTGATACACACTTCCAACTATGTGCACATTGCGCTGCAGGAGGAGCTCGCGGCCCGCCTGTGCGAACTCTCTGGCATGAGCAATGCCTTTTTCTGCAACTCGGGGCTGGAAGCGAACGAAGCCGCCATCAAGATCGCTCGCAAGTTCGGCCACGACCGGGGCAACACTGAACCCGAAATTCTCGTGTTCGAGCGTGCTTTCCACGGACGATCCTTGGCCACGCTGTCGGCCACCGCCAACCCCAAGATCCACGCCGGCTTTGGGCCCTTGGTTGGGGGCTTCGTACGCGCGCCGCTGAACAACTTGGCCGCGGTTGACAAGGCCTTGATGGATCATCCGCGCATCACGGCCGTCTTCCTGGAAACCATTCAGGGCGAGGGCGGCGTCAACCCCTCGCGCATCGAGTTCCTGCAGGGCCTGCGCGAGTTGTGCGACCGGCACGACAAGCTGCTCATGCTCGACGAGGTGCAATGCGGCATCGGCCGCACTGGCCAGTGGTTTGCCCACCAGTGGGCCGGGGTCGTGCCTGATGTGATGCCCTTGGCCAAAGGCCTGGGCTCGGGTGTGCCCATTGGTGCGGTGGTCTGCGGCCCCAAAGCCGCCGGCATCTTGCAAGCCGGCAACCACGGCACCACCTTCGGCGGCAACCCCTTAGCCATGCGCGCGGGGGTTGAAACGCTGCGCATCATGGAAGAAGACGGCCTGTTGGCCCATGCAGAGTCGGTAGGCGCACAGCTCAGGGCCGACCTGCAGCGCGAGCTAAGATCACAGCCCGGCGTGAAGGACATTCGCGGTCAAGGCCTCATGCTGGGAGTGGAGCTTGACCGCCCCTGCGGCGCCCTGCTGGGCATCGCTTGCGAAGCGGGCCTGCTCATCAGCATCACGTCCGACACCGTGATCCGGCTGGTCCCGCCCCTGATCATGACGCACGATGAGGCCCGCGAAGTAGTGGCCCGCCTGACGCCCTTGGTGCTGCAGTTCCTCAAGGACAGCGACGTGAAGGCCGCCGCATGAAGCCCGGGATGCCGCTGATTCGTCACTACCTGCAGTTCAAGGACTTCCGGGCCGAGGAGTACGCCTATCTGTTCGAGCGTACGGCCATCATCAAGAAGCGCTTCAAGAACTACGAGAAGTACACGCCGCTGGTCGACCGTACCCTGGCCATGATCTTCGAAAAGGCCAGCACCCGTACACGGGTGAGCTTTGAAGCCGGCATGTACCAAATGGGCGGGTCCGTGGTGCACCTGAACACAGGCGACAGCCAACTCGGGCGCGCCGAGCCAGTCCAGGACAGCGCGCGCGTGATCAGCCGCATGGTGGATGTCGTGATGATCCGCACCTACGAGCAAAGCAAGCTCGAAGGCTTTGCCGCGCATTCGCGTGTGCCGGTGATCAACGGCCTGACCAATGAATACCACCCATGTCAGATCCTGGCCGATGTTTACACCTTTATCGAACACCGAGGCTCAATTTCCGGCAAGGTGGTGGCCTGGGTGGGCGATGGCAACAATATGGCCCACACCTGGCTGCAGGCTGCCGAAATCCTGGGCTTTACCGTGCACATCAGCACGCCGCGCGGCTATGAAGTGAACCTGGAAGTGGCGGGCCTGCGCAGCGCCGACTGCTTCAAGGTGTTCAAGGACCCGCTGGAAGCCTGCCGCGGCGCCGACCTGGTGACCACCGATGTGTGGACCAGCATGGGCTACGAATCAGAACACGAAGCCCGTCAATCGGCCTTCGCCGATTGGTGTGTTGACTCTGAAATGATGGGCGTGGCCAAGCCGGATGCCCTGTTCATGCACTGCCTGCCGGCGCACCGAGGTGAAGAGGTGGCCGCTGAGGTGATCGACGGCCCGCAAAGCGTGGTCTGGGACGAGGCCGAAAACCGCATGCATGTGCAAAAGGCCTTGATGGAGTACTTGCTGATCGGGCGCATCGGCTAAGCGCTGGCAGGCGGCGGCACAGTGGGCTCCTAGAATCGGTCCATGGACACCCGAACCAACCCCATTCGAAGCCGCCTGCAAGCCCTGCGCGAGGCCATGGCGCAAGCTGGTGTAGACGCGCTGCTCGTGCCTTCGGCCGACCCGCACCTGTCGGAGTACCTGCCCGAACGTTGGCAAGGCCGGCAGTACTTCAGCGGCTTCACCGGGTCCATGGGCACCTTGGTGGTGATGCAGGACCAGGCCGCCGTGTTCGCTGACAGCCGCTATTGGGTGCAGGCCGAAGCCGAGCTGCTGGGCACTGGCGTGAACCTGGTGAAGATTCCCACCGGAACCGCTGCCCATCATGTGCAGTGGCTGGCCGAGAAGGTCCAGCACGGCGGCACCGTCGCGGTTGATGCCCAAGTATTGGGGCTGGCAGCAGCTCAGCAGCTGCAGGCAGCCTTAGACGCCGCCGGGATATCTCTGCGCACCGACCTCGACTTGTTGCAAGGCGCCGCCTGGCCCGAGCGCCCCGCACTGCCCGCTGAGCCCATTTACGAGCACCGCGCGCCCCACGCCCCCATGTCGCGCAGCACCAAGCTGGACCAACTGCGCCAGGCCATGGCGTGCCACGGAGCCACGCATCACGTGGTGAGCACGGTGGACGACATCGCCTGGATCACCAACCTGCGCGGCTCGGATGTGAACTACAACCCGGTCTTCTTGGCCCATGTGCTGGTGGCCCCCAGTGGCGTAACGCTCTTTGTAGGAGACGGCAAGGTACCCACGGCGTTGGCTGAAGGCCTGCGCGCAGAAGGCGTGTCACTGGCGTGTTATGAGGGTGCGAGAACCGCCTTGGGCCGTCTGCCAGCCGATGCAACCCTGTTGTTGGATCCCCGGCGGGTCACGCTGGGCTTGCGCCAGGCGGTACCAGCGTCAGTGAAGGTGATCGAGAGCATCAACCCCAGCACCCTGCTCAAGAGCCGCAAAACCCCACAGGAAGCTGAATTCATCCGCGAGGCGATGGTGCGCGATGGGGCGGCCATGTGCGCCTTTTACGCGTGGTTCGAGCAAGCCTTGGGGCGTGAGCGCATCACCGAGGTCACGGTAGACGAGCGCTTGAGCGCTGAGCGTGGCAAGCAGCCGGGCTTCGTGGGCTTGTCCTTCCCGGTGATTGCCGGCTTCGCCGCCAACGGTGCGATGCCCCACTACCGGGCCACGCCCAGCTCGCATTCGGTGATCGAAGGCAACAGCCTGCTTTTGATCGACTCGGGTGGCCAATACCTGGGCGGCACCACCGACATCACCCGGGTGTGGCCAGTGGGCCAGTTGAACTCCGCCATGAAGCGCGACTACACCCTGGTACTCAAGGGCACGATGGCCCTGTCGCGGGCCCGCTTTCCGCGTGGCACGCTCAGCCCCATGCTCGACGCCTTGGCGCGGGCGCCACTGTGGGAGCAGGGCATCGAGTTTGGCCACGGGACCGGACACGGCGTGGGCTATTTCCTGAATGTGCACGAAGGCCCCCAGAGCATCAGCAAGGCCATACCCGAGCCGCATATGGCCATGGAGCCCGGGATGATCACCTCCGTCGAACCCGGCGTTTACCGACCCGGGCAATGGGGTGTGCGCATTGAAAACCTGGTGCTCAATGTCGCTTCCACCACGCCCGAAAACGGCGGCTTTGGCGAATTCCTCGAGTTCGAGACCCTGACCTTGTGCCCGATCGACACGCGGTGCATCGATCGATCCTTGATGCGCCAAGACGAGCTGCACTGGCTTAATGCCTATCACGCTGTGGTGCGCGAGCGCCTGTTGCCCTTTGTTCAGGGCGACGCCCGGGCGTGGCTCATCGAGCGGACGCAAGCCCTTTGAGCGCCCATGCCCCGGACAGGAGCGCTGCGGGCGCAGATCTGCCGGTATCCTGCCTACACAATGCTCTAGCGGCCTATGAGCAAGGCCACTGCAGCGGCGGTGCGCTGTGTGCAACCTTCAGGTTGGCCGCTCGTGAATGCAAGGAACTGCCGCCGCGCTTCGCGTCTGTCTTGGAGACCTTGCTGCAGCCTTTGGAATCGAGCGCTCTGTTCAGCGAGGAAAGCTGTGCCTTCAGCCGACACGATCTGGCCGCACCCTTGCGCCAGTGGCTGCAGGCCGCACAACTGAAGGCGCAGCAGCCAGGGGCAGCCGCGCACAGCGCTGCACCGTAAGCCCGCGTGGAGCAAACGGGATGAGTGAGTCCTGTAACCGGCGCCAGACCATGGCGGCCTTGCTGGGGCTGGCGTCCTGCTCCGCGATGGCCTCAGGCCCAGCGGCAGGCAGCCGCAGCCTAAAGCCCAGCGCTGGCCTGGGGCCGGTGGTACCGCTGGGGGGCAGCGTGCGCTTTGACAACCCGGTGGTGTGGAAGCGCCTGGTGGAATTGGCTGGTGGGCCCGGCGCTCGGTTTGCCGTGATGAGCATGGCCGCCGGGCGGCCCGAGCGGGCGGCCAGCCTGGCCCAGCAGGCCCTGCAGCGCGCCGGCGCCAGGGCCGACTGGGTAGCAGTGGCCCCCGTCTTGAAGGACCTAGACTTGGCCGCGGCCGTACGCGAGCCCAAGTGGGTACAGATGGTGCTGGCCTGCCAGGCCGTGTTCTTCACAGGCGGCGCCCAAGCACGGATCGTGGACACCTTAAGGCCGGGCGGCCAAGACAGCCCGCTCTTGCAGGCGGTGCGCGCGCTGCAGGCCCGCGGCGGGCTGGTGGCCGGCACATCAGCCGGGGCGGCGGTCATGAGCCGAACCATGTTCCGCGATGCACCGTTCGTGACTTCGGTGCTCAAGGGCATTTTGAGGCGTGGCGTGGAATACGCTCCGGGCTTGGCCTTTGGCCCCGATGGCCTGTTCATCGATCAGCACTTCCTCAAGCGCGGCCGGGTGGGCCGCATGATTCCGCTGATGCTGAGCACCGGTGATCGGCTGGGCCTGGGCGTAGACGAAGATTCGGCAGCCCTGATCCACGATAACGAGGTCGAGGTGCTGGCCGGCCGCGGCGCGCTCTTGGTGGAGCTGCACGCGGCGGTACAGGGTATAGAAAACGGGGCTTTGAGTTTGCAGGGCGCGCGCCTGTCGCTGATGGAGCCCGGCGACCGTTTCAATTTGGAAACCGGCCGTCTGCAGCCCTCTGAGGCCAAGTTGGTTGCACCGGTAGCCTTCCGTGCGCCGAACTTCGACCCCACCTTTGAGTTCGATCGCTACTTCATGGACATTCTGGGGGACTACGCCATCGTGGACGCCATGACCCAGCTGGTGGATGGCCCCAAGCAACAGGTGCGGGGATTGGCCTACACGCCCCTGCTGCGTCCTGGCGATGGCCGGCGTGACCTGGGCTTTGAATTCATTCTGACGCGCGATGAACACACGCGGGCCTGGGCTCCCGTGGGCACGGGAGGCGACCCCTACACCATCGAGCGGGTGCGCCTGGATATCCGACCGGTTCGGGTACCTCAGCCCTTGCTGCGCGACTGGTCGGAGCCGGCTTGATGATCGAACAGCGCCATGAATTGCCCCCTGCAGCACCAGGCCACCCCGCCCATCTCCTGAGCTTGCACTACGGGTCTGCAGCCAAAGGCCCGAAGGCCTATCTCCAATGCGCCTTGCATGCCGATGAGATTCCCGGCCTGCTGGTGGGCGTGCATCTTCGGCGTGAACTGGCGCGTTTGGAAGCGCAGGGGCGGATTCAAGGCGAGGTGGTGTTGGTGCCTGCGGCCAATCCCTTGGGCGGGGCACAGGCCGTGCTGGGCGGCCAGATCGGCCGCTTCGATTTGGCCACCGGCATCAACTTCAACCGCGGCTACTGCGACCTGCTGCCGGCCCTGATGGAGACCCTTCCCGAGCGTCTGGGCCACGACGCGGCAGCCAACACCAAGCTCATCCGACAAAGCTGCCGCGAGGCCCTGCAGGCTTGGGAGCCCGCCTCGACACCCGAGGCGCTCAAGCGCCTGTTGCAGAGCATGGCAGTCGATGCCGACACGGTGTTAGACCTGCACTGTGACGGCCAAGCCCTTATGCACCTGTATGCCCCGACGCCTTGGGTCAACACCGCCTTGGCGCTGGGCCGCTGCCTGGATGCCCGCTTGGTGCTGCTGGCCAAGGAGTCGGGCGACAACCCCTTCGATGAATCCGTCTCCCGCCATTGGTGGGAGCTGCAAGACGCCCATGCAGGCGTGCACCCCGTCGAGCTGGGCTGCTTTTCCACCACGGTCGAGCTGCGCGGTGAGGCCGACGTCAGCCACGACACCGCCGCACGCGATGCTCAAGGCCTGCTGGCTTTCTTGGAACAACGCGGGCATTTGGCCCCGGGTAGCATCAAGCCGCTGGGCCCAAGCAGCGCCTGTGAGGCCCTGCCCCTAGAGGGCGTTGATCCCTTGACCGCACCCTGCGGCGGCGTCTTGGTGTTGTGCTGTGAACTCGGCCAGGCGGTGCGCATGGGGCAAGTAGTGGCCGAGGTGATCGATCCGCTGAGCGCGCAGTCCACCCCCGTGCTCAGCCGAATCGACGGCCTGTTTTTTGCCCACAGCAAGACCCGCTGGGCGTTGCGCGGCGAGCGCATCGGCAAGGTGGCCGGCGCGCAGGCCTTTCGCAGCGGCAAGTTGTTGTCGCTGTAGCGCCTTTACTTGATAGGCTTGAAGCGCACCCGCTTGGGGCGTGCCCCCTCCTCACCCAGACGCTTCTTTTTGTCGGCTTCGTACTCCTGGTAGTTGCCGTCGAAGAAGGCCCACTGCGAGTCGCCCTCACAGGCCAAGATATGGGTGCAGATGCGGTCCAAGAACCAGCGGTCGTGGCTGATGATCATCGCGCTGCCGGCGAACTCGAGCAGGGCCTCTTCCAGCGCGCGCAGTGTTTCCACATCAAGATCGTTGGACGGCTCATCCAGCATCAACACATTGCCGCCGCGCGCCAGGGTCTTGGCCAGGTGCAGCCGGCCGCGCTCGCCACCGGAGAGCTGGCCCACCATCTTCTGCTGGTCGTTGCCCTTGAAGTTAAAGCGGCCCAGGTAGGCACGTGAGGGCATCACGAACTTGCCGATGGTCAGGCTGTCCAGCCCGCCGGAGATGTCTTCCCACACCGTCTTGCCGCCGTCTAGGCTTTGGCGCGACTGGTCAACAAAGGCCAACTGCGCGGTTTTGCCAATGACGATCTCGCCGCTGTCGGGTTGCTCCACGCCCTGCAGCATGCGAAACAGCGTGGACTT
>SXGQ01027558.1_pt1 | contig 18581 bp, 14 predicted proteins | sample 3178371 | NCBI WGS metagenome assembly SXGQ01 (sample SAMN11356859, study PRJNA531348) | freshwater metagenome | isolation source: freshwater sample F1-20 | place: China: Fuxian Lake, Yuxi | collected 2017-12-25 | reverse complement strand
GACCAGGGGACAGGCGTACATTAATCAGATGCCGACCCCGGATGACTTCTTCGCGATCGACCTGCGAGTCGGAACGGTCCTCGAGGCCGCCCCGTTCCCTGAGGCGCGGAAACCGGCCATCCAACTCATGATCGACTTCGGCCCCGAGCTCGGCGTGCGACGCTCGAGCGCCCAGATCACCACGCATTACACTCCGGAGACCCTCGTCGGTCGGCAGGTGATCGCCGTGACCAACATCGGCACCCGGAAGATCGCGGGATTCACGAGCGAGGTCCTCGTCTTGGGCGCGATGCCGGGACCGACCGAGGTCGTCCTCCTGAATCCCGACCACCCTGTCCCCAACGGAACCCGCATCGGATGACGCCTCTTGCCCGCTCGCTTCGGCTCGCCCTCGTGGCGCTCCTCGCCCTCGCCGGCACCACCCCGCTCGACGCGCAGGAGCGCCAGCCCCTCTACCTGATCAACGCCAACGTCGTCGATGGCATCTCCGGCACCGTCGTGCGTGACGCGACGATCGTGATCGAGGGGACGAAGATCACACGCATCGCCTCGAAGCTCTCGCTACCGCGCGGCGGTGGGGTGCGGGTGATCGATCTCGCGGGGCGCTGGGTCGCGCCAGGATTGATCGACGCGCACACGCACATCGCGACCCTCGCGAACGCCAAGCGCGCCCTCTTCTCCGGCGTCACCACCGTCCGCTCGGCGAGCGTCCCCTCCTTCCAGGATGTCGCGATGCGCGAGCAGGCGCGCGCGGGACAGATCCTCGCCCCCGACGTGCTCGCGGCCGGCGTCTTCGTCACGCCGAGCCTCGGGGAGACCGTCCTCGCCGATCAGCGACTTGGTGCGTTAGCCGGTGGCGTCACCACCCCGGAGCAACTCCGTGCCCTCGTCCGCGTGAACCTCGATCGCGGGGTGGACTGGATCAAGACACGTGGCACCGAGCGCGCCGGACTCCCTGATACCGACCCGCGCAAGCAGGTCTACGATCAGGCCGAGTTGCGGGCGATCGTCGAGGAGGCGGCAATGAAGGGGATCCCGGTGATGGCGCATGCGCACGGGGACGAGGGGGCGTATGCCGCAGTCGCCGCGGGGGCGAAGAGCATCGAGCATGGGACCTTCCTCTCCGATTCCACCTTGCGGCTCATGAAGCAGAGGGGCGCCTGGTTCGTCCCGACCCTCTCGACGGTGGTCGACCTCGCGCGGCCCGGCGGTGACTACGATGATCCGGTGCTCACGCTCCGCGGCGAGTATATGCTCCCGCGACTCGAGCAGACCATCCGCAACGCGCATGCGCTCGGCGTGCGGATCGCCGCTGGTGCCGATACCGATTACGGGGCGGAGAGCCTGACGCGGATCTCACATGAGGTGATGCGCTTCCGCGCGCTCGGGCTCTCACCGGTCGAGGCACTCGCCACGGCGACGAGTGGGGCCGCCGAGCTCCTGGGAATCGGCGCGCGCACCGGACGCGTGGTCGAGGGCTACGAGGCCGATCTGATCGTCCTTGAGGGGAACCCGCTTGACGATGCCAGCGTCCTCCAGGATGTGCTCATCGTGATCACCGATGGGCGCGTCGTCCTGAATCGCACGCCCTTCGGGCGGCAGGGAGCACGATGAGTGGGAAGGTGAACGAGGTCGCGGTCCGCTGGGGTGGCGCGCACCGCTTCGATGGCGGTCGCCCCGGGAGCGCGGCGACGATCCGGCTCGACGCATCGGGGGAGACGGGGCCGACCCCGGTCGACGCGCTCCTCTGTGCGCTCGCGAGCTGCACCGGGGTCGATGTCGTCGACATCCTCGAGAAGCGTCGCACCCCGGTGGCCTCGCTGGACATCGCGGTGACGGGACAGCGGGCCGATGCGGTCCCGGCGCGCCTCACGGCGGTCGAGCTTCGCTATCGGATCAGCGGGGCCGGGATCGAGCGGGCACACGCCGAGCGTGCGATCGAGCTCGCGGTGACCAAGTACTGCTCGGTGCGGGATTCACTCGACCCGGATCTCGCGGTCACCTGGACGCTCGAGTTGAGCGCGTGAGGTCCCGCAGGAGCGACATGCGGTCGATGTGTGGAGTCAGTACCCGTCGCGGGTCCAGACGAGGACCATCCCACAGCGGCGATCCAGTCCGTTGAACTTGGCTGGTACCGTCGCGGGGCCATTGTAGACCTCGATCCCGGCGATCTCGCGTGGTGTGGGGAGGAGCTCGAGCGGGAAGCGCGGGGGCATCGGCACCCCATCGATCACGATCTGCATCGCGCAGGCGTTGGCGCCATCCCCGAAGATCGATCCCCCCTCACGCCTGCTGATCGCGACAAGCTCGGAGATACCCGAGGGGTTGGGGCTCGGGGCGAGCGCGATGGACGGCGCGAGCCGCAGGTAATCGGCGGCCACGGGGAGATTTCGCTTCTCGATCTGCTCCTGCGTGAGGAAGAATCCCACCCCCTGGCGACGGCGTTCCTCGAACTCCAAGAGGCGGAGCGACTGGCGGCGCTCGGAGACGATCACCGTGTCGAGCTGCGGGAGCGCCGGTTCCAAGGTGAAGGAGAGCCGCAGGGTATCGCGAGCTCCGACCTGGACGATCGAGGAGGTGGGGCGGAACCCGATGCGCCGGACGATCAGGAGATACTGCCCTGGTGGGACGTCGACGAATCGAAAGCGCCCCGCCGCGTTGGTCTGCATCCGGATCTCGGTCCGGAGAATCACCACCTCGGCGAAGGGGATGGGACGCAGCGCGGTATCGGCAACGGCACCATCGATCACCCCGGTCGCCCGGGGCGTAGCGGTCGACTCGGTTCGGCGCGCGGGACTCGCCCACTGCGCCCCCACCGGCGCGGCGAGGAGGAGGAGACCGAGGATTGCGATGCAGCGCGACGAGCGGGGGGGGCGGAGAATCCGAGCCATGGGTGTGCCGCATTCTACCCCGAGCTCCGGAGCTTTGTCACGGGACCGACGGACCTGCGCTGACCCCCCTTGCGGGGATTTCCCGGTGGCCGTCATTTCGGGGGGGTCACCCCGAGGTCCCATTGGCGTCCAAGCCCGGCGGACCCCCGTCGTGTGATGCAGGGACCTCACCCCTTCCTTCCTCATTCGGAGGTCATGTGGCAATGCGGAGCGTCTTGGCGGTGCTCCTCGTCTTGGGACTCGGTGGGAACAGCGCCGTCCAAGCCCAACAGACGCGGGAGATCACCGGAAAGGTCACCCAGACGGGCGGCGCGCCCATCGCGGAGGCCAGCGTCAGCGTCCTCGGCCAGCAGGTCGGCGCCCGGACGAGTGCGACGGGCGAATATCGCCTGCGCGTCCCGGCGGGGGAGGTCACCCTCCTCGTCCGCGCGATCGGCTTCAAGCGCGCCTCCGCAAAGGTTGGCGCCGCGAGCTCGACGCAGGACTTCTCCCTCGAGAAGGACGTGCTCCAGCTCGAAGGCGTGACGGTCACCGGGGCCGCGACGACCATCGACAAGCGCAACGCCACCACCCCGGTGGCGAGCGTCAACACCGATGAGCTCAACCGGGTCCCGGCGCGCTCGATCGAGAACCAACTCTCCGGCAAAGTCCTCGGCGCCCGCATCTTCGAGAACAACGGAGCCCCCGGCGGTGGCGCGCAGATCCAGATCCGCGGCGCCACCTCGATCATCGGCCAGGGCGACCCGCTCTACGTGATCGATGGGGTCATCGTCTCGAACGCGCAGATCCCGAATGGGCTCAACGCGATCTCCCGCGCTGGCGGAACCGCTATCGGCGGTGGGCAGGATAACGCGGTCAACCGCCTCGCCGACCTCAACCCCGCCGACATCGAGTCGGTCGAGGTCCTCAAGTCGGCGGCGGCGAGCGCGATCTACGGCTCCCGCGCGACCAACGGTGTGGTGGTGATCACCACGAAGCGCGGCCGGGCCGGGGCGCCGAGCTGGAACGTGACGCAGCGCGTCGGCCAGGCGAGCCTCTTCCGCCCGATCGGCTTCCGTCGCTGGGATACGATCAGCGACCTGGTGCCGGCTGGTGACTCGACCCTCTGGGTCGGCAATCCGGCGGCGGTCGCGGTGGCGCGGCAGCTCTGCAACCCGAACTGCACCAACTACGACTACGAGCGGCAACTCTTCGGCCGCACCGATCCGACCTTCGAGACGATCCTCTCGACCCGTGGCGGGGCTGGCGCCACCAAATACTTCGCCTCGGTCAGCGACAAGCAGGAGGCCGGGATCATGCTCCGCACCGGGGCGCGACGTACCTCGGGGCGTCTCAACCTCGACCAGACCGTCGGGCAGAACCTGACCCTCTCCGCGGGGCTCAACGTCACCCGCAACTTCAACCAGCGCGGCGTCACGAACAACAACAACGCCGGCATCTCGCCGACCTATGACCTGGGCTACATCCCCCACGTCATCGACCTCCGTCGGCAGGCCGACGGGAGCTACCCGGTGAACCCCTTCTACGCCGGCGGTTCCTCGGTCTCGAATCCCTTCGCCAACACGGAGTACATCAAGAACAACGAGGAGACCTGGCGCCAGACGGGGAACTTCCGCGCGGCCTACCAGGCGCTCACCACGTCGCAGCACAGTGTGAACGTCTCCTACCAGATGGGCGTCGACCGCTTCCATCAGGACGGCCTCGCCTTCTCCCCGGGCTTCCTGCAGTTCGAGCCGAACGACACCTATCCGGGGACCTCGTCGATCTCGACCTCGATGGTCTTTCTGATGAACCAGGGGGTCAACGTCGTCTGGACTTACACCCCCTCCATCTCCTGGGTGGGGAGCCTGACCACCTCGGTCGGCGGGTCGAGCGAGGACCAGTTCCAAAAGACCTACCGGACGCTCGGCCGCGGGCTGATCCCAACGACGGGGATTACCTCCGGGGCCACGATCACCTCGGTGGAGGATGGCCGCACGCAGTTCCGTGACCAGTCGATCTACCTCAATGAGCAGGCGCTCCTGCTGAACGAGGCGCTCTCGATCAATGCCGGCTTCCGCATGGACCGCTCCTCGGCGAATGGGGACCGCGAGACGTTCTACCTCTTCCCGAAGTTCTCGGCGGCGTACCGCTTCACGAATCCCCTCCCCTTCACCGACGAGGTCAAGCTCCGCGTCTCGCAGGGGCAGTCGGGGAACCGGCCGCGCTGGGCCGATCGCGACGTGCTCTATGCGAACGGTGGCCTCCTCGACGGGAGGGGCTCGCTCGTCTCGGCGAGCACCCTCGGTAATCCGAACATCAAGCCGGAGACGATGACCGAGACCGATGTGGGCGTCGACGCCTCCTTCCTCTCCCAGCGGCTCAACCTGGAGATCTCGCGGTACAGCCGCGTGATCACCGATCTCCTCCTCACCTTCCCCCTCCCACCGTCGTCGGGGCTCACCCAGCAGATCATCAACGGGGGCCAGCTCTCGGTCAACGGGTGGGAGGTCGGGCTCTCCGCGATCCCGATCCAGACGGGGAACTTCACCTGGACGACCCGGATCAACTTCACCAACAACGTTCAGATGGTGGACACGATCCCGGTGCCGGCGTTCGCGGTGCCCGGGTCGTTCGGCTCCACCTACGGCCGCAACCGGATCGTCTCAGGGGAGCGCTCGACCTGGGTCTGGGCGAACGCCCCGCTCCGGCCGAATGGCTCCGGAGGATTCGTTTCGACCGACACGATCGTCGGCGACGCGAACCCGGTCCATCAGACCCAGTTCTCCAACGACTTCACCTGGGGGAACTGGACCCTCTCCGCGCTGCTCGACTGGCGCAACGGCGGGCTCGTCTCGAACATGACGATGAACCTCTGGGACGAGGGTGGGAACTCGCGAGACTTCGATACGCCATTCACCACACCGGACGGGACGGAGACGACCCGTGGGCTCTACCGCTACTATGACACCTTCTCGGCGGGCGACAGCCGCGTCTACATGCAGCCGGGGACCTTCCTCAAGCTCCGTGAACTGACGGTCTCCTACGCCGCCCCGAATCGGATGGTGCAGCGCTACCTGAAGGGGGCGCGCGACCTCCGTGTCAGCCTGAGCGGACGTAATCTCTTCATGAAGACCGATTACTGGTCCTATGACCCGGAGTTCAACAACTTCGGGAACACGAACTTCAACCGCTTCATCGACCTCGCGCCCTTCCCCTCAAGCCGGCAGTTCTTCCTCAGCGTCGATGTGGGGTACTAAGCCATGAAGACCATCATCCAGAAGGGCCTCATCCTCGGCCTCACCGGCGTGACCCTCGGGCTCGCCGCCTGCAGCGCCGATCCGCTCGCCGTGAAGAACCTCAACTCCCCGACGGTCGAGGGGGCGGGGGCCGATCCGGGAGCGCTACAACTCCAGGCCACCGGGGTGCTCCGGCAGCTCCGTGGCGGACTCCCGGGGTACATCACCACCGTCGCGCGCTTCGGGCGCGAGGGGTACATCTACACCCCCAACGAGGGACGCAACACCTCGCACTACCTCATCGGGCTCTCCGGGCAGAACAAGCTCGACCCGGCCGGGTTCGCGGTGGGGACGTGGGGGGGCAACTACGGGAATCTCCGCGACCTCTTCAACCTCAAGAACGTCTTCTCGACGAGCACGACGCTCTTGGCCGCGCAGAAGTCTGCCGGGCTGGGTTTCGCCCGGACCCTCGAGGCGCTCGAGCTGCTCTACGTCATCTCGACGCGCGACTCCCTCGGGGCCGTGGTGCAGATCAACCAGGATGCCACCGACCTCGCGCCCTTCGTCTCGCGCGACTCGGTCTACAAGTACATCCTGGCGACCCTCGCGACCGCGGACGGTGAGCTCGCCGCCGGCGGTGCGGCCTTCCCCTTCTCTCTGACGGCGGGGTTCACCGGGTTCAACACCCCGACGACCTTCCGACAATTCAATCGGGCGGTGACGGCCCGGGCGGCGGTCTACTATGCCACCCGCGGCGGGGGCGCGACGGCATGGACGACGGCGCAGACCGCGATCGGCGCCTCCTTCCTCAACCGGGCGGCGTCCACCGCCGCGGCGATGAATGCCGGCATCTACCACATCTTCTCCAGCACCACGGGGGACGCGCTGAACGGGCTCGGTGGGAACGCCGACTTCCTCACGCATCCGAGCTATGCCACCGACCGGGAGACCGGAGACAACCGGGCCGCGAAGTGGAGCGTCCTCACGGTCCCGCGCAACGCACCGCAGGGGCTCGGGATCCCCACCAACCTCGCCGTGGCGCGCTACGCCACCAACGTGGTGCCCGTCCCCGTTATTCGGAACGAGGAACTGATCCTGCTTGACGCCGAGATCCGGTGGAACACTGGCGACAAGGCCGGCGCGGTGGCCGACCTCAACGCCATCCGCACCTATGCGGGCCTCGCGGCCAGCGCGGTGACGACGGCCTCCACCAACACGGCGTTCGAGGACGAGCTGCTCAAGCAGCGCCGCTTCGCGCTCTTCGCCGAGGGCCACCGCTGGGTCGATATGCGGCGCTATGGCCGGCTCGACCAGCTCCCGCGGGACATCACCACCGGCACCAACGCGCACTTTGTGGCGCGGGTGATGCCGATTCCGCAATCGGAGTGCCTGGTGCGCGCCCGGGCGAACGACCCGGCGCTCGCGGGCCCGGGGTGCTGATCGGTTCGATGTAGCAGGCTGGGCATGGAACGAGGGGGTCCGGTGCCGATCGGCGCCGGGCCCCCTCGTCATTTCACCCCGGGCTCAGCGGCGAATCTCCCGAAGGAGGTGCGCTGCCTCCGGGAGGATCAACCGCTCGAGGGCGAGTCCCACCGCTGCCTTCGAGCCCGGGAGCGAGATCAGGAGCTTCCCCTTCGCGCTCCCCGCCGTCGCGCGCGAGAGCATCGCCGCCGTCCCGATCTGTTCCTGATAGCCCAAGAGTCGGAAGAGTTCGCCGAACCCCGGGATCTCCTTCTCGAGCAGGGGCCGCACCGCCTCAATGGTCCGATCGCGTGAGCCGAGTCCCGTCCCCCCGGTGATGACGACGAGATCGAGATCGTCCCGACCCAGCCATGCGGTGAGGAGGGTACGGACCCGCGCCTCGTCGTTTGGGAGCAGCGCCCGCTCGATCACCGAATGGCCCGCCGCGATGAGGCCGTCGCGCAGGACCACCCCCGATTCGTCGGTCTCGATGGTCCGGGAGTCGGTGACGGTCAGGATCACCGCGCGGAGGACGGCGAAGCGCTGCGCATCGGCGCGATGGGCGGCGGTGCCCTCGGGGAGCTGGCTCATCCGGGGAATATCGTCCCGCTTGCCTTGCCGCACCACACATCGGAGCTTTCGGGCATGCAGATCTCCCACCTGCGCGAGGAGTACCGCCGCGCCAGCCTCGATGTCACCGACGTCGCCGCCGACCCCCTCGCCCAGTTCCGCGATTGGTTCCAGCAGGCGCAGCAGGCCGAGGTGATCGAACCGAATGCGATGGCGCTGGCGACGAGCGACGGCGAGGGGCATCCCAACTGCCGGATGGTCCTCCTCAAGGAGGCCGATGCCCGTGGCTTCGTCTTCTTCACCGACTACCGCAGCATGAAGGGGCAGGAGATCGACGCGACGGCGCATGCCGCGCTCTGCTTCTGGTGGGCCCCGCTCGAACGGCAGGTGCGCCTCCAAGGTCGCGTGGAGCGGATCGACGCCGCGGAATCCGCGGCCTACTACAAGCAGCGCCCTCGCGGCAGTCAACTCGGCGCCTGGGCCTCAGCGCAGAGCTCGGTCCTCCCTGATCGCGAGACGCTCGAGGCTCGGCACGCCGAGCTCGATGCGACGTATCCGGGCGACACCGTCCCGCTCCCGGCGCACTGGGGTGGGTTCCGTGTGATCCCGTCGACGTATGAGTTCTGGCAGGGACGACCGAGCCGGCTCCATGATCGGATCCGCTACCGGCTCGCGAGCGCGGGCGATACCCGCTGGGTGATCGAGCGACTCAGCCCCTGAGCACGTGCTGATCAGCTCGTGATGACCCGCATCACCCTTTGAGCTTCTCGAGCGCCTCGCGCGCCGGCTTGAGCGTGGGATCGGTGGCGATCGCCTGCTGGTAGGCGCTCCGTGCATCGGCGATGCGCCCCGACTTCTCGAGGATCATCCCGAGCCGGTAGTGCACCTGCGCGCGACTCGGCACCCCGATCGTCACGGGCCATGCGGGGCCAGCCAACACCTCACGAAGGTAGCGCTCCCCCTTGGCGAGCTGCTGGCCACTCGTCCCGGCGAGTCGGCCGTACTGGATCCGTGCGGCGAGATCGGTGGGGCGCCTCGCAAGAAACGCATCGAGCGTGGCGAAGGCCGCAGCGGTGCGCCCCCACCCCGCCTGCCGTTGGGCGAGCTGCACCACGGGCGCCGAGCTATCGGGGGCGGCGGCGATCGCGGCGCGGAGTGCGCGCTCCACCCCGGTGGTGTCCCGCGCACGCGCGGCCAGGGTGGCCGCCGCCATCTGGCCGCGCATCGGATTCAACTTGAGCAGCGCGCGCTGTTGCTCACGTGCCTTCTCCTCGCTCCCCCCCATCACGCCGGGCGCGAACGCATAGAAGAAGATCAGTCCCTCGCGTGCCTCGACGAGCGAGGGATCGAGCGCGACCGCCTCCTCGAACGCCGCCTTCACGCGCCGCGCGAGGAAGGGCTGCCGCACCGTGCTCGCCGTCGCCGCCTGCGCACCGACCGCCTGCCCGAGCCGCAGGTGATACTCGCCGACCTTGGGGTTGGCCGCGATCGCCTTGGCAAACTGTGCCTCGGCCTTGGCCGGTTCGTTGGCCTGGAGGAGTCGCATCCCCTCGGCGAGCGCCGCCCGATCGGGCTGCGCGGCGACAGCGAGCGGTGCGAGGAAGCACATGAGGACTCGGACGCGTGGGATCAACATCCTACCACTCATTTTCCGTCTCCCGGATCTCTCCACGTAGCTTGCCATAGCTCTCGTGGCGATCCGCACTGACCGCACCCTCGGCCACCGCCGCGCGGATGGCGCACCCCGGCTCCACCTCATGCCGGCAGTCTTGGAACCGGCAGCTCCCCAGATAGGGGCGGAACTCGGGGAAGCACTGATCAAGCGACTCAGAGGGGAGTCCCCAGATCCCGATCTCGCGCAGCCCCGGCGTATCGACGAGATACCCCTCGTCACCATCCGGCAGGGGGATCAGCTTCGCACCGACGGTCGTGTGACGCCCCTTGTTCACCGACTCGGAGATCTCCTGCGTGCGAAGTGCGAGTCCAGGATGGAGCGTATTGAGCAACGAGGACTTGCCGACCCCGGAGGGTCCCGTGACCCCGGTGATCCGCCCATGCAGTTCGTGTCGAAGCGTCTCGAGCCCATCGCCACGCTTGGCACTCGTGAGATGCACGGCGTACCCGGCAGCGCGGTAGGGCGTCGCGAGCCGCTCCACCTCGCCGGCATCACTCACGAGATCGACCTTGTTGAGCACGAGCTGCGGGCGCAGGTCGTTGGCCTCGCAGATCACGAGGAAGCGATCGATCATCCGGCGATGTGGCTCTGGCTTGGCCACGGCGAAGACCACGAGGACCTGATCGAGGTTGGCCGCGAGGACGCGGACCCCGTGGCGCCCGCCGGGCTCGCGCCGAGAGAGCTCACTGGTACGTGGCGCGATCGCGGTGATCCGCCAGCCGCTCCCGCGCTCCTCGGGCTCGATGGTCACATGGTCGCCGACGGCGAGCTTGAGCGTGCCACGCTCCTCCTGCTTGAGCCGACCCGCGAGCGCCGCCTCATGATCGACGCCGGTCGTGGTGTGCACCCGCCAGACACCACCCGTGCCCTCGATGACGGTCCCCTGCAGTGCGCTCATCGCTCGGTCTCGCGGCGCTGCCGGATCAGGTCATCGAGGACGCGTTGCACCGCCGGCAACGCCATCGCGCCAAGCGCGGCGAGCGCCTCATCACGACTCGCCCCCCACGCGAGGAACTCGGACTCCAGATGCCCATCGACCCCTTGGGCGCCGTAGCGCTTCCACTGGACGAAGAGGATGAAGGCGCCATAGGGACGCTCCGCCTCCTCCGTGCGATCGACCATCAGCTCCACGGAGTACGAGGCACCATCCTTTCCTTCGAATGCGGCTGGTCGCGCATGGACCGCCGCGTACCCCCCGATGGTCCGCTCGTCGCCCTTGGCGTGATCGGGGGGGAGGAAGCGACTCACCGCCGCGACACCATCTCGCGCACCACATTCCCCGCGATGAAGGCGATGTTCGCTGGCCGCTCCGCCAGGCGCCGCATGAGGTAGGGATACCACTGCGTGCCGAAGGGGACGTATACGCGCACTCGCCACCCCTCGCGGACGAGTCGCTCCTGCAGATCGCGTCGCACGCCATACAGCATCTGGAACTCGAACCGCTCCGGACCGATCCCCGCCGCACGGGCGAAGCCGATGGCCCGGGTGATAATCGTCTCGTCGTGCGTCGCGAGCCCCGGGTAGTTCCCGCGCGTCATCAGTCGCTGCATCCCTTCCACGTAGGTCGCATCGACATCGCGCTTGTCCGGAAAGGCGACGGTCGCCGGTTCGAGATACGCTCCCTTGCAGAGCCGCACACGACACCCCTGGCCGATCGCCCACTCGATGTCGTCGAGCGTGCGACGGAGCGCGCTCTGCAACACGATCCCGACCTGCTTGGGATACGCGGGAGAGAGGCGCTGTCCGAAGAAGTCGAGGGTCCGCTGCGTGTACGCACTCCCCTCCATATCGAGGCGCACGAATGAATCGTACGTCTTGGCTCGCTCGAGGATCTCCGTCGTGACCTCGGCGCAGAGCGCATCACGGATGTCCTGCCCGAGCGCCGTGAGCTTCACCGAGACGTTGGCGTTCAACCCGCGCCGTGCCATCTCATCGAGGAGCGCGAGATACTGCCGCCCCGTCTCACGCGCCTCCGCCTCGTTGGTAACCGATTCGCCCAGGAGATCGAGCGTGGCGGAGATCCCGGCGGCATTGAGCTCGGCGACGGCATCACAGGCCGAGGTGATCGTCTCGCCAGCAACGAAGCGCGAGGCGAACCCCTTCGCCAGGCCGTTGTGACGGACGAAGCGGAAGATCTGCGGCTGGCGCGAGAGATAGAGGAGGGTGTTGCGGAGCACGAGACGAGTGGGGTGGCGAAGGGATCAGCGCGGTGCGAGCCGCACCGAAGCGGGGAGCGGTGCGAGGAGCCGCTGCACCGGATGAGGCGCCCCGAGCGTCAAGGCCGCATCGAGGACGTTCCAGGTGGTGAGCCCATCGTCGCTCTCGGGCTCGAGGAGGATCGCGGCGAGGAGCGCGAGGGGCTGCTGCGAGGGGATGACGATCGCCCCGCGCGGGAGCTCGAGCGTCGCCGACTCCCAGCGTCCCTCGACCCGTACCTCCTGATGCCCTTGGAAGGGCCGAGGGGCGCGGACGATCGAATCGAGGCGGAAGCGTTCGCCTCGCACCCGTTCGGTGCGGTCGAGCACCACCATCTGGATGCCGTGGGCCTCGAGCTTCGCGAGCGCCGCCGTCTGGTCGCCGCGGAGCACCCATCCCTGCGGAAGCGGGCGCGTGCGGGTCGCATCGAAGCGATCGTAGACCGGCATCTCGACCGCGGTGAAGACCTTCGAGCGCCGGAAGCCGCGGCGGAGCCCCGGTTCGTAGCGGACCGAATCCCCGGTCGGGATCAGCCGCTCGACGAGGATCGGCGCGGTGAACGGCGTCTTGGTCATCGTCGCACGGAGCGGGACCGGTGTCCCGACCGCAGGAATCGCCGCCTTCCGCGTCCGCGCGATGACCGTCGCCCCCTGCTCCGCCACGGCCCGCAGGAGCTCCAGCACATAGGCACGCGTCGCGAGCACCCGTCGCTCGAGGGGATCGTGCGAATACGCCTCGCTCAACACGCTCACGCGATTCCGCAGCCCGACGTAGTTCGTGCCGAAGCGCGGGACATGCTCATACGTCTCCCAGGCACCCTTGCTCAGCGAGGCGGGATCGTCCCGGCCGGCGAACTCCCCGCGGAAGTTCCCGTAATCGAAGGTCTCGAATCGATGGCGCTCACGGACGCGCTTCCGAAGGAGCGGGAGCAACGTGTCGCGTGTCCACGCTCCCGCCGGCGCGAGCGCGGGATCCATCGCCGCCGGATGCAACGAGGGGGAATAGGTCAGCGCGTAGCCATGGTAGGACCCGTTCGTCGTATGCAGGTCGACGAAGACATCGGGATCGGCGCGCAGGAACATCTGCAGCGAGGCCTGCGTCTCCGGCGCCTCCGCCTTGATGTAATCCCGATTGAGATCGAGACCGGCGGCATTGGGGCGATTCCCCACCCGCTGCGGCCCGTTCTGCGCGCCCCGCACCCGCTCCTGTGGGCCGAAGGCGTCGTTCCCGTCGGCGTTGTAGATCGGGATCGCGATGAGCACGATCGAATCGAGCACATTCGGCTTCGGATCGAGTATGAGGTCGCGCAGGAGCGCCAACAGCGCCTCCTTCCCTTCCACCTCCCCGCCGTGGATGTCACCCTGCACATAGACGATCGGTTTGCCCGAAGCGCGTGCCTCCTCCGGCGTGCGCGGGAGCGGGCGCGAGACGATCACGGAGGGGATCACCCGCCCCTGGGTCGTCGTCCCGATCGTCCCACGCATCCAGGCGCCCGGTACACGACGCTCAAGCGAATCGAGGAAGGCGACGACATCAGCGTGTGATGACGTCTCCACATACCCTGTCGCCTCCGCGCGCGTCTGCTGCGCGGCGGCGGCTGACGCGCAGAGGGCGAGCCCCGCGCACATCCCCAGCATCGCGAGACGCCCCTGATGCCACGCGCTCACTGACTTCCTCATGCCGATCGCTCCGGTGATCCGATGTTCGCAGGGGTCCCACGGCGCCCACGGCAGGCGTCCGAGCAGTAGCGCACCTCCTCCCACACCTTCTCCCACTTCTTCCGCCAGGCGAAGGGGCGACCGCAGACCACACAGGTCTTGGTCGGGAGGTCACCCTTCCGTCGCATCTTCGGCATCGGGGTCAGCCCATCCTCAGACAGGCTTCCCGGTCGGCGGATAGAAGGTGCGGCTCGCGATGGCGTGCGTCTTCAGGAAGTCGCTCGGCACATACGGCCCACCATGCGTGGTGGCCAATGCCTCGAGGCGCCAGACGATCTCCCCGGCGCCGGTCGTGTCGGTGTAGCGGAACGGCCCGCCACGGAACGGGGGGAACCCGATCCCGAACACCGCACCGATGTCGCCATCGCGCGGCGAGCGCACGACCCCATCGGCGAGACACCGCACCGCCTCGTTCACCATCGCGAGGACAAGGCGCTGCTGGATGGCATGGGCCGACAGTTCGGTCGTCCGTGCGCCGCCGGGATAGAGCGCATAGACCGCACGGTCGACCCCGGTGCGCTTCCCCTTCTCGTCATAGCCGTAGAACCCCTTCCCACCCTTCCGACCGAGTCGGCCGGCCGCGACCACACGCGCCAGCGCCTCACTCGAGCGGATGCGATCGCCGAAGGCCTCCGCCATGATCGCCCCCGACTTCCCGGCGATGTCGAGCCCGACCTCATCGATGAGCGTGAAGGGACCCACGGGGAAACCGAAGGCGCGCATCGCGCGGTCGATCGCCTCCACCCGCACCCCTTCGTCGAGCAATCGGCCCGCCTCGGCGATGTACGGCGCGAGGATCCGGTTCACATAGAAGCCAGGCGCGTCGTTGACGACGATCACCGTCTTCCCGATGCGTCGCCCGAACTCCACCGCCCTCGCCGTGACCTCCGGTGCGGTCGTGGGCGTCACCACCACCTCGAGCAACGGCATCTTGTGCACGGGGGAGAAGAAGTGCATCCCGATCACCCGCTCGGGACGCACACTCGCCTCGGCGATCCGGGCGATCGGGATCGTGCTCGTGTTGGTCGCGAGCACGGCATCGGCGGGGAGCACCCGCTCGAGCTCACGCACCACGGTGTGCTTGACGCCGAGGTCCTCGAAGACCGCCTCGATCACCAAGGGGATCCGCCCGAACCCGGTGTAGCTCGCCGTGCCGGAGACGAGCCCGACGCGATCCTCGTATTCACGGCGCGTGATGTGCTTGCGCGTGAGCCCTTCGCGGAGCACATCGCGCACGCTGGCCAGCCCAGCTGCCACACGCTCGAGCGCCATGTCCTTGAAGCGGACGGGGATCCCCTGCTGCGCACTGACGGCGGCGATCCCCGCGCCCATGAAGCCGGAGCCTACCACGCCGATCCGATCGATCGTCGCCGTGACCGTCCCCTCGGGGACGCCAGCATCCTTCTTCAGCGCCGTCGTGGCGTAGAAGAGGAAGATGAGCTCCTTGCAGACGGGACTCATCGCGAGCTGCCCGAAGAGGCGCGCCTCCGTGGCGTAGCCCGCGCGCGCGCTTCCCGAGAAGGCAGCGCGCACCGCATCGATCGCGGCGGGGATCGCGGGATAGTTGCCCCCGGACTTCTTCATCGCGAGCTGCCGCGCCTGATGCAGGACAATCGCCCGTCCCACCGCCGTATCGTCGAGGGCGCGCGACAGCGTGGTGCGACGTCGGGTCTCCCGAATCCGGGGGATCTTCCCCTCGGCGAGCTCGCCCGCCCGCCGGATGGCGACCTCGCGCAGGAGACTCGGGTGCACGATCTCATCGATGAGCCCTAACTGGTTCGCCTTCTTCGCGCGGACGTTCCTCCCGGTGAGGATCATGTCGAGCGCCGCCTGCACCCCGATGCGTCGCGGGAGCCGCTGCGTGCCACCGGCGCCGGGGATCAGCCCCAGCTTGATCTCGGGGAGAGCGAAGATCGTCTTCGGCGTCTCCGCCGCGAGGCGATACGCCGCGGCAAGCGCGAACTCGAGCCCACCGCCGAGGCACGCCCCCTCGACCGCGACGACGAGCGGGACACGTCCCATCTCGATCCGTCGCATCAACGTGTGGCCGAAGGCGCTCGCCTGCGTGGCATCGTCCGCGCTCCGAAAAGCGAGGAACTGATCGATGTCGGCGCCGGCGATGAAGGTCCCCGGCTTTCCGCTGATGAGCACCGCCGCGCGGACCGCCTGGTCCTGCTCGAGCAACGCGAGATACCCGGTGAACTCCTCGATCACCGCCGGCGAGAACTTGTTGACCGATTCCCCGGGGAGGTCGAAGGTGAGGACGGCGATCCCGTCCTCCACGCTGAGCGAGAACGCCGTCGACTCGGTCATGCGCGCTCCACCACCATCGCGAAGCCGAGCCCACCGGCCGCACAGACGGTCATCAGGCCGAACTGGCCATCGCGACGGGCGAGTTCGTTCACGAGGGTCGTGGTCACGCGGGCGCCCGTCGCCCCGAAGGGATGGCCGATCGCGACCGAGCCTCCCATCACGTTGAGCTTCGCGCGATCCACCGCGCCGAGGGGCTTCGACTCCCCGGCGCGCTCGGCCCACCGCTGCGACTCGAACCCCTGCAGGTTCGAGAGCACCTGCGCCGCGAACGCCTCATGCATCTCGACGAGATCGATCTGATCGAGGGTGAGGCCCGCGCGCCGCAGCGCGAGCGGGGCCGCGAGCACCGGCGCCTGCAACAACTGTTCGCCCGGGTCGAGTGCCGCATAGGCGTAGGAGCGGATGTAGGCCTTCGGGGTGAGCCCGGCGGCCTTCGCCACATCCTCGCGCATCAGCAATACCGCCGCGCCCCCATCGGTGAGCGGTGAGGCGTTCCCCGCCGTCACCGTGCCGTACGCGCGATCGGAGACCGGGGAGAGTTTCGCGAGCTGCGCTGCCGTGGTATCGGCGCGGATCCCATTGTCGGCGGTGATCGGCGTTCGCAATCCGCGCTCCGGGAAGATCGGGAGGATCTCCGCCGTGAGCCGGCCATCGGCCGTACCCTGTGCCGCCCCATGATGCGAGGCGAGCGCGAGCGCGTCCTGCGCCTCACGGGTGATCCCATTCAGCTTCGCCATCTTCTCCGCCGACTGCCCCATCGTCTCCCCGGTCGTGGGCTCAGCGATCGCCGGGGTGACGGGGATCAGATCCTTGGGCCGGATCGCGGCGAGCGACCGCACCCGCTGCATCGGCGTCTTGGCGCGGCTCGCGGCGACGAGCGCATCGGAGAAGCCGCGCGAGTGGAGGATCGGGACGTTCGAGAGCGACTCGGCGCCACCCGCGATCGCGACCGTCGCGTGACCCAAGAGGATCTGGTCCGCCGCATCGGTGATCGCCTGATTCGCGGAGGCACAGGCACGGGACACCGTCCACGCCTGCACGCCCTTGGGGAGCAGCGGCATCAGCGCGATCTCGCGCGCGGGATTCGGCGCGAGCACGCAGGGAATCACCGTGCCGAAGGTCAGCAGATCGACGGCGGCTGGGTCGAGATCGGTGCGGTGGATCAACTCCGAGACCGCGAGCTTCCCGAGTTCGATCACGCCGAGCTGCTTCAGGAGCGTGCCGGCCTTGGCGAAGGGGGTCCGGACGCCATCGATGATGGCGACGCGATGGCCTGATCCCGGCCCTCCGAATGTTGGCGTCCGCATCCAGATAAACCTAGAGGGAGGGAATCGGCCTGGCAGGGGCGGCCGGGGGAGCGACCGAGGGCCAGTCGCTCCCGTTCCCGCGTTGGGGTACAATGGTGGGATGATGACCCTTCAACTCTCTCGCCTCCGCGCCGCCTGGCCCACCCGCCGCGTCGCCCTCGTCCTCGGTGCGGTGGTCCTCGCCGCCTGTTCCGGCACGAACGAGCGCCCCCCCGGCCTCTCACTCGCCCCCCTCGCCGCGCCCGCCCTCGGTGATGCCGCCGAGCCCTTCGTGGCGAGCACTCCGGATGGTGGGGTCACCCTGAGTTGGCTCGAGCGACAGGCCGACTCCTCGGTCGCCCTGCGGTTCGCGACCCTCGCGGGGGGCGACACCAGCTGGAGCGCCCCGCAGGAGATCCTGCGCCGCACCGACCTCTTCGTGAACTGGGCCGATTTCCCCTCGCTCGTCACGCTCGCCGATGGCACCCTGCTCGCCCATTGGCTCCAACGGAACGGGACGGGGACCTATAGCTACGACGTGCACCTCGCCGCCTCGACCGATGGCGGGCGGAGCTGGGGGCCGAGCGCGCTCCCGCACCCGCCAGGATTCGCCGCCGAACATGGGTTCGTCGCCGTGCTGCCGGACCCCGCCGGAGGGGCGGATGTCGTGCTCCTCGATGGCTCCGAGGGGGCGCGCACACGGAAACCGGGGGCCAAGGAGCCCGGCGCCCCGATGCAACTCGGCGTGGCCCGCTGGCAGGGGGGCACGGTGGCCTCGCGGCAGATCGTCGACGAGCGCGTCTGCGATTGCTGTCAGACGGCGCTCGCGCGCACCGCGCACGGGCTCGTCGCGGTCTATCGGGATCGCTCCGAGGACGAGATCCGCGACATGGGGGTGGTGCGGTTCATCGATGGCGCATGGACCGCGCCGGCGCGTCTCCATCAGGACGATTGGAAGATCGATTACTGCCCGGTGAATGGCCCCGCGGTGAGTGCGGTGGGGGACACCGTCGCCGCGATCTGGTTCAGCGCCCCGAACGACTCGGCGCGGGTGCAGCTCCTCTTCTCGACCGACGGTGGCGCGACCTTCGGATCGCCGATCCGGATCGATGACGGGCGACCCACCGGTCGCGTCGATGTCGAGCTGCTCGATGGCGATCGCGCCCTCGTCAGCTGGGTCGAGCGGGTGGAGGGTCGGGGAGCGGAGGTGCGCGCGCGACTCGTGCATCGTACCGGGACGATCGAACCGGCCG
>SXGQ01035607.1_pt1 | contig 18582 bp, 21 predicted proteins | sample 3178371 | NCBI WGS metagenome assembly SXGQ01 (sample SAMN11356859, study PRJNA531348) | freshwater metagenome | isolation source: freshwater sample F1-20 | place: China: Fuxian Lake, Yuxi | collected 2017-12-25 | reverse complement strand
TTTTAGTTTCACATCTCCAGCATCTTTTTTTCCATTAGAAAAATCTACTTCATACAGATTTGTTCCATATGTTTCTCAAAATAAAGCAGATTTGCAAACGTCTACAGGTACAACAGTTTTATCTGGAACTATGATTATAGGCAATAATGGGTGGAGAAATAATGAGTATAATTTTTCAGCATCTTGGTTTCCTTCTACTGGTTCTAGCATAACACATTGGAATGCAGGAAAAGGAAATCTTTCAGATAATGTAGATTTTGGCTACACACAAGGAACAAATGCTGGTGGAGTTGCAAGATTTTCAATTTATCACAGACGTTGGCTTCACTATGCAATAACTTATGATGGATCTGTTCCAACTACAATTTCAGCAGTTGAATCTGCTTATAAAATTTATTTACAAGGTTCTTCAGTAGGAACATCTGCGGTCAATAGTGCAAATTTAGGTATTACTACAAATATTTCATATGACTCTGATTCTAGATTTAGATTTTTTATGGACAAAACTGATACAGGATCAAACTCTGGAATAACTGCTAATATCGGTTTAGTGCAAATTTACAATCGTGTATTGACTGCTGCAGAAATTGCTGATCAATATAATTCTATAAAATCAAGGTTTGGATTGCCATAATGGGAGTAAAAGGCGGACCTGATCCAGATGAAACTTTTCATCCATATGCTGTTTTTCATTTTGATGCTTCAAATGCGATTGGAAATGTTTCTTCGACAAGTTTTACTAACTTTTTAAAAACCGGGTCATATACAGATTGGACTATTCCTAGCGCAAATGCTAACATATCTGGCACTGGTTCTTCTAAAGCCTTAATCACAATATCTCACAATGGAAATTATAATTCACTAAGAGCATCAGGTACTTTTAATCAGATTACTTCTTATACTTGGTCTGGAATTTTTTTAGGTGGTTCTACAACAAATGATAATAAAATTTTAAGACCAAATGATGCAACTAATTTTTCAATACAAGCCAACGGAAAGTTTTTGTATGAAGGTGCTGGTATTTTACACACTTCATCTGGCTCGGGATTAACATCAACAACTTGGAAACATTTATTGTTTGTGAGAAGCAATACTTCTTGCAATTTATACGTTAATAATGAAGTATTTTACACATTCACATTATCAAGCAATTATACTTCTACCGATAGTGATTTTAGAATGAATTCATACCCAGGAAGTACTGTAACTTGCGGATATTTGATGTATTGGCACAATTATGCTTTAAGTGCAAGCGAAATACAAAGAGAATATGACAAATTGAAACGCAGATTTTCCTTACCATAAAAGAATTCAACTGATTTTTTTATAATAATATATAGATACTCCTATGGCAAATTCAGATAAAAATATTCGTATAACAACCAGCAAAAATAAGACAACATATCCTAATATTGTCTTTACTGGTTCTGCTGCTGGTTCTTCAGTTATAACTCTTGAAGTTCTCGATGATAACACACTTTCATTTACAAGTAATGAAGGACAAGTTTTCTCAATAGACTCAAACTTATCAACTGGAACTATATGGGCAGTATCTGATATATCTGGTATTCCATTACTTTCTGCAAGTGCTGGTGGAACAATTGGTTTAGGAGTTTATGGTGGCGTTGTTGGTATAGGACAAACAAATCCAACATATAAGTTAGACTTAAAAGGAAGTTTCGGTTTAGCTTCATCAGCTGACGGATTATATAATTTCATATTCAGTAACAGTGCTGCGTCAGGTTCAAACAGTTTGCAAGTAAGATCAGCAAACTCTTTATTGCTATATAATTCAGGCAACACATTTTACACTGGCTTAAAATCTAACGCTGCAGCAAACGTAACATACACCCTTCCAACAACTGATGGTTCATCAGGTCAATTTTTACAAACGAATGGCTCTGGGACACTTTCTTGGGCGACTGCTACCGGGTCTGGAGGAACAGGAAGTACTGCTGGTGTAGGACAAGGTGGCCAGTATGAGATGGCTTTTTATCCTGGCACTGGACTTTCTGTTATTGGATCGAATACCTTTACTAACAATACTGCCACTGGTGTCGTAAGCATAACCCATTCCACAGTTTCTACAGATTTTAGTAATGGTGCCTTCAAAGTCACAGGTGGAGTTGGTATTGGCGGAAGTTTGTATGTTGGTGGTATAGGGGCAAGTATCGTTGGAGTTACATTTTCAAACTCTTCAATTACTCGTGGCACTTGGAATGGCACAAATATTTCAACAACATATGGTGGTACAGGCCAAAACTTAAGTGGCTCAACTGGTGTACTAACTATTTCTTCAGGTACAGTATCAGCGTCTACTACTTCTTCTGCAATTGCCTCGGCTTTATCTGATGAAACAGGATCAGGCTCATTAGTATTTAATTCATCTCCTTCTTTTGGCACTGGTGTTACAACAAATAGCACTACATTTGCTGTTTTTAATACTATAGCCACAACAATCAATGCTTTTGGAGCTGCAACAGTATTATCTATAGGCGCTTCAACTGGAAAAGCAACATTTAATTCAACAGACGATTCATCGTCAACGACTACTGGCACAATAGCAATTTCTGGTGGTGCTGGAATTGCCAAATCAATAAGTATTGGTGGAAGGTTGCAATTATTTAATGGAGCAAATTATACTGCTTTTGTAAGCTCTGCCAGTGGAAATACAGTTTATATTTTGCCTGCAACTACTCCAGCAACTGGTACTTCAGTTTTACAATCAGATTCCATAGGTAATTTATCTTGGGTTGGAATTTCTTCTGGTTCTGGATCAGCCACTACAGCAACAAATATACAAATAAGTGCTTTAGGAAATGTCAACTCATTTCATCCTGTTTTATTGACTCCGTTTCAAGCTTCGTCGGGTTCTGCAGTATCTGCAAATGGTACAGTTGTTTACAATCCTTCAACCGACATTTTTTACACTCCTGGATTGGCTGTTACTTCAGGAGTAGACTCAAGTAGTACAACAACTGGTGCTTTACAAGTCAGAGGTGGTATTGGAGTTACAGGCACAGGATTTTTTGATGTTGTAAGAACGAGAGCCATAGTAACAACTGGTGATGTCACCATTGCTGGTAATTTTGCCGTCAATGGCTCTACTATTGATTTTGGAAATGCAACAACTGATTCAATTTCATTTATTGGAAGAGTTGACACTAGTATTCTGCCAATTTCCAACAATTTATATGATTTAGGCTCTCCTGCTTTAGCGTACGCAAATGCTTCATTTGGTAGTTCTATTTATTTCACAAACACCGCAAACACAAATATTTTAGCCTTCACAGCTGGCGCAACAGGGACAACACTAACCTATGTTTTACCAATAGACACTCCAACAGCTGGTCAAGTTTTAGCTGCATCAGCAATCTCTGGCGGAAGAGTAACGCTGTCTTGGGAAGACGATCAAACGGGGGCGCCAGCAGGTGGAATCACTACACTTAATACATTAACTGCTGCTTCACAATCTTTTTCAACAGGCACATCAGGTTCTGATTTCAATATCTCATCTGTAACATCCACACATACGTTTAACATTCCAGATGCAGGTTCATCAGCAAGAGGATTAGTCACGACAGGTACACAAACATTTGCTGGAGCTAAAACTTTCAGCTCAGCTGCTTCTATAACAGACGCAACTGTTTCAACATCAACATCATCTGGGGCTTTAGTAGTAACGGGTGGTGTTGGAATTGGAGGCTCTTTATTTGTAGCAAATCCTACAAGATTCTCCTCATCAACTGCTGCAATATCTGTTGGCACTGGTGCATTAACAGTTACTGGTGGCGCTGGTATAGCTGGTTCTTTGTATGCTGGTGGTGTTTCAGCATTTACAAGCAATGCAGTGTCTGTTTCTACAGGCACAGGAGCTTTAGTTGTAACAGGTGGAGTAGGAATTGGAGGCTCTGTTTTCACTAGCAGTTCTGTACCATCGAGTATTTCAGGAGTAGTGCTTAATAATGGCTTAGTTACAGTAGGAACTTGGTCAGGGTCAATAGTGACCGCTTTTTACGGTGGGACAGGATTTAATAGTTATACGGTTGGAGATTTATTAGTTGCATCAACAGGCACTTCGCTTGCTAAGTTACCAGCGGGTGCACAAAATTTTGTTCTTACATCAAATGGAGCTGGAACAGTACCTTCTTGGCAAGCTGTGCCTGCAGCAGCAGCTTCATCAGTTGCTGTCACAACGACTGCGTTAGATGCTGTATTTTATCCAACTGTTGTTTCAACTAATACCGGGAGTGGATTAGGTTTATCTACTGTTAATACCATCCAGATCAATCCTGCAAGAGGTACTTTTGCAGCTGTAGGCATTTCAGCTGGTACTGCAATAACTGTTGTTGGAAATGTAGCAGCAATCAATACAACGACTGGAGCGTTGCAAGTAATTGGTGGCGTAGGCATAGGTGGAAGCTTATACGCTGGAGGAATATCAAATTTCAGCAACAGCACAGCCTCATTATCAGTTGGTACTGGAGCTTTAGTAGTCTCTGGTGGAGTTGGAATTGGAGGAAGTCTTAATGTTGCATCTCCGGCATCAATTTCTGGTGTAATATTAAACACAAACTACATATCAGCTACAGGCGGTACATTTACAACAATTTTACAAGCTGCAACCATAAGGGCTTTGTCGGGAAACACTATATCTTTTCAAACGATAGATGCATCAAATGCAGCTCAATTTAATAATGTTAGATTTGCAGTTCTTTACGGTACCAGTTCATCTTCCTCAGGTACAGGAGCTTTAGTTGTATCAGGTGGCGCAGGTATAGGTGGAAGTTTATTTGTAGCATCAGCTTCTCAGTTTGAAGCATCTACAGCAGCAATTAGTGTTGGCACTGGAGCAGTTGTTGTAACTGGCGGTGTTGGTATTGGAGGAAGTTTGTATGCTGGAGGAGCTTCAAGGTTTACATCCAGCACAGCAGCTATATCTTCTGGTACGGGAGCACTTACTGTCACCGGAGGAGCTGGCATAGCAGGAAGCTTATTTGTCGCCTCTGCGTCGAGATTTGAATCCTCAACAGCATCTTTAGACGTTGGCACAGGAGCTTTGACAGTTACTGGTGGTGTCGGTATTGGTGGAAGCTTATTTGTTGGTGGTGCTTCAAGGTTTACATCTACAGCTGCAGCAATCTCTGTAGGTACGGGCGCACTCACAGTTTCAGGTGGAGCTGGCATAGCAGGTTCTTTGTACGCTGGAGGCATTTCAGCTATTACCAGTAATGCAGCAGCAATTTCTACGGGTACTGGTGCATTTGTAGTAACTGGTGGCGTAGGAATTGGTGGGTCGATATACGTTGGAGGAGCGTCAAGATTTAGTGATACCACTCAGTCAACGACAACAAATACAGGAGCTTTAGTTGTAACTGGCGGAGCTGCCGTAGGTCAAACATTCTCGGTAGGTGGCAGTTTAAATATTTTTAATGGTGCAAATTATACTGGATTTAGATTTACTGGTTCTGCAAGCACTACGTATACACTACCTCCGAGAACACCAACTGGAACTGGAACGTCTTTCTTATCATCAAGCGTAGACGGTGTAATGGCTTGGGTGGCAGCTCCATCTGGAGGAGGAGGTGGCTCTCCTTCAGGTTCAGTTGGGGATGTACAGTATAGCTCAGGAACAGGAAGTTTTTCTTCATCAGCAAACTTCAATTGGGCGAATGCAGTAGGTATGCTGAAAGCTATTGGTTACAATAGCGGTAGTGCCACCAATGCTTCATTATTGGTTGGTGAAAATGGAACTGTCAATTTTTCTGGTTCTGCTACAGGAACATTATTGGCTCTTTCAAATACTTCTCAAAATGGTTCTCAATACAATTTTATTGATGCACAATTTGATAATGGTACGCCTCCATCGAACTTATCAGTATTCAAAGTAGATTATCTTGGCAGAACACAAGTAGCAGATCTTACAATTACAAATTCGTCTTATGCTACGAGAACAAATAACAATAAACTGGTAACTAGTGCTTCTCAGGCTGTAAACTTAACATACACTTTACCTTTAGCATACCCATCTGGCACCGGAACATCGTATTTGTCAGCCAGCACTACAGGAGAAATGGCTTGGGTGGCTGCTCCTTCAGGGGGTTCTTCAGGAGCAGGTTCAGGAACAGTAGCAATACCAGGTGCACAATATCAAGTCGCTGCATATTATCATTCAGCTTCTGGAGCATCTGTATCAGGCTCCTCAACATTTACAAATAATACTGCTACAGGTGTTGTAGAAATTGCGCATACAACAGAGTCTACATCTACAACATCCGGAGCTCTACAAGTTGATGGCGGAGCTGGTATCGCAAAGAGTTTGTTTGTAGGAACTACTTTATCAGTCGGAACAACTCCAGGTTACAACATTCCGAATAACTTAGGATCATTTGTTTCTACTGTCAACTCATACAACCAACTTGTAATACAAAATAAGTCAAATGGAACGTCTGCTTCAGCTAATTTAGTAGTCAATAATGATGTAAGTTCAGATGCTGCTAATTACGGCGAATTAGGTATGAATTCCAGTACCTTTAGTGGTTCTGGAGCACTGTCAGCACCAAATGCAGTATATGTTGCTGCTAACACAGCTCCATTAGTCCTTGGAACTACAACAGCTCACCCAATTAGATTTGTTGTTAACAATGGTGCCACAGATATGCTATATATATCTGAATCTGGCACAGCTATTTCTTGTTTCGCTAACTTTGGATTGAGAAGTGCAAGCGACTTAAGATTCTGGAATTCTGGTAACACTTTCTATGCTGGAATTCAAGGCGGCAACACCTCTGCAAACTATCTTCTTACAATGCCTTCTGCTCCTGTGGGCGCTGGGCTTTCTACAATTTTAGTTGATACATCAGGAAATATGTACTTTGCTCCCCTCGAAGGAGGTCTAGCAGTTACATCAGCTACTGGAAATAGAGTAGTTCTTAGAAGTAGAATGGAGCACCATGTTTGGATGGCTGCAGGATATACACCTTTAGCTGCTGGAGCTGACAACATTATTTACGTAATTCCTGACTCTTCAGAGGATGGTGCAAGCAAAGTAACATTTGAATTGAAAGAGTTCACAATAAGGGTGGAAACGCCATCTGCTGGTTCTTCAAGAATACAACTTGAAAGATCATCAACTGATACTGGAGCATTCACTTTAGCTGCAACAGGTTCAAGTTTGATTGGAGGATCGGGATTAACTATCGCTGGTGCTGGTATCTACGTAACTTCGACAAACACATTTGTAGCAGGCACTTTTGTAACCTCAGGAAATCTCTTGAGACTTAACTTTAATTTATTGAATGCCACTCACGCTAACTTCTCAGTGCAATTTACGTTAAACGAAGTTTAATTTTTATAATAATATTATGAAAACTCAAATTGTATCTGTCAGAATACCTGCAGCTCAAGCAAGTGGTACTTTCAATATAAGTCTTCCAACAGGTTTTGGCGTTCCTAAAGGTTTTTTGGTTTACGCACAAGATAATTTTGTGCAACCCAACAACTTTGATTCTACGACAGACTTTCCTTGTATTTCAGTAGGTTTTGGTGGTTCTAATATAGCGGGTACTGGTCTTACAAATGCTTGTGTTTGGACAAGTAATGAAGAAGCTGCAGACCCTGTTGTAAGTAGAGCAAGTTTTGGAAATACTGTATCAATATTTTCAACAAATATTCTTGGAACTATAAGAAGGCAGTGGCAATTGACGGGATTCGCCCAAGACACAATATTGGGAACATATCAAGGTGTCGGCACTCAACAGACTCCGTTAGATGCTGTCTTTACTGTATTTACTGGAGATGATTTTACTTGTGCAGTTGGGCAAACTGTAGTACCTCCTCCGGCAAACACAAGAACAGTAGTTGGTTTAACATTTCAACCAGATGCTATTTTATTTTCTCACATAAGACCAGCTCAAACAACAGATGGGCAATTGCATTTTGGAACAGCTGTAAGAGTAGCATCTACTGGTGGCACTGCAGTAACTTCTCAGGTGGGCGCTATGTGGAGAAACGTTGATGATCCGGGAAACCCTGGCGATAGCTTAGTGCAGACCAGAATTTCTACTGATGGAAGTTTAACTATAGCTTCAACATCAACAGTAAGATTTCAATCAATGTTTAGTAATGGTTTTGGTGTCACACAAAGCTCCGCAAACACTGGACATTCAATAATATTTTTAGCTATGACTGCTGGTTTTGGTCGCACTTTAGATCCTTCTTTCTCAGCTGGTACATTTCAATCCCCAACTGGTACAGCTACAACTTCAAGTTCTTATTATGTTGGATTTAAGCCCTGTCACGTTTTGGGATGTTTTTCTCATTCCTCTACCTTAAACGCTACAAATGGAACAGCCGCAACAGGATGTGAAGTAATGTCTTTTTTTACGGCAAACGGCAATCAGCAAAAAAACATAACGGGCACAGGTACAATAACATCAAACACAGCAAACACATCTGTAAGTGGTACTGGAACTTCATTTTTATCTCAATTAGGTGCTTCAGACGCATTATATGATCTTGATTATCGTTTGGTTGGAATTGTAAGTTCAGTCACTTCAAATACAGCCTTGATTCTGCAATCAAATGCTTCAACTACAGTAACAGATTCTACTTACGCTTTTTTAAAGTCACAGCAATTTAGTCTCTCTTATGGAAATGTCGATGCCAGTAATGCGGGAAATGATGCAATGAGAGGGAGAGTATCTACTAATGCTTTAGTAAGCTTTACTGCAACTACTCCTGCAATTCAAGCAATAGGACAAATTCAAAATTTTACGGGAGAAAATGGGTTTACTGTAAGCTACACCACTCTAACAAATGGTGGCAGATATGGATGGTTTCTTGCTATAAGAGATGAAGACTTTTACAGAAGAAGAAGAGTCATCAATACATAATGAAAGTAGCCTGCATACAATTAAACTTAAAGCATTGTATTTCTCAAAAATCATTTGAAACTTACATTGAGAAAGAAGTTTTTGAACGTATGCTTGTTTTACCTGATATTATTTGTTTTCCAGAAAATATAAATTATTGTTTGTTATTTGCAAAACAAGAAAAATATTTTCCGCTTTCTGTCAAAAATTTTTTTGAATCTTGGTTTGATAAAATAATATCTAAATTAGATTTATCTTTTATATTTAGATTTTTGAACATAAAGAATCAAGAAAAAATTATTTTGCAAACAATGTCAAATCTTGCAAAAAAATATAATGTTCACATAGTCACTGGCACATACTATGAAAAGAAAATTGACGGTATTTACAATTCAATGGCTCTTATTGATCCTGGCGGCGAAGTTATAGGAAAAGCCTCGAAAAAGTATCTTGTTGGTTTTGAAAAAGCATTGAGATTACAAACACAATTTGAACCTATTGTTTTAGAAACAACTCTTGGAGAAATTGGTCTTTGTGTTTGTTATGATCTGAATGACGAATATTATATAAGTAAGTTTAAAAAAGAAGGAGCATTGATATTGTTTGCTCCTTCTAATGGTTGGCGTCCTTTTCCAGGATACCCTTTCGATTATATAAAAGAAACTCCTCAAATAGAAAGGGCTAAAGAAAATGGTATGTCAATTGTAAGACCATATTGTGCAGGATGGATGTTTCCTTTATACTTTCAAGGACACTCCCAAATTGTTGATGCTACGGGTAAAGTTGTAGCATCTTCACTTACAAGAGATAAAACAGAAATATTGATAGCAGAATTAGTAAGGTAAACGTACAACTCCACCAAATACACCTAAAGAACCTAAAGTTCTTTTCTTCATATAAACTCCCTGTCCATCTCTATCAACAACATCTCTCATTCCACTTGATGTATTTCCTTCCACAGTAGTAAAGTCATTATTTGAATCAGCATCAACTACAATTCCAGTATGAGCAATTCTTCCTTTACTTGCAAAGAAATAAAATACAATGTCTCCTGCTTGAATTCTTTCTCTTCCAAGTTCAAAGTCAGCACGTCTAATCCACCAACTTTTATTTCTGCCCCAATTTGAAAATACTACAGTGCTTCCAGTTCTTGGCATTTCATTAGGAATTGTAAGAGATAAAGAATGTGCAGCCTTTACCAATCTCAAAACAACAAAAGCCATACACCAAGGATTTCCAGGACCTAAACCAACAGCAGCCAAATATCTTTCAACAAAAGTCCCAGCATTAGCACCATCTTCTCTAACTGACAATACTTCTTTAGCACAAGCGTCTACAGCAGCTTTTTTACTTATTGGCCCAGGTGTTTTAACTGCAAGGCTACTAAAATCATTAAACTTATTTGTTGATAATAATTTCCAAAAAAATTGTTTTATTGGATTCATTTTGTTTTATTCTCCTGAATCAAGTTTTCTTTATGCTGTTCTTGCATATCTTTATTAGGCGTAGTTTCTTTCATAATAAAGCCAGGTATTTTATCTAAGAATTTCATTAGGTCCAAACATTCCGGTCCTGATGTTCCTTTTGGTTCAACAGTTACTTTTCCGTCTTTGCTAATTTTGATATTTAATTCTACTTCTTTTGCCATTAAATTAATTTTCTCGCAACTATTTCCATTTCCGACATAGTTCTATTTAAAAAGTCTTCATCATTAACGTTGACTTTAATTTTGAATCCATTTTTTGCTAACGCTTTTTCTAACGCAACTTTGACATATGCTTGAATAATTCTTTGATCCATCTTCTTTGCAATGTCATAATCTGAAACAATAAAATCATATTTGTTTTCTGATTCATTCCACAAAAAACCAATATCGTTTGAAGCTCCTGTAAATTTATTAACTTGTTCTCGTGAAATTACAATATTGGCAACTTCATTTCTTTGGTCTCCTCTGTATCCCTTGAGTTTTTCAGGTTCAACAAATACATCAGGAGAAAATCCAAGAAGTTTCAATGCTTCAAGTAAACAATCTTTATCAACAATTTCGCACTCTATTTTTTTATATGCAGACATTACAGTTCTTCTTCTTCATCTCCGCTCAAAAGATTAGAACTTATCCATTCAATGCTATCCATAAGAGCGTTTCTTAATCTTATTAATCCAGCCACAGCAATACCGTGTCCTTCATTAATATTAGTAACTAAATCATATCCTTCCAAAATTACATCAGTAGAGTCGTGCATCTTGACAAGTCTCTCCAAAAATTCTTCTGGATCCATTGCTAAAATTTGTTTTCTGTTTTCTTCAAATTGTTTTTGAAGTTCTAACTTTTGTTCGTCATCTAATTCATCAAAGTTCATATGTGACTTGTACAAATTAACAAAGAGAGGAAAGAAAAATGAATAATGTATTTGCTGTTTTTGGTCTTATGTGTTTAGTTTCAGTCCCAGTTGAAAATCTTGTCCAACCAGTATATTCAGCTGTTCAAGTTGATGAAAAGCCAAAGAAAGAAGTCTTGATTAGCTTAAATTCAAGTTTTTACCGAAATGCCAAAGAAGTTGTTGAAGGTTTTTTCAAACAGGCTAATATAAGAAATAAATATATTGACAGTTCTTTGGAAAAGTTAGATAAGAAGAATTTTAGTTTTGTTGATTTCACTGTAGATGAAGCAGTTGAATATTTGTCATCAAAATATAATGTTCAATTCTCTGTCGAAACTATTGGCAAGAAGAAAATATATAACGTGGAGCCTAAGAAAAAATGAAAAAGTTATTTGCTCTTTTAGTTTGTTTAGTGTCTTGTTCAGTCTCTTTTGCACAATCCAATATCACAATGGAATTAAGAGATGCGCCTGTTAGAAGTAGTCTTGAAATGGTGTTCAAGCAGGCTGGAATCAAAAGTTATGTCATTGATAATTCTGTATATGGTTTTGTCTCTATGAACTTAACTGATCAACCTTTTGAAAATGCACTCAAACTTATTATGAGAGCAAATACTGTTCCTCTTACATATACTAAAGAAAATGATGTTTATATCGTCAAACAACGTATAGTTACTCCAACTCCTCAAACTGCTGGACCTGATCCAATTCCTGAGCAAAGAAAGAGTGTCAATTGGGAAGTAATTCGTTTAAATTACATCGATCCATTTGATTTACAAAGTGTATTTGGTCCGATATTATTTATCAATCAATTTAGTAGATTTACAGGTGGAATGAATGGAAGTAATATGGGCGGCTTTGGGGGTGGCTTTGGTAATAACTCTTTCGGAGGCAATGGAAGCTTTGGAGGAGGAATGGGTAATGGAATGGGCGGTGGAGCAATGGGAGGCTTTGGCGGTATGATGGGCAGCCAAGGTGGATTCTCAGGCAATGGTGGATTTGGTGGAGGTAGAAACTTTTGAGTCATTTCTACAATCGAAAGTCATATTCTTTTTCTGAAACTGATGAAATGATGCTTGAAATTAAGAAAGAAATGTCTAATTTTCTTACTAAAGAAGAAGCAGAATTAATCCTCAATAGAAGAAATGCAATAGTAGACCCAGGCCCATACAGAGTTGATAGCGAAATTTTGAGTTTGCGTAAAGAAGTTGATCATTTGAGACAAGAAATTTATTTTCTTCGCACTTTATTGAACAAGCAAATATCAAATTTAGATTATAACGAACCTACAATCTAATGTCAAAGCACGTAGTATTTCAGCCATTAGATTTAAGTAAAAATGATGAAATAGCAGACACTGTTTTATGGTCAGCTACATTTCATATACATCCAGAAATAGAGCCAACACTTCCTGAAGAAATGTTGGCTCTTGTCAAAAATAAAAACACAGTTAATTACCCATTGTCTTACTGGGAAAAAGAATTTCAAACTCTTGGATTTGTTTTAGATATGGATTTCCCATACTGCAAAGAATATGCTTGGGATTTTGTAATGCCTGATGCAGTAAGAATAACAATAAAAGCAAAAGATATAAATACTAATTTCAATCAAATTATCGTTCCCAAATCCATTGCAAAAGAAATTTTAGACGAGATGAAATTACCAATGTTTGGAAAAATGCATCCAGAAAAATTTCATAAAAAATTAGTTCAATACATAGATTTATCACAAAATAATATGGCTTTAGTAGATAACATTTTTGAAGCCCTTACTGAATTAGAAGATCTTTGCACAGAGTGCATATCTTACGAAAGTTTCATAGAATGGAAGGTAAGTTGAGTTAGCCTCAGAATAAAAAATATATGTGGTACAGACTTTCTCAAAATCAGCCTTTGCAAAATTTGACTACAACGTCAAATCCTTCAACTATTTCAGGTGGTGCTCAAGGTATAGAAATAGCGCAAGCAGATCTTCCAAAACTGCAGCAATTTCAAACATCTGGAACACCTGTAACTGTTCGTGATGTTACTACTGGCAAAATGGTCAGTATTATGCACGGTAACGTTGACCAAAATGGAAAGTTCTACGTTGCTGGTGCTGGTAATGATATCGGCACTGAAGAGAACTTTAATGAATGGGCTGCAAGAAATGGAGTCAATCCAAGCAATTTTATCTTATCCTGCAAACAAGGAGCTGCAAATACTGGAGCATTTAATAACTTAACTTCATATCGTGGAGTGCTTCAATTGCAATGGAGTAATCAGCCGAACGAAAGAGGCAATTACGAAGTCTTTATAAAAGGTTCATAATGTTTATATCAAATAATTCTATTGTTTTATCAAGTAAAAAAGAAGATGTAGAAAAGTCAGGATTTGAATTTCAGAAACTGCCTTACGCTTATGATTTTCTTGAGCCTGTAATTGACGCTGAAACAATGAAAATCCATCATACAAAACATCAAAAGAAGTACTTTGACAATATGATGGAAATTATTGACAGTAGCAAAAGATATCACAAATACTCAATAGTTGATTTGATGTCAGACTTAGATAAAATTCCAAGCAAAGACAGAGAAAAATTTAAAAATAATGCTGGTGGATATTTCAATCACGCATTCTTTTGGAATGTAATGACGACTGATAAAACACCTTATATTGGTCCAATTAGAACTTTGATTGACAAGAAGTTTGGATCCTTAGATAAATTTAAATTAGAATTCATTAAAACAGGTATGGATCATTTTGGTTCAGGATGGGTTTGGTTATGCACAGAAGATGGAACTGATTTAAAATTATCATCAATGCCAAATCAAAATAATCCATTTATAGAAGGCTGTGGAAAACCATTAATCGGTTGTGATTTATGGGAACACGCTTATTATTTAAAATATCAAAATGACCGTGAAAAATACTTAAAAAAATGGGTAGAGTTGATTGATTGGAATTTTGTCAATGATATCTTAAGGAGTTACGAATGAATATAATAACAAATCTTCTAACAATACAAAATCAATTTAGAGTTTATCATTGGCAAACTCAAAAGAAACAAGGCTCTTTTGCACAACACGATGCATTTGGTAAAGCTTATGAAGCGTTAGATCCGCTAATTGATGATTTTGTAGAAGTTTATCAAGGCAAAAAAGGCGCTTTGATGGGCAAAAATGGTTTTACTATCAATTTAGAAAACTTATCTGATGATTATTTAGTATTTATAGATGAAGCTGTAGATTACTTTACTCAATATCTTCCACAATCTTTAGACCAAAATACAGATACAGATTTATTAAATATCAAAGATGAAATGTTAGCAATTCTGAATCAAACCAAGTATCGCCTTAATATGATGTAATGGATTATTCTGACGCTGATGGTTATAAAGCTCTTGTAGCAAGAAAACTTACTGAGTTAGAGTTGTCCAGGAATGATATGGTCAAGAGCTTGGACATTGCTTTATTAATGACCACAGAACAATTAGAAAAAATAGCAAATAGCCTTTCCAAAAATCAGTGCAAAACTAAATTCGGAAAGGCTATTTTTATGATTATTGATATAAAGAAAAATTATTTATATCCACAACCACCACAAGAGTCATAGACTTCTCCTTCGACAGAGAACGAACTTCCACATCCACAACTCTTCTCGGCATTTGGATTTTCTATTTTGAATCCACTCATAAGTCCGTCTTCTTTGTAATCTATAATAGCCCCATCAACATAACGAGCTGATTTTGCTTCAATTACAATCTTGACATCATTATCGTAAACAATTACATCATCAATTTCTGGTTCGCCTTCAGAAACTGCAAGACCATATTGAAGTCCAGAACATCCCCCTCCTGATACATAGAAATAAAGATGAGGATCTTCTGTTTCTACTTGAGAGAATGTATCTTTGACTATTTCAGCAGCTTTATCAGTAATTTTAATATTCATATGTTAAGTTTCCATCATTTACTTTGTAAGATTTGTATTTTTCTAATCTGGTGAATTTTCCAGTATCTACATCAAAAGTAACTCTTTCAACATATTTTAGTGGAACCTTTGCTTTCAATTCCTTGAACTGTTCCCCAGTAGCATCAGTAGAAATTTCCAAATTGTATTTAAGCCCATAAATTTCAGGGTTCAATTTCCAATATATAAATCTTGTTGGAAATGTTTTATTATTCATACATTCAACAGCTTCATCATCATTAAATAAGAAATGATAAAACTCAAATATATCTTCTGGCTTTGATAATCTGTGTTTTATGTAAATTGAAGTTTTTGATATCTTTGAATAATCTAAAACTTCAACATCTCCTAATTCGTTTGTTTTGAAGATTGAATCAAATTGTTCAAGACCCTTTTTCTTTAATAAATTTGGTTTCCATTTTAGATTCCAAACCATTTCAAAAAGATCTGGTCTTTTACACTCACTTTCACTTCCTCTTACAAATTTATCATTTGAGCGAGTAATAATATCGCCAAATAAAAACTTTTCAGTAAGGTCGAGAGTGTATTCAGGTTCTGTCTCATTGAATAAGTAAAGGCAAATTATTTTAGTACAATATTTGCCAGCTCTGTCTAAAGTTTCTTTTGAGTGCTTTTTACTTGCGTCTCTATCAAATTCCTTACGCACATATGTTTTCATAAATCAATTCTCATTCCAATACAATGCATAACAGGACGAACAAGAGCAAGATTCAAAGCTTCATCAAATAAAACTTCTCCACTTGTATCAGGCTCAGGAGATTCACTATCTGTAAGCACCATAAGTCTATGATTGTTTTCTAAAACAATCTTCTGAGCTAAATAAAGCCTACAAGCATAATGGTTTTCTAACTTTTGAAACTCAGAAAGTCTTTGACGGAATTCTTTGTCTTCTTGCTCAGTAGTACCAAATCCCTCAAAAAATTCAATGTGCCAGTTTTCAGGATGTTGCAAAGCTAAGTCATAACGATTTGGAATGTCATTAATGTATTGCTTGTCATCGCTGTTTGTGCTTTTTATATACATTTTGCCAGGAAAATTAGCAATATATTCTTTGATAGATATAAGTTCGTGTTTTACTGCTTCGTGATACTCTATAAGCATTTTTTCAAGCAGTTTTTCAGCTTCACGAATTTTTTCTTCTGAAAGAAATTCTTCCAAAGAATATAAGTCATCAAGAGAAGAAGCAAGTTCTTTTATAAATTCTGATGCTTCTTGTTGACTAAGAAGTATTGTATTTTTGAAAGTGGTGAGTCTTGGGGCTATCACTTCGAAATGAGAGAGTGATCTAATGATTATTCTAAAATATCCCCAAGCTTGATGATTTATATTTAGGAAACACTCGTGAACTAAATTGCCATCAGGACCAAAAACTTCTGTAGGAACAATCCCCATAAAAGAATTTTGTTTTGTATCTACTAATCCCAAGTTTGTTGTTTCAGAAGACAATTCTAAAGCACACTTGACAATATCTTGATTGTCAGCAGTCCATACAGCAATTCCGGCTTCTAAAGCGTATTCTGGTGTCTTTTCCATAATACGCTTATTGTACCATTAAAAAATGAATGAGCCAGACACTTTGAAAACTGGGTCGCTAAATCTGTTGGTCTTAGGATCGAGATTATTGTTGTTCTCGTAAGAAAAACTTAAATTACTCCAATTGCTTTTGAACATATATGATGCAGATAAAGATTTTTTATCTTCTAAATAACCTGGCATTTTAGTATTATTAGCAGAAATATTTAGAGCGCCCAGTGGAGTTTTAAAATTGTATCCCATACCAAGATTATGCTTTTGTGATTGAGATAAATCTGTTCCTGTATGCAAGCTGTCTACTTTAAACTCAAACCCTGGAATTTTTTTAAGTTTGACATTTGCATTTAATTGTGTTTGGCTTGGTTTGATGAAATAGGAATCAGAGTAAGGATTCTGAATCAAAGAAGTGCCTATTTGCTGTCCATAACACAAAGAAGAAAAAGATAAAAGTAAAAGTAAAGATTGAATTTTCATAATTTCCCTCAGATTAATATTCTACATTTTTATCATATGGACTTAAAAAAATAAAGGGCTAGAGTGAGATTAGCTCTAGCCCAGCAGTTTCGTTTGACGGGAGTACAATATTCGCAACAATATTTTGCCCGTCTCATCCACATATGTCAAACTGCACAACCGCCTTTTTATACTGGTGGCATTTCCAGTCTAATGTTAGTCTTATAATCATAAACTGAAAAGACTTTGTTCCTATCAGTTTATTTTTTAGTGTTTGTTGCATCCACACTTTTTAATTTTTGGTTGCTTACAACTAACACGAGATACGTCTGTTTCTTGGGAGATTATTTTTATTTAATCATTTAAATGCGATCTCTTAAATAATCTTTTCCCGCTCTCTACAAAAGTGTGCGTATCTAGATGCTCCTGAGTAAGGAATACATCTCACTTCTATGCCTAAATCCCCACGTAAGATTTAGACGTAGTTTCAAGATGATAACGGAAGAATATTAAAATATCCGCAACACCTCTCACTATGCTATAAAGCCCTTAATCGTGACTTCTCGGACCTTATAACTACTCTTCATCTTTTAGGGTTCGATGATGCTGTGCTTGGCTTATATTCAGCTTATATAAGTCTGCTTTCATCTTATCCCATAGTTCCAAAGTTCGTTTCTGAAACTCACAAAGATTGAGCTTGCTTGACTGACCAATTTTATTTGGCGGGAGTAGTAGAGAATACTTGGTCCCTTTTGATATCTCCCGATGTCAAGCCACCGTGTTTCCTATATTAAGTTATCAAATTGCTTTCGTATTTATTATACGACAAATTAATTAATTTTCCATTCTTTGGTAAGATAAATCTTAATTATATTTTCAGCCCAACTTTTCCCGTCATCTCCACCATAACAAAGATATTCCCAGTATGTAGGATTGTCATCTTTTTTGCTGTGTGAATGCCATTTTTTAGCTGTAATTTTGTGTATTTTCAACACAGTATCAAGCTCTAAATAACTTCTTTGTGTAAGTTGTCTGGCAACTTCTATGTCTTCTAAAGTGCCAAATTTTACATCTTTATTTCTGTAACCATATGCTTTTGTAGCAATGGTTTTTACGTTTGCTGGAATGAGAATTTGTTTCTTGAGTAATTCATTATGTGAGTAAGCATATTTATTAAATACTTTATCAGTTTGCTCAAAATATCCAAGCTCATCTAAGTCTAAACAAAATTTCAAAAAACGTTCCATAGGATTTTTATTCTGCATTTGGGAAAATAAAACTTGTATAGGAGTTTTATATGGCAATTGGAATAACTGTTTCTGTTAATTACTCGATTAATTCTATAACAAAGTCAGGAGAAGCTGTTGAAGTTT
>SXGQ01265641.1_pt1 | contig 18583 bp, 13 predicted proteins | sample 3178371 | NCBI WGS metagenome assembly SXGQ01 (sample SAMN11356859, study PRJNA531348) | freshwater metagenome | isolation source: freshwater sample F1-20 | place: China: Fuxian Lake, Yuxi | collected 2017-12-25 | reverse complement strand
TGTCATTTTGGAGGGGCACAACTTCGTGCGGACACGAAGCGAAACGGCTAACTCCCCGGCAAGGCTATGCCTTTCACCCGCTTGTAGAGGCCGACCGCGTAGCTGTCGGTCATGCCGCTCACGAAATCGAGCAATCGCATCAGACGGGCGTAGGCGCTGGATTCGCGGGCCGCAGTGACGCATTCGGCGGGGAGTTGGCTGGCGAGCTTGTGGCTTCGCTTTGAAGCGCCATCGCCTTTCGAAGCGATGTCGTTGAGCGCGCTTGCAAAGGTATCGAGCAGACCTCCGAGGACTTCGTAGCCGGCGATTTCGATCTGTACGCCGCGTTCCGTCTGGTAGATGGTCTTCCGGCTGATGTCCTGAATCTCGCCCATCGCCCCGGCGGCCGGGATGACGTCAATCAGCGGACGATCGAATTTGCCGGCGAGAATCGCCGCCTCTTCATCGAGGAATAGAGCGGTGCATTGCGCGAGGCATGCACCGATGGCCATCGCCCGGAGCATTTCCACAGCGGCTTTTCGCGACGACATGCCGCGGAGGTCGCGCGGATGTTTGTCGGACGGAATTACGGCGAGAAATGCATCGCGCACTTCCTCAAAGCGCAAATGACCGAGGCGGAATCCATCTTCAAAATCGACGAGCCGGTAGCAGATGTCGTCCGCAGCTTCGACGAGGAAGACAAGCGGATGCCGCGCCCAGCATTCCGGCCCGCGCTGGATAAGCCCGCACTGATGCGCGATGGCGGCGAAGTGTTCCCGTTCGGTCTGGAAGTAGCCGAATTTCTTCAAGCTCGTGCCTTTGTGATCGACCGCCGCGATTAGCGAGGCGTGCGGGTATTTCGTAAATGCGCCGAGGGTGGCGCAGGTCAGTTGCAGGCCGCCGGGATTGTCCGGCATCTGGAGCCGCGTAAGAATGCGGAAGCCCTGCGCGTTGCCTTCGTAGCGCTCGATGTCGGCTGCTTCGCCGGCGGAAAGTCCGCGGCGGGCCTCGATGGCGTGCGGGCTCGCACTTTTGAACCAGTTTTGAATCGCGTCCTCGCCGCTGTGACCGAACGGCGGATTTCCTAAATCGTGCCCGAGTGCGGCGGCGTGGACAATTTCGCCGAAGTCCGAAGGATCGAGCCCTTGATTGCCCAGACCGTGACGCGCGCAAATCTGTGCGCCAACGCGCGAGCCGAGGCTGCGCCCGACGCTCGCAACTTCGAGCGAATGCGTAAGGCGCGTGCGTGCAAAGTCATTCTCCGCGAGCGGGAAGACCTGCGTCTTGTCCTGCAATCGCCGGAAGGCGCTGGAGAAGATGATGCGGTCGCTGTCGCGTTGGAAATCGGAGCGCGCGGCTTCGCGGCGTCCGGGCTTTGTGCGCCCGAGCCGGTCCGCGCAGAGCAAGGAATACCAGTTCACGTAGTCCGTTTGCCGGAGTCTGTGAACGAAGGGAACACGGAAATGTGAGTCGCTATTGCGGGGGCGTGCGTAGAATGTGGCGCATGTTCATCACGGGAATCGGCACCGCAGTGCCTCCACAGCGATTTACGCAGACGCAATGCTGGGACGCGATTCGCGCTTCACCGCAATACGGCCTGCTTTCGTCGCGGAGTCACGGCATCTTGCGGAAGGTGCTGACGGGAAACAACGGAATCGAAGCGCGGCATCTCGCTCTGGAGCCGATTTCCGAGGCATTCGAGTTCACTCCGGACGCGATGCACGGGCGATTCAAGCGCGTTGCTCCGAAGGTGGGTGCTGACGCTGCGCGGCGCGCGCTGGCGGAATCGGGGCGCCGGCCGGATGAAATCGGTGCGCTCGTGGTGGCGACCTGCACCGGCTACTTGTGTCCGGGACTTTCCAGTTACATCGGAGAAATGCTCGGGCTGCGTGCGGATGCGCAGTTGCTGGATTTGGTCGGACTTGGTTGTGGTGCTGCCATTCCCACGCTGCGGACTGCGTCGGCACTGCTCGGAGAAACAGAGCACGTGCTCGCCGTTTGTGTGGAAGCGTGTTCCGCCGCGGTTTACCTCGACGACGACCCCGGCGTGCTCATCAGCGCGTGTTTATTTGGAGATGGGGCGGCGGCTGTGGTGGGCTCGCGCAACGCGCGGCCGGGAATCCGCGAAGTGCGCATGATGAAAGCTGTTTCACTCAATGTTCCCGCGCAACGCGAGAAGCTGAGGTTCGATCATCGCGGCGGCTTGCTCCGCAACATTCTCGCGCCGGATGTTCCCGTGCTGTCTGCCGGATATGCAGCGGATGTGCTCGCGGCGGCCTGTGTTGCGCCGGCGGAGATTTCGGAATGGCTGTTTCATTCCGGCGGACGCGATGTCTTGCGGGAAATCTGTGACCGCGTCGGCTTGGAAGAACATCATGTGCGGCACTCGACCGCGGTGCTTCGCGAGTATGGCAATATGAGCAGTCCGAGTTGTCTGTTCTCGCTCCGCCGTGCGCTCGACGAGGAGTGCCCCGGCGGAAAATGGTGGCTCGCTTCATTTGGCGCTGGTTTCAGCAGTCACGGTGCGATTCTCGAAGTGAAATGAAGGCGAGACGTCTCACGCCCGAGTTGCTGGATGAACTCCCGCCCGACGATCCCGCTGCGCGGCACTCGCGGCGCGACTTGTTTGCGCTGAATGCAATCATGGGGCACCGGCGTGCGTGGTGTTCGTGGTTGCGGAATGAGTTCGGCGGACAACAGCCGCGTATTCTTGCTGAACTCGGAGCGGGGGATGGCGCTGCAACGGCGGAGATGCTTCTTGCGGCGTTTCCGAATGCGAATGGTGCGCGGCTGATTCTTGTGGATCGGCAGCCGTGCGTGGCTGCGACGACGATTCGCGCGCTGGAGCGCGGAGGATGGGAGGTCTGTGTGGAGGCTGCCGATGTTTTCGAATGGCTCGAGGGGTCATGTCAGGCTGACACGATTTGTGCGAACCTCTTCCTGCACCATTTTGAAGATGCGATGCTTGCGCGGCTGTTCGCGCTCGCTTCGCGTGCGGCCACACGATTTGCCGCAATGGAGCCACGTCGCAGCTTTGCGGGACTCCTCGGCGTGGCTGCGCTTCCGCTGATGGATGCGAACCCCGTGACGCGTCACGATGCGCGCGTGAGTGTGGAGGCGGGATTCCGAGACCGCGAACTGTCCGCGCTCTGGCCACGCGATGGCTGGCGGTGCGAGGAACGGCGGGCGTTTCCATTCAGTCATTGGTTCTGTGCGCGACGGGAATGAAAACGGTCACGATCATCGGCGGCGGTCTCTCCGGATTGTGCCTCGGCATCGGGCTCCGAAAACGCGGCGTACCGGTGCGGGTGCTCGAGGTGGGAAACTATCCGCGCCACAAAGTCTGCGGGGAGTTTCTGAGTGGCAAAGGTCGTGAAGTTCTCGCGGCACTGGGAATCGAGTCACGACTTCCGGATGCGCGTACTGCGGAGGACGTCTTGTTTTCCCTCGGTGCCCGATGCACGAACGTCCGTGAGTTGCCCGCTGCTGCGCTGTGCATTTCGCGATGGAAGATGGATGCGGGCCTTGCGGAGTATTTCTCCGAACTCGGCGGAGAGCTTGTCACGTCGCATCGCGCTTCGATTGAGGCGGGCGAGGGGATTGTCCGCGCGACGGGGCGGCGACCGCAGGCGGAGGAGGGTGGCTGGAGGTTGTTTGGACTAAAGGCGCATGCCTTCGGTGTGAAGCTCCGCGCGGGGCTGGAGATGCACTTCACCTCCCGCGGATATGTGGGCCTTTGTGCGGTGGAAGACGGACGCGTCAATGTCTGCGGCCTCTTTCGCAGCCGCGAACCGGTGGCGGAACTCGCGCGCGACTGGCGATTGTGGTTGCGGGGTGATCCGGGCTCGGCGCTGCAAGAGCGGCTCGCGTCGGCCGCGTGGGATGAGTCCTCCTTCTCTTCCGTTGCTGCGCTCGGACTTGCTGCACGAACCGCGGCGCTTTCCGGCGACATGAGCGTGGGCGACTCGGTCACGATGATTCCTCCGGTGACGGGAAACGGAATGTCGATGGCTGTCGAATCGGCTGCTGCTGCAATTGACCCGCTCGCGAGTTGGGCCGATGGAGCGGTGTCGTGGTGCGAAGCGCAGCAAACGATATCAGCGCGGTTGAACGCGCTTTTTGCCCGCCGGCTTCGCGTAGCTGCTTTGGTGCAGCGCGCCGTAGTGCATCCCACGGCGAGACGGATGCTGTTCTGGAGTGTCCGTGCGGTCCCGCCGCTTCAGTCGCTGCTCTTCAAACTCACGCGGTAGCGAAGGCGGCAATGTGGGAAACAAAACGGGCGTGGTCTTGAAGGACCACGCCCGGTGTTTGCAGCGGTTGAGTGGCGATTACTCGCGACGGCGGCGGCGGGCCAGAAGCGCGAGTCCGCCAAGCATCAGAGCAACTGACGACGGTTCTGGAACGACGTTGTACTGAACCGTCACCACGCCGGCGTCTTCATCGACCCAGTAAACGGAATCGCTCGCCGGATTGTATGGAGCGTCCTCGTCGATGCGCGTCGCGGTCATTGGACCGAAGCCGATGTCGAAAATATTGTCGAATCCCGTGACGCTGGTATTCGCGACATCGAAGGCGTCGCCGCCGAGTGTGATTGCGCCGCCGATGGTGCCGAGGTTGAACGTCCCCGTTAACGGCGAACCGAGGAAGGTGCCATCGGGAATGCCCATGCCGGTGAGGTCCAGCGTGAGACCTTGCGTGTTGTTGAGCGAACCACTGAGCGCGAATGTTTTGTTCGCATCAAGCTTGAGCGTGGCGCCGGATGATTGGGTGATCAGATTCCCGATAAGATTGATCAACCCCGCATTGCTGCGGCTGATGGCGCCTCCGCTGAAGTTGAACGCACCGTCGAGCGTGGCACCGCCGTCGAGGTTCAGGCGTCCGCCTGCGAGATTGTAGGTGCCGGTTCCGGCACCCTGTCCGTCAAACGCGCCGGTAACGGTCATCGTGCCACCGGTCTGGTTCACCAGGCCGGGCCCGTTGTCGCCGATGCGCAGGTTTCCTGTCGAGATAGCACCGGTATCGCTCAAGTTGATCGTTCCCGAGCCGCCGTTCATCGCCCCGACGCTGATTGCGTCGGCCGCTCCGGTGCCGCCGGAAATGTTCCAGATACCGCTTCCCCCAACGTTTTCGCCGAGGCGGATCTCGCCATTGCCCGGTGTGACTACGAAGTTTCCTCCGGTCTGGGCAATGGTGCCTTGTCCGGCAATCGAGCCGACGATGACGTGATTTCCCGCGCCACCGCCATTCTTGGTCAATGTTCCGGTTCCGCTGATATTGACCGTTCCGACTCCGCCCTCGCGTCCGATGACGAGCCAGTTGTTTGAGGAGACGGTGCCCGCCGAGATGTTCATTAATCCCTGTCCGCCGGCTGCCTGGCCAACCCAGAGTTCACCATTTGCCGCGAGCGTCCCACCGCTCACGTTGGCGGTCACGAGATTCGGGCCACCGTTTCCGATGTTGAACGTGCCATTGCTGTTCACTGCACCTCCGGTCTGGGTGTAACTCATGAATCCCGCACCGCCGAGCGTGATGCCTCCATTTTGAACCGCAAGGGTCCCGCCGGAAACGACGAGGTTTCCGGTGCCCGGCCCGCCCATGTTGATGCCGCCATTCTCGACGATTAGACTGCCGTTGCCGCCAACCTGAATGTTGCCAATGCCTGCGGCACCAATTCCGGTCGAAACCTGCTGGTTTGCGGTGACAAGGCCGGTTCCGGTGACGTTGAGGCTGCCGGTGCCGTTCAGGCCGATGCGGATCTCGCGTTGATAAACCGAACCGGCGGATACGTTGAGTGCACCGTTACCACCTGCATCCATGCCAATCTGAGTCCAGCCGGTAACGGTCGTGAGGGAACCGCCGGTCACGTTGACAGTGCCGGTTGCGGCGCGGCCGATATGGAGGTCGTAGCTGGACGTCACCGACGAGGTTCCGCCGATGTTCACGGTGCCGTTGGAGCCCGGATCATTGCCAACCAGAAGTTCGCGGATACGGGCGGTTGCTGTATCCGAAAGATTCCAGACGCCGGTTCCGCCCCATCGACCAATCACGATGTTACCTTTGTTCGTTCCGCGCGCCGATGTATCGACCACGGCTTGATCATTCAGAACGGCGTTGCCGGACATGCTGAATGTTCCGTTGCCGCTTTGCCCGACGGACAGCCAGTCGGTGTGGTTCTGGTTCCATGTGCCGCCTGTTTGCGTTACTACGCCGGTGGAGCCGCCTGCTTCACCGATTACTGACCAGTGGTTTGTGTCCATGCGGCCGCCCGAGAGATTCATCGCGCCGCTCGAACCTCCGTTCACGCCGAAGCGAGCTTCGTAATTGCTCACCGTTCCACCCGTAATGTTGAGCGTGCCGTTGCCGGTTTGTCCGACCCAAAGGCCTACGTTGTCAGCGTTGAAAGTCTGGTTGAATGTGCCGCCCGTGATGTTTGCGGCGCTGCCACCGTCCACGGTGAAATTTCCGCCGTGGGAAGTTGTTCCCGAACTGGAAAGAGTCGCGCCTGCCTGGATGTTGATGGCTCCGGAAGCACTCAAAGTTCCTGCGGACGTCACCGCGCCGCCAGTGCCGACGTTCAGGCTGCCCGTGGTGGAGGTCGTGCTGCCGGCTTGCAGATTCGTCGTGTTGTTCACGTCAATCGATGAAGTGCCGGTAAGCGATCCTGTGTTAGTAAACGTCCCGGCGTTCAAATCAGTCACACCATTGTAGTTTGAGGTTCCGGAATGCGTGAGGGTTCCCGCATCCTGGCGGAGTGAGCCGGAGCCATTCACCGGCCCGATGGTGCCACTCGCTGTGGTGTTGTAAATGAGCTGCGTGTTGTTTGAGAGGGCGATGGAGCCGGACGGGAACGCTCCAGTTGCGCCACCTGTGCCGGCCTGCACCGTGCCGCCGGATGCGATGAGGCCGCCAGTGGTCGCCGTGCCATTTAGAATCAGAGTGCCGTTCCCGCTCTTGGTGAGGGGCTGCGAGCCGGTCAAGTCTCCCACCTGCAAGCTCGTGCCCGCAGTTGTGGCGATCGACGTCGAATTGGGGAGCGACATCGGGGTGTTGATTACGTGGCTGCCTTGAGTGACCGTGATTGAGGCCGACGCGAGGCCGTTATCCAGCGTCAAGGTGCCTGCACCGCCGATGGTGTAGCTATTGGCGTTGTTGAAAGTGAGGCGGCCGGCTGTCTTGTTGCCATTGATGTCCACGGTGGACGGAGCAACGATTGCGGTTCCGAAGGTTACGTCGGCTGTAGCCACATTGGGCGTGATATTCGGTGTCCAGTTAGTGTTGGTGGACCACAGGGAGCCGCCGCTGTTTGCCCACTCGACGAGCACAGCGTCTGCGATGGTCATTTTCACCGTCGTGTCACCGATGTTGTTTGCGAGCTGGTAGCTCTTGCCGACAACCGCGTTTCCAAGCGTGAATCCGCTCGGTGAGCCAGTCACGGTCGTTGCGTAATCGAAGAGAGAGTATGTCCCGTTGGCGGAGAATGGATTCGATGTGCCGACCTCGAAAAGATTCAGCGTGAACGCGCTTCCGAAGGTGATTCCGCCGGACGAAACGAGCTGGTCATGAGTTGCGCCGCCAGCACTGAAGTCGAAATCCACTGTGGCACCGGTGCCAATCGTGAGGCCCGCAGCCGAGATGGTGCCGACTGCGCCGCCCGCCGGGAGGAGGCGGCCACCGTTGTTCACATTGACATTTCCGCCGAATGCGCCACTAGCAACGAGTTTTCCGGCGTTGGCCTCAACGGAACCCGTGAATGCACCATAGGTTCCCGAAAGTGTCAGGGTGTTCGGGCCGTTTTGCGCTACCGCTCCATTACCCGAAAAAGTGCGGGAGTCCGAAATGTCGTCCGACCGATTGATCGCGAATGTGCCGCCCGCATTCACGGTCACCGGCCCGGAAATCGTTCCTGTCGTTCCTCCGTTGCCCATCGAGAGTGTGCCGCCATTCACGGTCGTTGCTCCTGCATAGGTTGGCGCGCCAGTTACGCTCAATGTGCCAGTTCCGGATTTTGTCAATCCACCCGCGCCTGCAAGATTGTGTGATACGACGACCGAGTTTCCGTTGGTGTCGAAGTTCAGGCCGCCGGACTTGACTTCGAGTTCCGCGTTCGAAAGGCCCACGAAGTAATCGTTGGAGTTCGAAAGTGCCTTGAGCGTGCCGCCGTCGAAATTAACTTTTGCGATCGCAGCGGTGTTCGACTTCTGAATGAAGTGGGATGCGATGGTTCCGCCAGCGTTCAAATTGATCGTGCCGTTCGCCGCCGCGGTGTGACCGACACGAAGCCCTTGGGTCGAATTCTCGGTGAACACGCCGGTTCCGCCCACATTCAAGACGCCGGTCGATTCCTCGCCAATAATCGTCGAGGTGCCGTTGCCGTTGTGGGTGTAGGTTCCACCATTGATATTCATGGTTCCGGAGCTTCCTCCGAAACGACCCGCCACAGTCCACCCGTTCGTGTTCACCGCGCCGCCCGTCATATTCAGGAATCCGGTGCCGCTGCTGCCCACCTGCAGGTCACCGTTGAAGTTCGCGGTGCCGCTCGAAATCGTGTAAGTTCCGGTCGAGCCGCCAAATGTTCCGAGAGTCGTTACGTCGGCTCCCGCCGTAAAGTTGGCTGTTCCACCGGTTTGGTTGAAGTTGCCGACGAAGTGCCGGCCGATCGACGAGTTCCTCGCGTTGAGCGTTCCTCCACTCAAATTGTAAGTTGCTGAGGAGGAAATCGCAGCGCCGTTCTCGAGCGTGCCCATCCAGAAGCGACCGTTCCCGTCAGTCACTGCATTGCTGACGACACCGCCGGTTTGGTTTACTACGCCGGATGAAGCACCGACTCCCTCGATGGTTTCGCCGATGATCATCCACGTGTTCGCGTTTACCGTTCCGTTCGAGACGTTCAGAGTTCCGTTGCCACCCTTGGTGCCCACAGAAAGGTCACTTGTTGCAGTTACCGTTCCGGCAGAGTTCATCGTGAATGTACCTGTCCCACCTGCATTCACCCCGCGGCGTCCGCCGATGTAAAGTCGACCCGTGCTGAAGTTGCCAGCACTTGCGCCAACTGTCCACGTCCCCGTGCCTCCCTGCTCGCCAATGAAGCTCCATCCCGTGTTCGCATGGGAACCCGCGAGTTGATTCACCGTGCCGGATGCACCTGCACCGCTTCCCACAAACGGATCCTGAATGGAGTTTGTGTTTCCATTAATATTGACTGTTCCACCGTTGTTGATGAGCACGAAGTTCCCGCCACCACCGCCGGGGACGCCATTGTCCCAGTTCGACGCGGTTTCCCAATCGCCAGTTCCAGCGACCCAGTTGTAGTTCACGGCGCCGACGTTGGTAGTTGTTGAGATGAGGGCAGAGACGGATGCGAGCAGGATGGATGGACGGAGTTTCATTGAAATATAAGGTCTTGAACGGGTTACGAGCGGGTTTTGGGTGGCTCGCTTGCGGTGAGGAAATTCCGCGAGTTGTTCTCGGTTGTCAAAACAGACCGCATCTACTCTATCCACCAAAACCTATTCAAAACCCACCTATTCGCGGACGAAACACCGCTGGCGATTGATCAACGCTCCGGGAATCCGGCGGCTATCCGTAGCGAAGTGCTTCGATCGGCGGGATTCGGCTGGCCTGCCAGGCGGGGTAGATTCCACTGACGACACCGATGACTACGGCGAATATGAAGCTCGCGAGTGCGGCCTGAGTGTTGACAATTCCCTGACTGTCGCCGCTGGTGGCCTGTTCGATAATCTCAAGCAGTCCAAACGCCGCTACCAATCCTGCGAGCCCCCCAATTACGGCGAGAACCGTGCCTTCGATGATGATTTGCACGAAAATGTGTGTGCCTTTTGCACCGACTGCCCGCCTGACTCCGATTTCGCGAATCCGCTCGGTAATGCTCGCGAGCATGATGTTTGTAATTCCGAGTCCTCCAACGATGAGTGCGATGCTCGCGATGATTCCGCCGACGAGTTTGATCTGGGTATTCTGCTTCTCAATTCCCTCGCTCCATTCCACCCGGTTTTCGAATTCGAAATCCTCGATTCCACGGTGGGATGCCAGCAGGATCTTGTGAGCCTCGGCTTGGGCCTCGGCCATCTTTTGAGGATCCGTGATGTGAAAAGCCAGCTCGTCCAGTCGGTAGTTTGGGCCGGGGTCGTCCTTTGTTGAGGAGTTTGATTTCGAGGAACTGAACGACGGGATGGGTGACGATGATCCGCTGCTGCCAATTCCGCCTGCGCTCTTGAATTCGAAGAACATCGTCGTGAAAGGGATCAGGAAGGTGGAATTTTTCCGCGAGTATGGATCGAAACGGCTGCCGTAGCGTGATGGGGGAACTGGACGGCCCTCTTTACGCGCGCGTTTGGCATCCTCGCTCTCGTAATGTTCCAGAACGCCAATCACGGTGAAAGGGCGGGAATTCACGAGGATGGTTTGTCCGACCGGTTGCACGTTTGGGTCCTTCGGCCAAAGTTCCTGCACGATGCGCGAGCCGATTACGCAAACCTTGGCTGCTTCATCGAGGTCAAGTTGGCAGATTGCGCGTCCGGCGGTGATTTTGTGGTTCTGGACGATTACGTGCTCCGGCCAGACACCGCGGATGGTGTAGCGATAATCCGCCTCCCCGTGTTCCAGCGTGGCGCTTTGCTCGTAAACCGGTGCGACTGCCGTAATCAGCGTCGCGTGTTCGCGCAAGGCCTCGGCGTCTGCGATGGTGATTCCCGGCGACAGGTCGGCGATGTGCACCTGCTCCCGGGGCGGCTCCTTTTTGAAAACACGGATGGTTTCAACGCCGCCGAGTGAGTTCAGCATCTCACGGCTTTTCTTCGCGAGTCCCTCAACGAGCGCGAACGTCGTGAGCAGACTGGCCACGCCGAGGATGATTCCCATCATCGTGAGAACGCTGCGGAATTTATGGGAAAGGATCTCTCGCAGCCCTGTATAAAAGCTGTTCCAGAGATTCATGTGTGAGCCTCCTGCGGAGATGGCGCGGCGCGCAGTCCGCTGTGCCAGTTGTCGGCGTTTTGCACGATGCGCCCGTCACGAATGACGATTCGACGGGGAGCATTGGCGGCAATCTCGTTGTCGTGCGTTACAAGCACGATGGTCCGGCCTTGTTCCGATAGTTCGCGAAAGAGCGCGAGAATCGTGGCACCTGTTTTGGAGTCGAGGTTCCCGGTCGGCTCATCGGCAAAAATAATCTTCGGATCGTTCACGAGCGCGCGCGCAATTGCGACCCGCTGCATCTGACCTCCCGAAAGCTGAAGCGGGGTGTTTTTCATGCGCTCCGAGAGGCCGACCCGTTCAACAGCGGCGATAGCGCGCGCCCGGCGTTCTTTGGCCGATTTTCCCGAGTAGATCATCGGGAGTTCGACGTTATCGAGAACAGTAAATTTCGGGAGAAGGTTGAACGCTTGGAAGACGAAACCGATTTTCTCGTTGCGCATCTCGGCAAGCCGTCCATCGCTTGCGCGCGATACGTCCACGCCATCTATAACAACCCTTCCGGTCGTAGGGGTATCGAGGCAGCCGAGAAGATGCATGAGTGTGCTCTTTCCGCTGCCGCTGGGGCCGATAATTGCACAGTATTCGCCGCGATCGATTTTCAGGTTGATGCCATCAAGCGCACGGATTTCCTGAGCGCCGACAGTGTATCGTTTCGTGACGTCGGTGAGTTCGATTAGCGCCATCGGACAATTGCTCGATTTTCTTTAGAGTCTCCGTACGGACCCGGCTACACGCCGTCGCGACTCCGGCGGCGCGGGCCGGCGCCGGCCCCCATCGGGGTTCGCTCCGGTTCCGCGAGAAGGATTTTTTCTCCCTCACGGACGCCGGAAAGAATCTGTGCGTGCTCGGTATTCGAAATCCCGATTTTCACGGGCCGACGCTCCGTTTTCTCGCCCGAGCGGACGTAGACCACGCGACCGTCGCCCTCGCCTCGGAAGACCGCGCCAACGGGCACGGAGACTACGTCCTGAGCGTTTGCCACAGGGATCGTCATTTGGACGTTCATGCCCGGGCGCATGCGCGCACTGGGTTTCTCGATCAAGGCCTGGACCGTTACGCCCTTCACGGAGTTCTTCACTGAAGCCCCCGGTGCGATGAAGAAAATCTGCGCCTCCAGTTCCTCGTCAAGAATTGCTTCGGCTGTGAGTTTCACGCGCTGTTTCACCGACAGTCTCGCGACATCCACCTGATTAACGTGAGTTTCCACAATCAATCGGGAAAGGTTCGCAATCGTCATCAATGTCGTTCCGCTATTCACGCTGGCTGCGGCGACGATCACTTGTCCCTCGACGATGGGGACCGTGAGGACGGTTCCGTCGCCCGGAGCGATGACTTTTGTTTTCGACAGCTTATCCTCGACGAGTTGAAGTTTGCGCTCGGCGCGGGTGTGATTGTTACGAGCGATCGCCAGTTCGGATTCCAAGTTGTCGTAGGCCTCCCGGCTAACAAGGTTCTGCTTAAAAAGCTCCTTGGCCCGCTCGAAATTGCGTTCCAGTTTAATCGCCGCGAGCTTTGCTCCATCAATTTCCACTTTGGCGGATTCCTGCTCGGTGAGAATATCGCGATCGTCGACTTCGAGGAGAATATCGCCTGCCTTCACCGTGTCGCCGGGAATGACGTTCAATTTCTTCACACGTCCACCGACCTCCGCCTTTACATCGAGTTGGGAGGCCGGCTGCACTTCGCCGCTGACGCGGATACTCATGGCAATGTCGCGAAGTTCCGCTACGGCGGTGATCATCTCGCGATGCCCTTGTGCGCTTGCCTGCTGCGGGCTGCGGAACCAGTTCTTTGAGTTTGCATACCATCCGCTTCCGAGGGCCGCGGCGATGAGCATGTATTTGAAAGTTTTGTTCATTCGATGGAATTCGCCTGCCGCGATGACGGTTCGCGCAGGCACGATGGCTGGAACCCCACGCGCAGCGTAAAGTTAGCAGAAATCATCGCAAATCCAAACGGGGAGCCGATTGGCAGTCGGTTCGTGGCGGGCGTCACGACGGCAAAAGGAAACCCGTGTTGTGCGAATTCGGGGTCGCACAACGCGGGTCGCGAGGAGGAATCTGTTGGGTGAGAACAGTTCCGAGAGTGGTTCGCTCTTAGCGCTTGCTGAACTGGAAGCGCTTGCGTGCGCCGGGTTGACCGGGCTTCTTACGCTCTTTCATGCGAGGGTCACGAGTGAGCAGGCCGTCTTTCTTCAGCGACGGACGGAGTTCGGCATTCACTTGAAGCAGCGCACGGGCGATTCCGAGGCTGGTCGCGCCTGCCTGACCGGAATTGCCGCCGCCACATGCGTTGACTGCGATGTCAAAGAGATTGCGGCTCTGTGCGATTTCGAGAGGGCGGAGCACTGCGCTCTGTTGCGCGACGACGGTGAAATACTCATCGTAGGGGCGGCCGTTGATGAGGATTTTGCCCGAGCCCGGTGTCATTCGAACCTGAGCGATGGATGTCTTACGGCGTCCGGTGGCGGTATAGGTGGTTGTTGCCATGTTCTATGAAATGAAGTTCTGAAAAATTAGCTGACCTTGCCGACCGAGACGGGATTCTGCGCGGCGTGCGGATGTGCTGCTCCGGCGTAAACCTTGAGCTTGGTGATTTGAGCGCGACCGAGGCGAGTGTGTGGAATCATTCCCTTGACGGCACCTTCAACGAGGAGCTCGGGACGGCGTGCGCGGCGGGCCTTTACGGTCTCACTCTTGTGGCCACCTACGAATCCGGAGAAACTCATGTAGGATTTTGCGGTTTCCTTTTTGCCGGTCAGGCGAACTTTGTCCGCGTTGATGACTACGACGAAGTCGCCGGTATCCACGTGCGGTGTGAAGATTGCCTTTTCTTTGCCTCGGAGCAGATTGGCAGCTTTCGCTGCGACACGGCCGAGCACCTGGTCGGCGGCGTCGATGACCCACCAGTTGCGTTTAACTTCGTTTGCTTTCGCTGAAATAGTCCTCATGAATCTCTAAAAAAGAGCGCGGAACCTATGGGTGAGCGGTTGGAGTGTCAACGCAATTTCCGGCTTTTTTCGCCTGCGCGCTCCGATGGTCGGAATGGTTGCCGCTTCGCTTCGGTTTCGTTTAAATGCCTCCCGACATGTCCGCCACCATGATTTTTACTCAGGCTGGGATTTTTCCCGCACTCGGAACTGCGCTCGCGCTCGGCCTGTTGGTGGGCATCGAACGTGAGTGGGCGAACGACAGGGTCGCGGGCATCCGCACGTTCGCGCTGGTGACGCTCTCGGGAGCCCTTGCTGCGCTTGTTGCCGAGGTTTTTGGCGGATTGGTAATTGCCGGGGCGCTGGTTTGTCTCACGGTGATGATTGTCATCGGAAATCTGGCATCGCTCCGCTCGAAGGAAGCTGATTCCGGTCTCACGACGGAGTTTGCGATGCTCGCGATGTTTTTCACCGGAATGCTTCCCATGATGGGATACACGCCGGTGGGGGTCGTCGTCGCGGGTGCCGTAATGGTTCTGCTTCAGTGGAAGAAGTCGCTCCATAGTTTGGTGCATAGGATTGGAGAGGATGAACTGCGCGCAATTGCCCGATTGGTCTTGATCGGGTTGGTGATTCTCCCCGTGCTTCCGAACAAGGCCTACGGATATTTCGGGGTCTTCAATCCGTTCAAAATCTGGCTGATGGTCGTGCTTATTGTGGGCATCAGTCTCGCAGCATATCTGGTGTCCAAATTCATCGGCCCGAATCGTGGGATGCTTGCGTCTGGATTGCTAGGTGGTTTGATTTCCAGCACGGCTACGACGGCGAGTCTCGCACGTCAAAGTGTGCGCCCGCAGGCTCCTGTGCGTATGCTTGCGCTGGTGGCGATGATCTCGTCCACGGTGGTCTTTCTTCGCGTAATCATCGAAATTCTCGCGGTCGCTCCGAATGCCGGGAGCGTTATGGTCCCGCCGCTCGCGGCGATGATGGGATGGATGTCGCTCGTGACATTTGGGTGCTGGTTTTTGGCGAGAAATCGCTTCGACCACAACGGTGCGGAACAGCCGCCTTCCGAGATCAAAGGCGCGATTGTTTTCGGACTTCTCTACGCGCTGGTGCTTCTCGCCGTGGCTTTCGCAAAACAGCACTTCGGCGCGACCGGTCTCTACACAGTCGCTGCAATTTCGGGGCTGACGGATATGGATGCGATCACGCTCTCCACGGCGAGCCTCGTTGAGGCGGCGCATCTCGAGTCTTCGACCGGTTGGAGGATTGTCCTGACTGCGGGTGTTTCGAATCTCGCGTTCAAGGGTATACTCGCGGCGTCGCTAGGCAGTCGGAAACTCGGCGGACTTGTAGCCATGGGCTTCGGCGCGTCCGCGGTAGGCGCCGCAGCAATCGCCTGGTTCTGGCCGGCGGTTTAATTTGCCGCGGTCGTGCCTGCCCAAGTTTACGCGAGTTCAAAACTCGCAGCTTTCAGCTGCCTTTCTTCCCTTTGATTCGCGCCTTGGGTTTCGGACGAATGCGCCCCTTCCTCGTTCGCGATGGGCGCGATTCGCCAACAGCCAGGGCCATGAATTCCGACTGGCAGTCGACTTTCGCCTCGTTGGCCGAAGGGACGACGGGCGTGTAGCTGCCGTCGCTTTCGAGTTTCCACGCTTTCGTGTTGTCGGCGAGTTGGCGTTGCAGAATTGAGCGGATCCGTTCGCGTAGCGAAGGTTCTTCAATAGGAAATACGATTTCCACCCGCCGGAAAAAATTCCGCGACATCCAGTCCGCGCTTCCGACATACACCTCGGGCTTTCCTCCATTTTCAAATTGAAAGACCCGCGAGTGTTCGAGGAACCGTCCCACGATGCTCCGCACGACGATATTCTCGCTCACTCCGGGGATGCCCGGCCGCAGGCAGCAAGCGCCGCGGATGATCAAATCCACGCGCACTCCTGCTTGCGAGGCCCGATAAAGCGCGCGGATGGTTTCCGGGTCTGTGAGCGAATTCATCTTCGCAACGATTCGCGCCGGTCGCTTCTTCTGTGCGTGGTCGGCTTCGCGCTGGATGAGGGCGATCGTTCGCTGTTGAAGTTGCCACGGAGCGACGAGCAATTTCCGTGGCGTCTGGAATTTTGCGATGCCGGTCAGCAGGTTGAACAAATTCGTCGCGTCCTCGGCGAAATCGACGTTCGCGGTGAAGAGGCTCAAGTCCGTGTAAATGCGTGCGGTCGTTGGGTTGTAGTTCCCGGTCGCGAGGTGCAGGTAACGCCGGATGCGGTCCTCATCCTTGCGGACAATCAGCGTCACCTTTCCGTGGATCTTTTTCCCCACGAGTCCGTAGACGACGTGCACGCCGGCATCCTCGAGCCGCTTGGCCCACTCAATGTTATTCGCCTCATCGAATCGCGCCTTCAGTTCGGTCACCGCGGTAACCTGCTTGCCGTTCTCCGCGGCAAGCATCAGCGCGCCGATGATTCGCGGATCACCGCCGGTGCGGTAGAGTGTTTGTTTTACTGCGAGCACATTCGGATCGCGGGCCGCCTGCTCGAGAAAATCAACAACCGTATTGAAGCTCTCGTACGGATGATGAAGGAGCAAATCCCGTCGCCGGATTGTCGCGAAAAGTGATGCGCGGTCGCGCACCGATGCCGCGATGGGAGCAAGGAAAGGCGGATCGCGAAGCTCGGGGGAATGATCGCCTTCGTAGATCGCCATAAGCCGCGTGGGGTTGATTGGCCCGTCGATGATGAAAAGATCGTCTTCAGTGAGTCCGAGATTTTCCAGAAGTTGCTGCCAAATCGCCGCCGGGCAGTCTGCATCAACTTCCAGTCGCACCGCTTCTCCGCGGCGCCGGTTTCGCAACTCCTCTTCCACCGCGTGCAGAAGATTGTCCACGTCGTCCTCCGCGACATACAGCTCGCTGTTTCGTGTGACGCGAAACTTCCAGTGCCCGTGAATCGTCGTGCCGGGAAAAATGTCGCTTAGATAGTGACCGATGATTTGACCGAGGAACACGAAGTCGAGCGCATCGTCCTCCCGCGGCAATCGCACAAGCCGCGGTAGCACGCGGGGCACCTGCACCACCGCAAGCCGCGACTGGGGCCCGCCTTCATCCTCAATGGTCAGCGACACAACGAAGTTCAGCGTCTTGTTCGCGATATGCGGAAATGGATGCGCTGGATCCACCGCCAGCGGCGTGAGCACCGGCCGAACCTGCGTCTCGTAATAACGCTTCAAGAATGCCCGGTCGGTCTCGTCGATTCCTGGATACTCAAGGAAGCGGATGCCCGCCCTCTCGAGCGCCGGCTGCAATTCCCCGCGCCAAAGCCGGTATTGATCCTCCACCATCCGGCGTGTCCTCTTCGCAATCATGCGCGCGGTTTCCGTCGCCGTGCGACCATCGATGCTCCGCTCCACGATCTCGCTCTCCATCTGCTGCTTGATACCCGCCACTCGCACCTCGAAAAACTCGTCGAGGTTCGAGCTCACGATGCAGAAAAACTTCACCCGCTCCAGCAACGGGTTCGAGGGATTACTCGCTTCCTCAAGCACACGCTGGTTGAATTCGAGCCAGCTGCGCTCGCGGCTCAGGTAGTGTTCTGTTGAAAAGGTCGTCATCCCGCGCAAACGATTAGCCGGTCTTTTGAAATTGGGCCAGACGGTGTTTTTCAACGATTGTGTGACACGGCGGGCGAGGGGACTTATTTGCAATTTCCCCGCACGCCGCTATGAGTCGCCGCCTGCATGAATATCCTCATCCTTGCCGCGGGCTACGCCACCCGCCTTTATCCGCTGACGCTCACAAAAGCCAAACCGCTGCTCGATGTGGCCGGCAAACCGATGATGGAATGGGTCATCGACAATCTCGCCCCGATTCCCGGCATTTCTAAAGTCTTCGTCGTCACGAACAATAAATTCGCCGCCGATTTCCAAACGTGGGCCGATGGCTATGCCGCGAAACAGCCGAAGCTCCCGTTTGAAATCGTCAACGACGGCTCCACTGGCGATGCCGACAAACTCGGTGCAATCGGCGATATCAACTACGTCGTTCAGAAATACGGCATCGAAAACGAGGACCTCCTCGTCGTTGCGGGCGACAACCTGTTTTCCGAAAGCCTCGAAGGCTACGGTGCCGTTGCCCGTAATAAAAACGTCCCTGTGCTGGGCGTCTACGATGTCGGTTCCCTTGAAGAAGCAAAGAAATACGGCGTCGTGGCGGTCGATGGCGACGGAGTCATATCACAGTTCGTCGAGAAGCCCGCAAATCCGCCCAGCACACTCATCGGCATCGCGCTCTACTACTACCCCAGCCACATCGTCCCGATGATTCGCCAGTACCTGGCCGAAGGCAACAATCCCGACCAGCCCGGACGCTTTGTCCAATGGCTCTATCCACGCACGCCCGTCTCCACATGGAGCGTGCCCGGAACGTGGTTCGACGTCGGCAGCAAAGAGACGCTCGAAGAAGCCAACCGCATCTTCGCCAAGTTCGAGAAAGCGTAGCCTTCGCGCGTACCAGGACGGCGCAAATCCCGCCGAATACAATCCTCCCGGACGCAAAAATATTTTTCGTCCTTGCCCCGCCGCCGTCCGCGGGCATAGATGAAAGCAACGGAAGGGTGGCTGAGTGGTCTAAGGCACTCGACTCGAAATCGAACGTGGGGTAAAACTCACCGTGGGTTCAAATCC
>SXGQ01675696.1_pt1 | contig 18591 bp, 23 predicted proteins | sample 3178371 | NCBI WGS metagenome assembly SXGQ01 (sample SAMN11356859, study PRJNA531348) | freshwater metagenome | isolation source: freshwater sample F1-20 | place: China: Fuxian Lake, Yuxi | collected 2017-12-25 | reverse complement strand
CGATCACCGGGACCTTCACCGCCTTCACCACCTGCGGCAGCAGGGCGAAGGTGCCCGGCTGCGTGGAGATGTCCTCCCCCAGGAACACGCCGCGGTGGCCGCCGGCCTCGTTGCCCTGCGCGATGATCGCGTCCACCCCTTGCGCTTCCAGCCAGCGCGCGTCCTCCACCGTTGTGGCCGAGGAGACGATCTTCGAGCCCCAACTGCGCACCCGCGCCAGCAGTTCCTTCGCCGGCAGGCCGAAGTGGAAGCTCACCACCGCCGGTTTGAAGGCCTCCAGCACGTCGGCAGCCTCCTGGCTGAACGGCGCGCGTCCCGGACCGGCGGGGATCTTGTCCGCGTCGATGCTGAACTCCTCGTAGTAGGGCGAGAGCTTCGCACGCCACGCCGCCTCACGCACCGTGTCCGGCGCCGGCGGCACGTGGCAGAAGAAGTTCACGTTGTAGGGCTTCTTCGTCCTGGCCTGGATCGCCGCCAGTTCCTGGCCGATTCCTTCCGGCGCCAGCATGGCGCAGGGAAGCGAGCCCAGTCCTCCGGCGTTCGACACCGCGATCGCCATCGCCCTCGACTGCGAGCCCGCCATCGGGGCCTGGATGACCGGCAGTTCGGTTCCAAACAGTTTCGCGATCGCGGTCATACCTTCCTCTTTATCAGATGATCCAGATCCCGAGCAAGGCCGCCAGCGCGATCCAGATCGCGATCACCACCGCGGCCGCCACCCAGCTCTTCGTCGTTTCGATCTGCTTCTGTGCTGCAATCCGCGCTTCTGCCATCACCTGAGGCGGGATTATCCTGAGGCAAATGATGATGCCCAGCGGCACCAGGATCAGATCGTCCAGCAAGCCGAGGATCGGGATGAAGTCCGGGATCAGGTCTATCGGCGAAACCAGGTAGGCCACGACGATGCCAGCGAGGATCTTGGCCACAAGCGGGGTGCGGGGGTCGCGGGCGGCGTAGTAGAGCGCGAAGGTCTCCTGCTTGAGGGCGTCGACTTTCTGCTTCAGGTATTGCGACAGGGATATCTTCGGGGGCATGGCTAGGTCATTATCTTGCTTTTGGAGATGTTGATGATCGCGGTGATCTTCGAGGTCTTGCCCCACGCGGGGCGGGTGGATGACTATTTCCGGATGGCCGAGGGCTTGAAGGCAGAGCTGGCTTCGATGGATGGGTTCATTTCCGTCGAGCGGTTTTCTTCTGTTTCCACACCCGGGAAGTTCTTGTCGCTGTCGTTCTGGCGGGACGAGGCTGCGGTTCAACAGTGGCGCAAGCTGGAGTCGCATCGTCGGGCGCAGGCGGCGGGGCGGGGTGGGATCTTCGAGGACTACCGGTTAAGGGTGGCTTCGGTGGTGCGGGATTACGGGATGAAGGAGCGGGGGGAGGTGCCGGGGGACTCCAAAGGCGTGCACGGGTAGGGAATGTAATCGATCGGCTACAAACGAACCGAAGGGGCCAGACAGTGAGGCATTGGGTTACGGGTGCGGCCCCCAGGGCGCCGCGAGAAGAAGCTGATTGGCCTGAGTCCTGATCAGGGGGCGGAGCTGGCCCGCAAAGGCCATGAAGTCCTTGTCCGCAAGGAGGTGCTTCCAGAAGGCCCGGCGATCATCGTCGCTGTTGAAGCGCCAGAGGTGAACTAGCTGATGCAGCTCGCCGGTGTCGGAAGTGAAATAGCCAATCAGGTTCTTCGAGAATCCTCCGGCCTCGAGTGCGGGCCAGCCAAGGGTCGAGTACAGATTGACCACCTCCGCCATCTTGCCCACCGTGATGGAGTAGGTTCGTTTCTCGTAAATTGTCGGCATGGCGGGATTCCTTTGGGTTGGAAGGTTCTACAACTGCGCCGCCGCCAAGCCAGGCACGGGGCGCGATCGCTCCGGCCCTTACACCCGGCTGACAGAGCGGTCACTCAAAACGATTGACTGCGGCCCGGAGCGCAGATCGAGCGATACCCTGGAAGGTGCAATGACCCGCAGCGCGCCGGTCAGCGCCGCGGTTAGCGCGCACCGACGGACCTTGATCAGGCGTCCGCACTCCATCGCGATGACTCGCAGCAGCAGGCGCGCTGTGAGGGCGAGGGGGAGGCGGCGGGGAAGCATCCGTGCAATTATGGAGGGTCACTACAAAATTTCAAGCTTAAAGCAGAGGCACGCAGGGGCTAGAATTTCCTCATGAACAAGCTGCTTGCGCTCATTGCCTTCATCCCCCTGCTGGTCCTCGCCCAGGCCGTCACGCCCGAAGAGCGCCTCTTCGAAGCCCTCCACGAATCCAAGCCCCTCCTCGCCGAAGGCATCGTCCTGCGCGGCAAGATAAACCTCGGCGCCCGCAACACGAACGGCGAGACACCGCTGCACGTGGCGATCGAGAAGAGCTACAAGGAGCTCACCGGACTGTTGATCGACTCAGGCGCCAGCCTGACGGCAAGGACGAAGAACAGCGAGACGCCGCTGCACTACGCGGCGATGCAGAGCGACCCGTTCTACGCGGAGCTGTTGCTGAAGTCGAAGGCGGACCCGAAGGTGAGGAACGATGACGGGGAGTCGCCGCTGCAGTGGGCGATCCTGACGGGGAACTCGGACACGGCGCGCCTGCTGGTGCTGGGCGGCGCGGACCTGAAAGTGAAGGACCTTAAGGGCAACACGGTGATGCACGCCGCGGCCGACGGGGGCTACGAGGCGCTGGTACGGTTGCTGCTGAACCTCGGGGTGAGCCCGAGGGAGCGGAACCGCAAAGGGCAGTTGCCGCTCGACCTGGCAAAGGATCGCGGCCACATGGAAGTGGTGGAGATGCTGGAGAAGCTCAGCCGCTAGGGCGCGCCGCCAGTGGGCGGCAAATGTGCACGATCGGTAACATTTACTCCCGCACCAGCACCAGCCGGCCGTCGGTCTCGGCGCGGCGGGTGGGGATACCGCCGCGGTCCAGGGTGCCCTTCAGGGTCTCGAACAGGTCGCCGCGCGCCTGGTTGTCGCGGTACCTGTCCTTGCCCTAGGTGGCGGCGGCGGCGCGCAGTTCCTTTGACCAGCGCCCCCTTTGAGATCGCTTACTTTTCCTCCGCAAGCTCGAACACCTCCGCCAATCGCTCGTACGACTGCACCCGCGACGGATAGTCCCCGGTGATGGTGAGGATCATGAGCTCGTCCGCCGCATACTGCGCGGCCAGTTCCTCCAGCTTCGCCTTGCAGGTGGCGGCGCTGCCGAAGACGAGGCGAGGCCGCTGGCTGCGGATGTGCGCGACCTCCTCCGCAGTGTAGGCGCGCGCCTCGGCCATCTCCAAAGTTGGCACCGGGGTGTCGAGGTTGTAGGCCATCTCGAGGCGCCGCAGGTCCACCACCTTCGCCATGCGCTCGGCCTCGGCATCCGACTCGCCGCAGATCACGGCGCAGCACAGCAGCCCCTGTGGCGATGGCTCTCGAGCCGAGGGTGTAAAGTGGTCCTTGAAGTAGCGCATGATGACGTCGCCGCCCCGCGCGTTGATGAAGTGCGCGAACGCGAAGCGCAGGCCCAATTGCGCGGCGAGCACGCCGCTGTAGTCGGATGACCCCAGCAGCCACACCTGCGGCGCCCCCGGCCCCTCGGGCTGTAGGCGCACGCGCTTCGAGGGATGGTCGTCGGGCAAATTGTTGTCCAGGTGCCCCACCAGTTCCCACACCCGCTGCGGAAAATCATCCGCGGTGGGGAACTGCCCGCCGCCCACCGCGCGCGCGGTGCGCTGGTCCCCGCCGGGCGCGCGGCCGATGCCGAGGTCCACGCGCCCCGGGTAGAGGGCCTCCAGCATGCGGAACACCTCGGCCACCTTGAACGCGCTGTAGTAGGGCAGCAGCACGCCGCCCGTGCCGATGCGGATGCGCCTGGTTTCTGCGCCCAGGCGCGCGAGCAGCACCTCGGGGCACGGATCGGCGAGCGCGGCGATGGCGTGGTGCTCGGAGAGCCAGTAGCGGTGATAGCCCAGTTCTTCCACGCGGCGCGCGAGCGCAAGCGTGGCGTGGAGCGCCTCGGCGGCGCTGTGGCCGTGGATGATGGGGGACTGGTCGAGGACGGAGAGTTTCATGTCTTGAATGTGTCAGCGAAGGCCCATTGTCGCGTGAAAGCCACCGCGAGCGCCGCGGCGAGGCCCAGCGCGCCGACCGCGTAGAACCCGGCCCCGAGGCTGAAGTGCTGCGCGACCAGCCCAATGAGCAGCGGCGTGCTGAGGTGCGAAACGCCCCAGCCCATGCCCCCCAGCGCCATGGCCGAGCCGCGCATGTCCACCGGCACCGCCTCGGCAATGGTGATCTGGAAGTACACCGTCATCAGGCCCGAGCCGGCGCCCACCGTGAACAGCAGAAACCCGAGCGGGCCCCAGTGGGAAAACAGCGGCGTCACCGCGACCCCTAGCGCCACCAGAATGCCCGCGTAGATCGGCCAGGGACTGGCCGGCCCGGTGCGGATGAACTTCGCCATCATCAGGCCGGCGGCGATCCCGCCTACCGCGCGCAAGGTGACCATCAGGCCGGAGGATTCCTCGCCATAGCCCACCGCCTGCAGCAGCAGCGGGTAGAACGAGACGCTGAGCGAGAAGGGCAGCGCCGAGAGGTAGGCGCACATCACCGCGTAGTACAGGATGCGCGTGCCCAACAGAGGCGCGAAGTTGGCGAACAGGCCCTGGCCGGCGTTGCGCTTGCGCGGCGCCTGGGGCGTCCAAATGCCGGCCACGGCTGCCGCGAAGCCAATGGCGGCGAGCATGCTAAGCGCGGCCTGAAAGCCGCCCAGCGCAAGCACGAACCCCGCCGAGGCGTTGCCGAAGATGTGGCCGACGTTGGTGACCGCATTCACCCGCCCGGTCTGGACCCTGCGATCCCCGGGCAGCTCGGTGGCGATGGACCAGTTGGCCGGCCAGAACGAGGCCCGCGACAACACCAGCACGGCCTGCGCCGCCATCAGCTCCCAGTAGCCCTGCGCGAACAGGAATTGCACCGAGGCCACTGCCATGAGCAGGGAGGAGGCAATCACCACCCGCTTGCCGCCGAAGCGGTCCACGTAGGCCCCGCCGACGACGGTGATCACGATCTGCGCGATGACCGGCGCGGAGAACAGGGTCCCGATCTCGGCCGGCGAGAGGCCCTGGTCGTGCGCGTACAGCGGCACCACCAGCCAGGTCATGCCCAGGCCGTAGTTCCAGGTGAAGGAGCAAAGGAAGAACGGCAGGTTCGGCATGGGCCGCCGATTATCGTTGCCCGGCGTAAGCTGGGGGCGCCCGTTTCGACCCATGGCCATGCGCCTCGCCATCTTCCTCGTCCTCGCGTGCCTGGGGCTCCCCGCCCTGGCCCAGTCCGCGTCCTGCTCCGCCCAGTCGCAGGGGGGGCACCACGGCGCTGGTGGAGCTGTATAAATCGGAAGGCTGCGATTCCTGCCCGCCGGCGGACCGGTGGCTCTCCTCGCTGGGGCCGAAGGGCCTGGTCCCGGGCAAGCTGGTCCCGATCGCGTTGCACGTGGACTACTGGGACTACATCGGCTGGAAGGATCCCTACGGCAAGCCCGAGTTCACCCTGCGCCAGGGCTTGCACGCGCAACTGAAGCGCTCGCGCCGGGTCCAGACCCCGCAGGTCATCCTGCAGGGGCAGGATTTCCGGGGCTGGGCGACGGGGGCCTTCGAGCGGGAACTGACCCGGATCAACGCCCGGCCGGCGGCGGCCGAGGTCCTGGACCCAGCCCAGCGGGCTGACGCCGCGCTGTACCTGGCGACCTATGAGAGCCGGCTCCAGTCCGAGGTCCGGGCGGGGAAGAACCTGGGCTGGACCCTGGCGTAGGATTTCGTGGGCTTCGAGTGGCAGGGGTCCTTGGCCCTCGGGGCCTCCGGAAAAATGCGTGACCGGCGCTCGTTACCCCTTCTCCCGAAAGCCAATCCGGCCCATTCCGGAGTGGTCGCTTTGGTCCAGAACCGCGCCAGCGGGCAGATCCTCCAGGCCCTGATGAGGCCGGCCTACCCCGGCTGATTCGGGTATATTCCGTTCGGCCCGGCCACAAAAACAGCCTCAAAGGACAGGGACGGCGACATGGACGCAACCCAGATCCGCCAGAAAGACGGAATTTTCTATTTCGCCAGCTACAAGGCGAAGGATCTTCTCGCCCGGGTCCGGTTCATCAGCCGGTTCTACGGCGAGGGCGAGGAAATTGCCGCCTCCCGGGTGTCGCAGGACGACGACATCGCGCAGTTCATCTCCCGCATCGAGCGCACCGATTCGGCCTTCCAGCGCGGCTTGTCGCGCGCCAAGGTGCGCCAACTCACCAATTTCTACGAGACCGCTGTGTCGCAGCCCGCGATCCCGGGTACGGTGCTGCTGTTCACGCGCGAGAAACTGCAGTTCAGGTCCAATGGCGAGGGTTCGGGCAACCTCTCGGAGCCCAGCGGCAAGTTCCTGATCATCGATGGCCAGCACCGCCTCGCGGCGCTGCACTTCTACAACCTGGAGCGGCCGCAGGATGCCGCCACCATCAGCGTGCCCTGCGTCATCTTCGATGGCCGCAGCGAGGACTTCGCCGCAGAAATGTTCGTCATCATCAATTCCACGCCGACGCGGATCAACAAGTCGCACCTCATCGACCTATACGAGCGCGTGTCCTGGGCGGCGCCGGACCGCAAGTTCGCCGCGCGCCTGGTGGAGAAGCTCTACAGCGAGGGCGACAGCCCGCTGCGGTACCGCATCAACCGCCTAGGCGGCCGCAGCCAGCGCGACAAGTGGGTGTTGCAGGCGGAACTGTTCAACGAGATCCACCGCTGGGTGCGCGGCAAGTGGCGCTCCATCCAATTGGCCGGTGGCAGTTCCAAGGAAGTGCCGCGCTACTACGGCATGGTACGCGACTTCTTTAAGGTCGCGCGCACCGTGTTCGGCGAGGCCTGGGGCAAGGACGGCTACATGGTCACCAAGCCTGTTTGCATCAAGGCCATGATCCGCGTCTGTTCGGATCTGTCGCGCAAGGACGGCGACCAGGAAGATGGGCGCCTCGCGCGCTGGGAGGCGCGCCTTGCGCCCTGGCGCGAGATGGCGAAAATCTTCCGCGAGGAGGGCTTCTACGAGCGCTTCCCCGCCAAGAGCGAGGTAGAGCGCGTGGCGCGGGTGCACCTCGACCTGGCGAAGGCCGCGGGTATCGAGGTCAGCAAGAAAACCTAGTAGCCGCCACCGGACTCTGGCGCGAGCGCGTCATACGAAGCGGATCTCGAGTCCGCGCACCGCGAAACCGTGCAGATCGGTGCTCCAAGTTTCGCCCGGCTTCACGGGGTGCGCGTCGGTGATGGTGCCGGTGCTGATGATCTCGCCCGCGCGCAGCGGCTCGGCATCGGGTTGGTTTGCCAGCGCCTCGATGAAGTGCGCTAGCGCCATCAGCGGGCTGTCCAGCACCACCGAGGCGATGCCGCGGTCACGCACCTCGCCGTTGCAGGTGAGCGCCACCTTGAGAAAGGGCAGGGCGGCGGCGAGGCCTGAAATGCGCCCGATCTCCACTGGCGTGCCAAGCACCAGGTGCCCGTGCAGGCCGTTGTCCGCGGTGCAGTCGGCCAGGGTGAACTTCCATTCCGGGTGGTGGCATTGCACGATTTCGACCGAATGCGCGATCCACTCGATGGCGCCGAGCAAGGCCTCCGGATTGCGCGAGCGCGGCGGCGAGGCCTTGAGACCGAAACAGATCTCCGGCTCGATGCGCGGCTGCGCGAGGCCGGCCAGCGACACCGTGGCGCGGTTGTCCGTCGCCCTTGTCAGCGTCCGGTCATAGACCGTGCCCCAGATGGGTTCGTACACGCCGTAGCGCGGCCAGATGGAGCGGTTGGTAAAGCCGATCTTGCGGCCCACCGGCTGCCAGCCGGCCTCCCGCCGCTGGGCATGCAGTTGTCGCGCTGCAGCGTAGCCCGAGGTGGGGGTGAATCCCGGGTCGCGGGTGGTGAACGGCGCCGCCAGTCCAGCGCGGGCGTGCAATTGGGCGAGTTCGCTCGCGACGTAGAAGGCATCCATGGTCGAACCATTCTAAATTAGACTAGGGGCATGAACGCCGAACTTGACCCCTCCCTCGCCTGGGCGATCCTCGGCCTGACGCTGGTGATCATCGAGCTGGTCACCGGCACCTTCTACCTGCTCATGCTCGGCGTGGCCGCCTTCGGCGCCGCCGCCGCCGCGTACTTCGGCCAGGACACGCCGGTGCAGGCGCTGGTGGCCGCGGCGATCGCCGCCGCCGGCTGCTACTGGGTGCACGCCTACCGGGTGCGCAATGCCGCCTCGCAGATGGCGCCCATCGACGCCGGCCAGCCGGCCAACTTCGAATCCTGGATTGACGAGGGCGCGCGCCTGGGGAAAGTGCGCTACCGCGGCGCGAGCTGGGAAGCGGTAATCGATGGCGAGGGCTCGCCGCAGGGCGGCTCGCTGCTCTACGTGCTGTCTGCTAACGGCAACACGCTCAAGGTCACCGCCCGGCGCCCGGGCTGATAAAGGGGGTTCCCGATGTTTCCAAAGATGATCGTTGTGCTGGTCGTGTCCATTGCGGCCGCGTTCGTCCCCGCAACCGAGAAGTACGCGGTCTGGATCTTCTTCCTCGCGGTGGTGGTGGCCTTCGTCATGGAGGGCGTGCGCATCGTGCCGCAGCAGTTCGCCTACGTGGTGGAGCGCTTCGGGCGCTATCAAGGCGCCCTTGAGCCTGGGCTGAACCTGATCATCCCGTTCCTCGACCGCGTCGCCTACATGCATTCGCTCAAGGAAGTCCCGCTGGACGTCCCGGAGCAGGTTTGCATCACCAAGGACAACACCCAGCTCGCAGTGGACGGGGTACTGTATTTCCAGGTGACCGATCCCCGCTTGGCCTCCTACGGCTCGGCCAATTACATCGCCGCTATCACGCAGTTGGCGCAGACCACGCTGCGCAGCGTGATCGGCAAAATGGAGCTGGACAAGAGCTTTGAGTCGCGCGAGGACATCAACCGCCACATCGTCGCCGCGCTGGACGAAGCCGGGCGCAACTGGGGTATCAAGGTGCTGCGCTACGAGATCAAGAGCATAACGCCGCCAGAATCCATCCTGCGCGCGATGCAGGCGCAGATCACCGCCGAGCGCGAGAAGCGCGCCTTGATCGCCAAGTCTGAGGGCCAGCGTCAGGAGGAAATCAACCTGGCGGATGGCCAGAAGCAGGCCGCGGTGCTGAAGTCCGAGGGCGACAAGCAGGCCGCGATCAACAAGGCGCAGGGCGACGCTACCGCCATCCGGCTGCTGGCCGAGGCCAACGCGGCCGGCGTGCGCGCAGTCGCCGAGGCGATCGCCGACAAGGGCGGCATGGACGCTGCCAACCTTAAGGTGGCGACGCAGTATGTGGACGCCTTCGGCGAGCTGGCCAAGAAGTCCAACACGCTCATCCTGCCAGCCAGCGTGGGCGACATCGGCAGCATGGTCGCCACTGCGATGACGGTGCTGGACAAGACCCGCGCCGCAAGCACCGCGGCGAAGGCCCAGGAAGCCGGGCCGTGACCGTCTCGGCCTGCAACCACTTCACCATCCTCACCGACAACCTGCCGGCGACGCTGGCGTTCTACGAGGACCATCTCAACCTGGCGGCGGGCGCCCGGCCGCCGTTTACTTTCCCCGGCGCCTGGCTCTATGCCGACGGTGGCAAGGGACCGGACCCGATCCTGCACATTGTCGCCGGCATCGGCAAGGAGCGGCTGGTGAAGGGCGTGATCGACCACATGGCTTTCACTGGCCAAGGCCTCGGCGCTGCGGTGGCGAAGCTGAAGCAGCGCGGGGTCGCCTACGAACTGCGCCGGCTGCCGGGCTACGGCACCTGGCAGCTGTTCTTCTTCGACCCGAACGGCGCCAGGGTCGAGATCGACTTCGACCCGGCGGAAGCCGCGCCGGGCTAGGCCGCGGCCGCCCGGCGGCGCTCCAGCAGCTGGACCAATGCCACCACCGCCAGCAGCGCCAGGCCGATGACGTCGGTGATGAGGCCCGGCTTGATCAGGCACAGCGCCGAGACCACCAGCAGCACCCGCTGCCACATCGAGGCGTGCCCCAGCAGCCAGCCGAACAGGCCCGCCGCGAGTGCGATCACCCCTATCGAAGCCGATCCGATCGCCAGGATCACCTGGAGCCACTGCGCGCCCCAGTCCGACACGATGAGCAGCAGCATCGGTTCGTAGACAAACATGAACGGCACGATGTAGGCGGGTGCTGCTGCGCGCATCGCGGCCCACCCGGTTTCCCACATGTTCGCCTTTGCCAGGCCGGCCGCGGCGAAGATGGCTAGCGCCACTGGTGGCGTGATCGCCGACAGGATGGCGAAGTAGAACGCGAACATATGCGCCGCCGGCGCCACCGTGCCCATCTTCATCACCGCCGGCACCAGCAGCGACACCATGACAATGTAGGCGGGCGTGGTGGGCATGCCCATGCCGAGGATGATGCCGGCGATCGCGGTGAGCAACAGCGCCAGCACCAGCGTGTCCTGCGCGAGCGCGATCACCATCTGGGTGAACACGATGCCCAGCCCGGTAATGGTGACGCAGCCAATGACGATCCCGGCGCAGGCGCAGGCCATCGCCACCGCGAGTGTGTTCTTGGCGCCTTCCTCCAGCGCCTCGAGCACGGTGCGCCAGGTGATGCCCGCCCGCGTCGAGTGTCGCATTAGCGCGAGCGGCAGGCAGGACAGCGCCCCTGCCAGCGCGCACAGCGGCGCGGAGTAGCCCGCCAGCAGGCCCCCGAGCACCACCATGATCGGCAGGAACAGGTGGCCGCGCTCCAGCATCACGCGCTTGAAGGCCGGCAGCTCGTCCTTCGGGACGCCGGCGAGCTTGTAGCGCTTGGCCTCGAAGTGCACGGCGAAGAACACCGCGAGGTAGTAGAGGAAGGCGGGCACCACCGCCCACATCGCGACCTGGGCGTAGGGCACCGCGAGGAACTCGGCCATGACGAACGCCGCCGCGCCCATGACGGGCGGCATCAGCTGGCCGCCGGTCGAGGCCACCGCCTCCACCGCGGCGGCGAATGGCGGCCGGAAGCCGGTGCGCTTCATCAGCGGAATCGTGATCGGGCCGTCCACCATGACGTTCGCCACCGCGCTGCCCGAGACAGTACCGAACAGCGACGAGCTGACGATCGCCACCTTGCCCGGGCCACCCGCCTGGCTGCCGGTGATGGACATGGCGAAATCCATGAACAGCTGCCCAGTGCCGCTGCGCTCCATGAAGGCGCCGAAGAGGACGAACAGCATGACGTAGGAGGCAGAAATCCCAAGCGTCGAGCCGAAAATGCCCTCGGTGGACAGGTAGAGTTGCTCGGCCAGCACGGGCAGCTTGACCTCACTGAATATCATCGCGTAGGCGAGGAACACCAGCGAGGTGAGCGGCAGCGCCAAGCCGATGACCCGCCGCGTCGCTTCCAGAATGACGAGGACCGCGACCACGGAGAACACCAGGTCCCAGTTCGTTATGTCGTCGACGTAGATCATGCGGCTGGTGACGTACTCGTAGTTCAGGAACAGGTACGCCACGATCGCGACCGAGGGCAGGATGAGCGCGAAATCGAACGCCCGCCAAGTGGCGCCGCCGCCCGGCCGCAGCGGATACAGCAGGAATACCAGCACCAGGGCGAACACCAGGTGCGTGCCGCGGAACACGAGCGCCTCGGGTTGCCCGGTGGCGGTGATGTACATGTGGTACATCGACATGACGACCGCGATCAGCGTGACCGTCCATGCCATGCCGCGCCCAGCGGGCGCGATGGCCGCCTTTTCCTCTGCCATGTCTTCTCCCCGAATGGAAACGGGGCGGTATTCGCCGCTCCGTTCGTTCAACCCGCGTCCGTGCCTGCGGTCAGATCGCTTTCTGTTCCCTGTAGAACTTGAGCGCGCCCGGGTGCGTCCGCACACCGACGTCGGCGGCCATGGCCTTGGGCGTCAGGCCGGTCATGGCCTTGGTCACCGCGGCCATGTCGGCGACGTTCTCCGCCATCGCCTTCACCATCTTGTAGGCGATGTCCTCGTGCAGGTCGCAGGCCGCCACCACGTGCGTGGCGTAGCCGATCACGTCCACCGGTTGCGCTTGCTTGGGGTAGGTGTTGGCTGGGATGGTCACCTTCGAGTAGCCCGGGTTGATCTTGCGCATGTCGGCCAGGATCTTGTTGTCAATTCCCAGCAGCTTGATGTCGCGCGCGCTGGCGAGGTCCATCACCGCCGAGGCGGGCACGGTGGTGCCGAGCGTGAACACTTGGGCGTTGCCATCCTTCATCATGGACACCGCGTCGGTGTAGGAAGCGATGAAGTTCGCCTTTGACAGTGACTTGTAGTCGAGCCCGGCGATCTTGAGGATGTGCTGGGTGACGATCTCCGCGGTGTTGCCGCGTGGTTGCGCCACCATCGACTTGCCCTTGAGGTCGGCGAAGGTGTTGATGCCCGAATTCGCCGCCACCACCACTTGGAAGTACTGCGGGTACAGGTTGGCGAGGTTGCAAACGTTCTTGGCCTTTTCCTTGTACGGCGGACGGCCGGCGATGCCGTCCACGGTGGTGATGGTGTTGCCGAACCCCAGGTGCGCCTTGTTGGTGGAAATCGCCACCACGTTGGCGATGCCGGCACCGGGCTGCACGTTCATGCGCAGCGTGGGAACCGCCTTCTCCCACATACCTTTCAAGGCGCCACCCAGGGGAACCCAGACCCCGCCCTGCGGGCCGGTCATCATGGTGACTTGCTGCGCTGCGGCAGGCAGCGCACCGAATGCGCCGATTGCGCCCACTGCGAGCGCGAGAGCCTTGAGTTTCATTCCGTTCTCCTCCAAGAGATTGGGACATCCGAGTGAATGACGATCATACCCCAGGGATGATCCTGTGCCGGCTCACTTCACCGGTGTCTTGACCGGCTTGCCGGCGAAGTGCAGCCGCAGGTTCTCCACCTGCAGGTTGCCCATGGCGGTGCGTGTCTCCATCGTGGCGCTGCCCACGTGGGGTAGCAGCACGGCGTTCTCCAAGGCGAACCAGGCTGGATTGATCTTCGGTTCGTTGTCGAACACGTCCAGCCCGGCGCCGGCAATCTTTCCTTCGCGCAGGTAACGCAGCAGCGCCGCCTCGTCGATGAGCGAACCGCGCGCGATGTTGACCACGTGGCCCTTCGGCCCGAGGGCGTCCAGCACCGCGGCGTTGACGATGTGCAGGGTCTCCGCGCCGCCGGGCGCGGCGATCAGCAGCACATCGGAATTTTTCGCCAGCGACACGGCGTTCGGCTCATAGGGCCAGGCGACCGGCTTGCGGCTGCGGTTGTGGTAGCGGATCTTCATACCGAAGGCTTCCGCGCGCTTCGCGATCGCCTCGCCGATGCGCCCCAGGCCCAGCACGCCGAGCGTCTTGCCGCCCAGCGATGTCGTCAGCGGATAGGCGCCGCGCGTCCCCCACTGGCTTGCGCGCAGGTAGCTCTCGGACTGCGGGATGCGCCGCAGCGTGTTCAGCACCAGCGCCATCGCGGTGTCCGCGACGCAGTCGTTGAGCACGTCGGGCGTGTGGGTGACGATGATGTTGCGCTTGGCCGCCGCCGCGAGGTCGATCGCGTCAACGCCAACGCCGAAGTTGGAGATGAGTTCCAGCTTCGGGAGCTGGTCCATCAATGCGGCATCCGCCCCGGAGGAACCGAAGGTGGCCAGCGCGCGCACCTTCGGCGCATGCTGGCGCAGGAATGCCGCGCGGTCGGCCGTCTCGTAAAGCTTGTGGCAGGTAAAGCTCTGGTCCAGCGCATCCTGCGTGGGCTGGAAGATCTTCCCGGTGACGATGATCTCGGGCTTCATGGACTTCCCTTTCAGCTGTTGAACTTGGCGCGTAGCGCTTCGGCCCCGCGCGCGAGCAGGCCCACGTCGGCGCCCACAGAGCAGAAGTTGCAGCCGGCCGCGATCATGCGCCTAGCGTCGGCCTCGACCGGCGTCAGGTAGCCGGCGGCCTTGCCCGCCTTGCGAATGCGGCGCATCGCCTCCTCGATCAGCGGCAGCACCGCCGGGTTGGAGGTTTCGCCGGTATAGCCCATCGAGGCGTGCAGGTCGGCCGGACCGATGAACACCCCGTCCACGCCCTCCACCGCGCAGATCGCCTCGAGCTGGTCGAGCGCCGGCTTGGTTTCCACCTGCACCAGGACGCACAGTTCCTCGTGCGCGCGCCTGGCGTAATCCTTGACGCGACCGAAACGCGTGGCGCGGGTAGTGCCGGCCACACCGCGCACGCCCGAGGGCGGGTAGCGCGTCGCCGTGACGGCGGACTTCGCTTCCTCGTCTGTGCACACATAGGGAATGAGCAGCGATTGCGCCCCCACATCCAGCACCCGCTTGATGTGCACCGCGTCGTTCCACGGTACCCGCACCACCGCCGAGGTTGGGTAGGACGCCGTCGCCTGCAGTTGCGCGAGCAGGCTCTCCAGGTCGTTGGGCGAGTGCTCCTGGTCAAGCAGGATCCAGTCGTAGCCCGCCCCGGCGATGACCTCAACCGTGTAGTTGGAGGACAGGCTGGACCACAGCCCGATCTGGTTACGGCCTTCCTTCAGCGCGCGCTTGAACGCGTTCTTGGGCAGTTCCATCGTCGTCATCAGTCGAACTTGGTGCCCGATTCCCGGACCAGCTTGGCCCACTTCGCCTGCTCGGCCTGCATCCAGCTGCCGAGGGCTTCCGGCGTGCCGGTGCGCACGTCGGTGCCCAGCTTGGCGAAGCGCGCTTTCATGTCCGGCGCGTTGAGCGCCTTGATCAGTTCCGCGTTCAGCTTCGCCACCACCGCCTGCGGCGTGCCGGCGGCGCCCACGATGCCCTGGAAAGACCCGGTCTCGAATCCGGACAGGCCTTGCTCGGCGATGGTCGGTGTAGTCGACGCAGAGGGAACACGCTGCGCGCTCGAGATGCCGAGTGCCCGTAGCCGGTTGCCGGTGACCGAGGGCCAGGTGGCGAGCATGCCGTTAAACAGAACGTGCGCCTGGCCGCCTGCCACCGCGGTCACTGCCTCGGAGCCGCCCTTGTAGGGAATGTAGGTCCAACTCACGCCCATGCGCTGCGCGAACTCGATGCCGGCCAGCTGCGGCGCGCCGCCGATGCCGGATACCGCGAAATTGAGCTTGCCCGGATGGGCCTTGGCCATCGCCACCAGTTCGGCGACGTTCTTCACCTGCACGTCCGGGTGCACCGCGAGCACGTGCGGCGAGTAGGACACCATCACCACCGGCGAGAAGTCCTTCGACGGATTGAACGGCAATTTCGGGTAGACGCTGGCGCTGATCACCAGGCCGCCAAGGTCCGTCAGCAGCAGCGTGTAACCGTCGGGCGCGGACTTGGCAACGTAGTCGGCGCCGACATTGCCGTTGGCGCCGGGGCGGTTCTCCACAACAATCGGCTGGCCCCAGGCCTCGGTGAGTTTCGGCCCGATTTGGCGCGCGAGGATGTCGGAGGTGCCGCCTGCGGCGTAGGGCACCGTGAGGCGGATCGGCTTGGTCGGGTACTGCTGGGCCTGGACCGTGAAAGCAATGGCGAGGCTGGCTGCCAAACCCGCGGCAGCGGCAAAGCGTTTCATTTTTTATCTCCCGTTGGCCGGCAGCTTGCCGAGCGAGTCATTGTAAACTTGCCCCTACCAACGAGTAACCCCTGAGGGAAAAATAAATGAACCGGACGGTTAACACGATCGTCGAGGCACAACCGCTTGCGCGTGCCATCGAGGCGGTGGTTCTCGCGGGCGGTAGCGACGCGCGCGAGGCGAAGATCGTCGCGCAGAACCTGGTCACCGCCAACCTCACGGGGCACGACTCCCACGGCGTGGGCATGATTCCGCGCTATGTCGACTCGTTGCTAGAGGGCGGGTTGAAGGTCAATCAGCATCCGAAGATCCAGTTCGACGGCGGCGCCATGCTGTCGCTGGACGGCCAGGCGGGCTACGGGCAGGTGATCGGGCTCGAAGCGATGGACATCGGCATCGCGCGCGCGAAACAGCACGGGATGTGCGTGATGGGCCTGGGGCGGGCCCACCACCTGTGCCGCATCGGGCAGTGGGCCGAGCAGGCGGTGGCGGCGGGCCTGGTGTCGCTGCACTTCACCAACGTTATTTCGCGCTCAATCGTCGCGCCCCACGGCGGCGCGGACGCGCGCTTTGGCACCAACCCGATGACGGTGGGCATCCCGATCCCGAACGAACCGCCGTTCATCCTCGACATGGCCACCAGCGCGGTGGCGCAGGGCAAGATCCGCGTCGCGCACAACAAGCGCGAAAAGGTTTCGGCTGATTGGCTGATCGACAACCAGGGCAACCCGACGCCGGATCCGAAGTTCGGCGTCATCGAACCCTTCGGCGCGTTGCGCACCTTCGGCCTGCACAAAGGCTATGGCCTGGCGGTCGTGTGCGAGCTGTTGGGCGGCGCGCTCACCGGCGGCGGCACTTGGCATTCCGAGGACCGCTCGAAGAAGCGGGTCTGGAACGGCATGCTCACCATCCTCATCGACCCGAGGCGCATGGGTACCGCGGACGTGTTCGGGACCGAGACCACGGCGTTCCTGGAATCGCTGCGCAAATCGCCGGTGGCGCCCGGGTTCGACAAGGTTCGCATCGCGGGAGAGCCCGAGCGCGAGACAAGGGCCAAGCGCGAGAAGGACGGCATCGCGGTGGACGCGAACACCTGGGAAGAAATCGTCGCGGCGGGGGCGAAGCTGAAGGTGGCGCGGGTGCAACTGGAGGAACTGGTTCAGGGCCGCTAGCGCTATTCTGGGCGCAGGATGCTCCTGCCCGCGATCGCGATCCTGTGCTTTGCCGGCGCCGCGGCCGCGGCGGAGGAGGTGTCCGTGGAGGCTTCGCGGCTCGACGGCGCGGTCCAGGCCCGCGCGCTTGCGCTGGTGGCCGCGACCTGGGACACCGTCTGGGGCACGCTGACCGATTACGAGCCCCTGCCTGCGTTCATTCCCGGGATGAAAAGCAGCCGCGTGGTCGCGCGCAATGGCCACATCGCGACTGTCGAGCAGGTGGGCGAAGCGAGCTTCCCGTTCTTCAGCTTCCCGATCGAGGTCACGGTGTTGTCCAAGGCGCGGCCGCCGGAAGCCATCGACGTCCGCGCCCTGAAGAGCAACTTCCGGCGCCTAGCAGTTTGTTGAAATTCGATGCATGCGATCAGATTGCCTCATGATGACCTACTACATTGCGCCACAAGGTGTGTTGCTGGACATATGTTGTGGTCCGCTTGCGGTTACTCGGGGCATGTGGGATATTTTTCAACAAACTGCTAGAAGGTGGCTACCCCCCTGCGCCAGTTGCCCGCAGGCGTGATCAAGCGGGTGTGGGTCGGGCTGCTGGAGCCCGATTTCGCGCTGCCGCCGTTGCTGGGCGTGGTGCTGATGCGCTCGACCATCGAGGACCAGTTCCTCGGCATGGTGCGGGAGATCGGGCACAGTGGAAGCACTGCGGTGCGGGGGCGCCTCGGCAGTGACTCAGGCGGGTTTGTCGCCGCCCGGCTTGCCCGCCTCCGGCGCCTTCGCCGCTTCCTCCGGCGCCTTGTAGTCGCCGATGAGGCCCTTCAGCGGGCAAGCGGACACGATTGCGCATTTGTTGCAACCCACGGCGAGTGCGACGGGACAGAGCGTCATGGATGCCTCCTCAGGTGGTGCGGGTGGGACAATTGGGACGGTTGGCCAACCTTAGCACGCGTGGATGCATCACTGCGAACTACAACGGCGGCACGAGCGCGAGCGGTACCATGGCCGGGTAGCCCGCGGGCAGCTTCCCGCGCGGCTGGGTGTAGTGCTCGATGTAGTTCACCGCTTCCAGTTGCAGGACCGCGACCACGCTTTGCCTGAAGAAGAACGCGACCGCCCACGGACCGAACGCGAGGCCCAGCGCCGGCTCAGTGCTTGAGGACATCCTGCCAGGTCGGCGTGCGCGCCAGCAACGCACGCACGTAGCTGCAGCGCGGCACCAGCTTCACGTTCTCCGCGCGCGCCCAGCTGACTACGGCCTCCACCAGTCGCTTTGCGGCTCCGGAACCGCGCAGCGAATCGTCCAACTCGGTGTGGTTTACCGCGACCACGCCGGGACTGCGCGCTGCGTAGAGCAGCTCGCCGACGCGGCGGCCGTCACGCAGCATGACGAAGGCGCCGGCGTCGCCGTCGCGCAGGTGGGTGATGGGCGGGGTGGTCAGTGCAGGCGTGTCCATGCCGCCAGTCTATACAGCGGACGCCGCCGGCGCCCAAGCGCGCTGCCAATGTAACCGATCGATTGCATTGGCGGCCACCCGCGGCCCTGCTTAGTGGATCTCCGGCTCCGCCGTCGGCGCCGTGCCCTCGAGGAAGTCAAAGTCGCAGCCTTCGTTGGCCTGCTTCACGTGCCTCGAGAAGATTGCCCCGTAGGAACGCTCGTACTTGGGCGGAGGCTGCTTCCACGCGGCCCTGCGCCGCGCCATCTCCTCCTCGGAGATCTTCAGGTTGAGGACTTTCTTGTCCACGTCGAGCTCGATGAGGTCGCCGGTCCTGACGAGGGCCAGTGGGCCGCCGACGAAAGCTTCGGGGGCGACGTGCAGGACGCAGGTGCCGTAGCTGGTGCCGCTCATGCGGCCGTCTGAAATTCGCACCATGTCCTTAACGCCCTGCTTCACCAGCTTCTTCGGCATCGG
>SXGQ01383022.1_pt1 | contig 18591 bp, 13 predicted proteins | sample 3178371 | NCBI WGS metagenome assembly SXGQ01 (sample SAMN11356859, study PRJNA531348) | freshwater metagenome | isolation source: freshwater sample F1-20 | place: China: Fuxian Lake, Yuxi | collected 2017-12-25 | reverse complement strand
GTGTTCCCGGCGAGACCGGGCCCCCCGGCCGTCCCGGCCGTGCCGGCCGGAGGCGCGGCAAAATAGACCATCGTCGCTCCGCGCCAGGCCCATTCGCGGGCGCGGTGGAGATGATGGTCGTCGTCGCCGAGCAGCGCGCCGAGCACGAAGCAGCGCACCAGGCGCGCGGCGGCGAGGATGTCGGGGGTGTGAAGCGGCATCTCCCAGGGCTGCGCGCCGCGTGGCACGCCGCCGGGGTAGGCCGCATCGAGGGCCGCCAGCGCCCCGAGGGCCGCGCTGATCGCTTCCTCGTCGCCGGTCAGGCTCGCCTGCTCGAGGAGTGCCTCGACCGCAATCGCCGTGAAGCCGTTGGCATGGTCGGTACCGAGCGTGGCGGCGAGATCGACCGCGCCAGGGTGGTAGCGTGCGACCCCCCCCTGCTCTGCGAGCCGGTCGGCCGCCCGCCGTGCCGCCGGCCCCGCCTCGCGCACCGTGCGCGCGAGGTCACCGAAAAGCAGCGGGCCGACCGGTCGGCCCGCATGGCCGACACCGGCCAGCCCCTTCGTATCGGGAGGCAACGTGGCAATGCAGTCGCCGGCGGTGACGCGCAGACGGTCCGCCAGTGCCGTCTCGCCCACCAGTTCGGCAAGCTGGAGCATGAAGGCGGGCGCATCCTCGGCAGGTTGCGGCGGAAACTGATCGCCCCACACCGCGTGCCGCCAGCGGAGGCCGTCACGGGCGGCGGAGTCGAGCCAGCCATGGGCGAGGAGCCGGCTTGCAGCGCGCACGTCGGCTGCGGCGCCGGAACGCGGCAGCGGAGGCAGCCCGTCGCGGCCGATGCGGTCGGCGAGGGCGGCCGCCACGTCCGATCCACGGCCGCCGCGGATCCGCACGACCAGCTCCGCCGGCTTGCCCGCGTCGATCGTCAGTGGCCGCTGCACCTCGAGAGCACCCTCGAGCCGCCCCGGACCCACCGCGGGCGACCAGAGGCCGAGGAGGTGACCGCCCGAGTTCCACACCCTTTCGGGCGAGTCGAAGAGGGGCGAGACCGGCACGGCACCCGGTTCCCAGTCGATCGCCACCCAGCGGTCGGCAGCGGCGAGGGCCATCATCGGCAGGCAGACCTTCCAGGGGGCGACGATCCGTCGGTTCGCCGCCGATCCGCGGATCTCCTTTTCGTTGCTGCTCGGCTCGTCGTCGAGGTACTCGACTCCCGGCACGAGCGCCTGGTGCTTGCCGGCGCCGAACGTGCCCTGCCCGGCGACGAGCGAAAGCCACGGCAGGTGGACCACGGCGCGCGGGCGATCGACCGCGATCCGGGTCACGATCCTCACGCCGCCGTCAACCGTGCTGATCGCGCGCTCGAGCGACCAGACGGCAGCGCCGTCGGCCGTGGCAGGTTCGTCGATCGTGGTGGTGACCACGATGGAGTCCTCCGCGCGGCGCATCTGCACGGCGCCCGGTGCCGGCCCGATCGCCACGGCGGTGTCGCCGCGCGCGACCGCGATCCGGTCGTCAGGGTCGGCGGCGGCCATCCGCACCCCATCGACCTCGACGACGAAGGCGTTCCAGCGGTGGGGATCGATGTTCACCGTCACCGCGCCGGAGGTGATCCGCACCACATCGGCCGGGAGCTCGACCGGCGCGGGGGCGGGGCGCGCCGGTGCCCGCAGCGGCACCAATGGCTCCGCGAGTAACCGACGGAGCACCACCCGGTCGGCGCCGGCGGGGGGATCGAGGCGGTATCGGCGCGGTTCCCCCGGGGTGGGGATCACGGCGCTGAACTCCCCGGGCACCTCGGGGTCGGGCACCAGTTGCACCGCGATCTCCTCGAGGAACGGCTGCCCCGCCGCCGCATGGAAGAGGCGGAACTCGCCGCCGGCGGGGGCCTCGGCCACGAGACGGATCCGTACCCGTTCGGCTGGAGCGAGTCCGACCGTGACGGCGGGACCGATGAGGTAGGGATCGTCGCCGTCCAATCGCAGCGCCACGCCACCCGTGGTCGGCTCGAGCGCGGTGACCATCGAATTGCCACGCCACCCGTGATCGGGCTGGCCGAAGTCGGCGATCACCGCCGGGGGCGGCGTGCCGGCGGCCGTGGGGACCATGGACGCGATGATGACGGACGAAAGGGTGACCGGCAGCAGGGTGACGGGCATCCAGCCGCTGCGACGTGGCATCACGACTCCGATTCCAAAAAGACCCGTCCGGCAGAGCAGTGGCTGCGTCTTGCCGCTCACCCCAGCGGCAGGGCACGACCGTCGGAGAGCCGGATCGGCCTGTCGAGGCGGTCACGCAGCGTCGTGTCGGGGGAAACACCGAGCCGCTGATAGATCGTCGCCAGGATGTCGGCGGGGGTGACCGGCGCGTCGGCCACCTCGGCCCCCTTGGAGTCACTCGACCCGTGCACCACGCCGCCGCGGATCCCACCCCCAGCGAGGATCGTGCTGTAGGCGTTCGGCCAATGATCGCGCCCGGCATCCTTGTTGATCTGCGGCGTGCGGCCGAATTCGCCGGTGTTGACCACCAGCGTGTCGGCGAGCAGCCCGCGCTCGGAGAGGTCGGCGACGAGGGCGGCGAAGGCGTGGTCCATCGGCGGCACGATCTGCCGGTAGCGGCCGAGGAGGCCACCGTGGGTGTCCCACTCCTGATTGAAGGCGTTGTAGGCGACGAACTGCACCCCCGCCTCCACCAGCCGGCGCGCCAGCAGGAGCGACTGCCCGATCTTCGTGCGGCCGTAGCGGTCGCGGATTGCCGCGGATTCGGCGCCGATGTCGAGGGCGCGGCGCACGCGCCCGTCGGTCACGAGGTCGTAGGCGCTGGCCGTGAGTTGGTCGTAGCGGCCGGCGAGGTGGCGCTCGAGCAGCCGGGCCGCGGAGTCGAGGCGGCGCGAGAGGTCGATGCGCCGCGAGAGACGTTCCCCGCTCATCCCGTCGGCGAGCGCCAGCGACAGCGGCTTGAAGGCAGGCGACGCAGGGTCCCCCTCGACGACGAACGGGTCGTGGCGGCTGCCGAGGAATCCGCCGTACTGCCCCGGCATGCGGTTGCTCGGCCCGGGGATCGACAGCCAATTCGGCAGCGACACCGCCCGCGGCACCCCCGGCACCGGCTCCTGGAGGGCGTCGAGCACCGCGGCCGGACCGGGAAAGTCGTCGGCGTGTGCCTCGCGGTCCTGATCGGGTTGGGCGTTGGAGCCGGTGAGGGTGACGTAGGTGCCCGCGATGTGATTGCTGAAGCGGTGGGTCATCGAGCGGATGACGCACAGCCGGTCGGCGACAGCCGCCGTGGCCTCCATCAGTTCGCCGAACTGGATCCCCGGCGCCGCGGTGGCGATCGGCCGGAAGGGGCCGCGGATCTCCGGTACCGCCAGCGGCTTCGGATCCCAGAGATCGATGTGGCTGGCGCCCCCCTGGAGGAGCATGAAGATGCAGTGCCGCGCCGCCGGGTTGGCGGAGGCGGCCGCGATCCGGTGGCCACCGGCGAGTGCCCCGAGGATGCTCACGCCGCCGATACGCAGCAACTCGCGGCGGCCGTGCACCGGCGCGGTGACCGTTGAAAAAACCGCATCCGGTTCGCTCATCGACGTCGCTCCTCGTCGCTGCTCGCTCGATCGTACCGCCGGGGCGACCGGGGCGTCGAGGTGAGTGCCTCGGTCGCCGGGCCGTGGAGCATGTGGCAATCGGGCGTCACTGGGCGGCGGCCGGGCGGTACCAGGTGCCGCGCAGCCAGTCGGCCACCAGCGCGATCTGCTTGGCGGAGAGAGGCGGCTGGGCCCCCTCGTCGGCCGTGCCGAAGCGCGGCATGCGGTCGTTGGAGCCGTCGTAGAAACGCTCGTGGGTGGGGTCGGTGATGATCCCCACGAGCCAGTCGCGTGCGCCCCAGCCGGTGAGATCGGGCGCGCTTCCCGCCGCGGTGCCGTTGTCGTGGAACGTGTGGCAGGAGCCGCAGCGATCGCCGTCGGCGACGAGCCCACGGCCGCGGGCGACGACCGCCTCGTCGAGACCGTCGCCGAAGCCCGCCTCGGCAGCCAGAGCCGCGACGACCGCCGCGACGTCGTCGGGTTTCCAGGAGTCGTTGCCTGCGAGGTCATTCTGCACGAAGGAGACCATGTCGCCCTCCTTGTGCGCCGTGTTGCCGAAGTAGGCAGGGCCGCCGACCAGCGCGGGATCGAGCAGGCCGCGTGCCCACGCCGCGGTCCCGAAGCCGTGGAGATTCGCCGCCGAACTTTTCGCGATCACGGCTTCGGCACCGGGGGCCGACGGATCGACGTGGGCATGGCAGCCCGCGCAGTGCTGGGCGAAGATCCGCGGTCCCTGCGTGGCCGCGTCGCTGCGCAGGAGATCGAGCATCCCCGCGGCGGGGATCCGCTCCGGCCGGCCGGCGAGTTCGACGGCCCGGCGTGCGTCGGCGTGGGCCGTGTCGACGGCGTCGAGGAAGGCCTGTGAGTGGCGGGCGCCATCCCACTGTTTCCGGCGCGCGGCGAAGGCTGCCTGCTTGACTGGGTCGTTGCCCAGCGCCGCGGCGATCTTCTCTTCGTCGCCGTCGGTCTCATGGAGCAGATCTTGCACGTCGGCCAGCGCCGCGGTGTCGGTCCAGCGGGCGGCGTAGTCCTCGCGCCACGCCAGCGCCGTGAGCAGGCCCGCCCCGGCGAGGAGGCCGAACGTGAAGGCGATGTTGAAGCCGTGCCCGAGGCGCCAGCGGCCGACGATCGGCATCAGGAACATCACCGCCATGACCAGACCGGGCACGACGATCGCACCGATGAATTCGCCGCTCGCCCCCCAGCCCTCGAAGACCTTGAGGAACTGGAAGAGGAAGAGGAAGTACCACTCCGGCCGGGCGGCTGCGTAGGGCTCGGAGGGATCGGCCGGGGCCCCGAGTTCGGCGCCGAGGTGCCCCCATTCGATCGGCCGGCCGTCGAGCGCCGCGCGGAGCGCCGGCACGAGGATCACGCCGAGTACCACCGCCATCACCGCCAGGCAGGCGACCGCGTCCTTGAGCACCTGATCGGGCCAGAAGAGCGCGTCGGGTTTCGTGAACGGCTGCTTCGCGCAGAGGCCGTGTTTGCGGAACAGGGCGATGTGGATCGCCAGCATGACGATCAGCGTGCCGGGGAGGAATCCGGCGTGCAGGGCGAAGAAGCGCGTCAGGGTGTGGTGGCCGTAGTCGGGGCCGCCGACGATCACCTGCTGGAGCGACGGGCCGATCGCCGGCACCAGGCCCGCCAGATTGGTCGCGACGCGGGTCGCCCAGTAGCCCTTCTGGTCCCACGGCAGCAGATACCCGGTGAGCGCCATCCCGAGCACGAGCATCATCAGCACGAGCCCCATCCAGAAGTTGACCTCGCGCGGCGCGCGGTAGGCGCCGTCGATCACCACCTGGAGGAGATGGAGCGCCAGCAGGACCACCATCGCCTGCGCCATCACGTGGTGGATTCCGCGCAGCAGCCAGCCACCGGCCATCTCGTGCTGGATGAAGTAGACGCTCTCCCACGCCGTCTGGGCCCCGGCAGAATAGCTGCTCCAGAGCACCAGTCCGGTGATCACCTGCGTCATGAAGGCGAACACGAGCGTGCTCCCCCACACGTAGCGCCAGCGGGCACCGCCCGGCACGCGTTCGTAGAGCGCCTCGTGGACCAGCGCGCGGTAGCCGGTGCGGTCGTCGAGGAAGTCGGCAAGGCTGCCGAGGAGGCCGCGGCGCGGGCCGGGAGTGGGGGTGCTCATGAGCGGGCCTTCTTCTCCGCGATGCCGGTGTAGAAGTTCTGCCACTGGACCTCGATCTCGCCGCCGGGCCCGATCCGGCACTCGAGCTCGTCCATCGCCCGGGGGCTCGGGCTCGGGGGAACGATGCCGCCGTCGATCGCGAAGCGGCTGTTGTGGCAGGGGCAGCGGAAGCACTTTTCCTGCGGATCGACCTCGACGAAGCAGCCCGCATGAGGGCAGGTGGCGGAGAGGGCCTGCACCGTCTCGGAACCCTTCTCACGCCGCAGGTAGACCGCCCCGATCGGATCACTGGCGAACCCGGTCCAGGCGTCGGTGCGGTCGCTGACGACAGGGAATCGCCGGGGGAGACCGTCGTCGGGCACCGCCTCGAGTTCGGCCACCGGGTGGAACGCCGCTGCGGCCCCCTTCCGCCGGAGCGGATCGAGGAACGTCCAGACGCCGGCCAGCACCGGCGGGAGCGTGGCCAGACCTCCGCAGGTGAGCGCCGCCAGACGCGTGAGCAGGTCGCGCCGCGGCTCGCCGCCGGGGGGGCGGTCGGCCGGTGGATCGTGGTGGGTGGATCCCATGGTTCGCGGTGTCTCCGGTCGAAGCCCCGGTTTCACGGGGCGAACGGGGAGCCAGTGTACTCGTTGCGAGGGGGAAGGCACCGGGGAGGCCCGCGGCCGGTGAATCGGTTCTGACCGGTCAGCGGCGGACGAAGAGGGCGAGTTCGGCCGTCAGCCCGGGGCCGAAGGCCATCGCCAGGCAGGGGAGCGCCGCATCGTCCCGCAGCAGCCGTTCCATGATGAAGAGGATCGTGGCGCTCGACATGTTGCCGTGGTCGCCGAGGATGCCCGCGGAGACGGCCAGGTCCTCGAGCGGCAATTCGAGCGCCGTGGCCACGCTGGCGAGAACCCTTGGGCCTCCCGGGTGCACCGCCCAGGTGCGGATCGCGCCGCGGGTGAGACCGGCACCGGCGAGCGCGGCATCGACGATCGTCGGCAGCTCACGGCCGATCGTTGCCGGCACGGTCGCCGCGAGATGCATCGCGAAGCCGTGATCACCGATGGTCCAGCTCATCTCCCCGGTCGAGTCGGGCATCACCATCGACCACTGGCGGGCGAGTACCCAACGGCGTTCGGCGCCGGTCGGGTCATGATCGGCACCCGCTCCGACCAGGGCAGCGGCCCCGTCGCCGAAGATGCTGTTGGCGACGATCTGGTCGCTGCGGGATCCATATTGGAAATGGAGAGTGCACAACTCGGCACAGACCACCAGGGACAGGTTCCGTGGCCCGGCAGAGCCGAAGGCGTCGGCCACGCGCAGGGCATTGAACGCGCCGTGGCAGCCCATGAAACCGACATGGGTGCGGCTCACGGTCGGCGCGAGCCCGAGGCGCTGGAGGAGGTCGAGGTCGATCCCCGGGTTCGCGAACCCGGTGCAGGAACACGTGACGAGGTGCGTGATACGGTGTGGTGCGATCCCGGCGGCCGTGATCGCCCGGGTTGCCGCGGTCGTCGCCAACGGGCCCACTTCGGCGGCGTAGCGTTGCATGCGGGTGGCTGTCGTGGGACCACCGGGCCCCGTTTCCGTGACGGGCGGGAAGAAGGTCTGTGCGTAGGCGCCCGCGCCCGGTTCGTCGAGGAGGACGGACCCCCGCGACCGGATCCTGGTCTGGCGGTAGACGGCGGCGAGGAGGCGTTCGTGGCCGGGCATTGCCTCCATGACGGAGGCGGCCAGAGTGGCGGCGTCAGCCTGCGCGATCTGACGCTTCGGGACGGCGGTCCCGATCCCGAGGATCGAAAGCGTCATGGGAAGCCAACCCCCGCATGACCCCCGATCACGATCGGCAGCAGCCTCCGAACGGCCCAGGGAGCGAGCCGCGCCGCCTCGAGAGCGGCCATCGTCACCGCGGGGTGTCGCAGGGCCAGCGACACGCGCCGGCAACGTGCGTGGGCCGCCTCGAAGCGGTGGCGATGGGCCACCTCGTACCGGGCTGCCGCGGCGGCGGGGCCCGGGGGGGCCTCGGCACCGGGCTCCACGGCGAGCAGCGACTCGGCAAGGATCCGGCCGCTCGCCAACGCCCAGCCGATCCCCTCGCCGGTGAACGGCTCGACGTAGCGGGCCGCGTCGCCGCAGCGGAGGATGCGCCCGCTCGTGCCGCCGACGAGCGGGGCACGACGGGTCAGTGGGGGAGTGGCGCGGAATTCCGCGGTGGCGATCGCGTCGAGCGACGGCCAGGCCCCACCGCCGTCGCCGGCCGCGACGGCGAGGATCGCGGCCACGGTGTGGCCGGGTGAGGCACGGCGCGCCAGCGCGACGCGGCTCACGGCGGCGGCGACGTCGATCCGCCCGTCCTCGAGGCGGACCATTCCGCAGTACCCGTCGGAGCCGATGGCCATCGTCAGTTCACCGCAGGGAAGGTCGGCCATCCCCGGCGGCAACGTCGTCCCGAGGCCGACCCGGTTGTCGTCGGGCATCTCGGCTCCGTCGTGGCCGTCCGTCGGGGCGTCGGTGCCGGGCGCCACCCTGGCCCGCACCCGATCGGCGAGGCCGGTCGCCAGCACGATGCATTCGGCCGTGATCGTGGTGGGTAACGCGGCGGCTTCCGCTGCCGGGCGGACAGCGAGGGTTGCGGTCGCGACGGCCGAGTCACCGCCGTCCACGAGGCCCGTCAGCAGGGAGTGCGGAAGCCAATGGCAGCCGGCCATGATCGCGGCGTCAACCAGCGCGGCATCGAGGCGTTCCCTGGACACGACGGCGCCGCCTGCCAGAGGCAGCGAGACCGATCGTCCGCGATGGGCCACACGCACCGTGCGCAGGGGGATGGCACCCAGCGGCAGGCGAGCTGCGCCCCTTTCGAAGAGCCGCAGCTCGGCGATCGCTGCGACCGACAGGCAGCAGCCGCAGACCTTCGATCGCGGCATGCTCCCACGGTCGACGAGGAGGACCCGGAGGCCGCGGACGGCGAGTCGGTGGGCGGCGGTCGCGCCCGCGGGTCCGGCCCCGACGACGAGCACCTGCCAGGGGGTACGCGCTGCCGCGGCGGGTGAGATCGTGGCGGCGCGGGATGACAACGTCGGGGGGGGTGGCTCGGTCATCGGTCCGCGTTCCCCGGATCACGCCGCCACTCGATCAGCACCCGCTCCGGCCAGGTGCGGCGGATGACGGCCCTCTGGAGGCCGGCATCGGTGCACAGCCTGCGGTACTCCCGAGGCGTGCGTGCGGCCCGCACCGACAGCGGCCCGTCGACCCGGGCAACCCGCGACGACGCCAGCAGCGTCGTTCCCACCACGGCCAATGCGAGGCCGACGCGGCTCCGGACAAGATCAGACACGATCACGCCGCGGCGTGCCGCGGTCGCCATGTCGCCGAGGAGCCGGCTGGCCGTCGCGTCGTCGAGATGATGGAGGAACAACGAGTTGACGACCACGTCGCAGGGCGGGCACCCGTCCGCGATGACGTCGTGGACCGCGAAGGTCGCCGGGACGCGGTGTCCGGCGGCGAGGCGCCGGCACCGTTCGATGGCCCGCGCGCTCACGTCGAGGCCGACGACCCGAATCCGGGGACCGTGCCGCCGCTGCAGGCGGCGGGCCAGTTCGAGTGTCACGTCGCCGCCACCGCAGGCCACATCGACGACGAGCGCAGTGCCGGTCGCACCACTGCCGGTGGCCAGGATCGCGCCAGCCTTCGCCGCCAACCGGGCCGCCGTGCGCGAGACACCGTTGATCCTCGCGAGGGCGCGCAGGGCGTCGAGGTGATCGATCGGGGAGATCCCCGGGTCGTCCATCAGTTCCGGCTGGCGCGACTGCGGGAGCGACCAAGGCATCGGGGGGCACCGTCCGCGATGCGGCGAGGGGGGTCGTCGGCAGGGAGTGTGGACGCGGAGCAGTATAGGGCAGCAGCAGCCGAGCGGCCGGGCGGGGGGGCGAACCACGGCACGGGAGATGACTTGTCGATCTGAACGACGCCCACGACGATGGACCCGGGCGGGCCCGATCGTCGGGCCGGTGTGCGCCATGGACGCCATGGAACCGATGGCCGCGGAGATCCGTGCATGGTCCACGACGTGGCAAGGGCCGTCCGCGATCACCTTCGTCGTCGCGGTGTCTGCCTCCGCACCCTCGGCGTCGGGGCGGCTCTCCGGGAGGCGGCGGCCCGTCTCACCGGGCGGCAGGTGCTCGAGGAGGTGCGCTGGTGCGGCTGTGCCCACTCCTTCCACGTGCGGCTCGATTCCTCCGACGTGCCCACCTTCCGGCAGGTGTTCGTCAAGGACGAATACGGATTCGAGACCGACCGGCCGCCGCGCACGATCGTCGATGCCGGGGCCAACATCGGCCTGGCGTCGATCCTCTTCGCCAACCGCTACCCCGGGGCGCGGATCGTGGCGATCGAGCCGGAGGCGGCCAACTTCGCGCTCCTCCAAGCCAACGTCGCCCCCTACCCCGCCATCATTCCGGTGCAGGCTGCCCTGTGGTGCACGGACGGCGAAATCGACCTGCTCGATCCGGGGCTCGGCCACTGGGGATACATGATCGACCCTCCGGAATCCCCGGAGCACGGGCCGGCACGCGTCTGCCACCGGGTGCGGGCCCTCACCGTCGAGCGAGTCATCGACGAATTCGGCCTCGGCCGCCTCGACCTTCTCAAGGTCGACATTGAGGGGGCCGAGCGCGAGGTGTTTTCCGACACGAGCCGGTGGATCGACCGGGTCGACGCGATCATCGTCGAGGAACACGATCGGCTGAAGCCCGGCTGCAGCGCCAGTATCCGGCAGGGAACCCCGGACTTCACCACGCAGTGGCAGCAGGGGGAGAATCTCTTCCTGGTGCGCGACGGCCGTATCGGCCCCAGGCGTCGGCTCGTCAGGCGCCCGTTCGCCACGCGGCATCGACCGCGGCCGTGACCCTGGCGAAGGCCTCGTCGAACGGCCCGGGGAGGATCGTCCCCGCCGCGGCGCGGTGCCCGCCACCGCCGAAGGTGGCCGCCAGGGCGCTGGCATCGACATGGCTGCGGCTGCGGAAGCTCACCTTCACCCGGCCGTCGGGTTGCTCGATGAGGATCACCGCCAGCGCCGTGCCCTTGACGGCGAGGGTGAGGTTGACGAGATCCTCGGTGTCGCTCGGCAGCGCACCCGCATCGCGGATGTCGGCCAGACGGACGACCGACGTGATGACGCTGCCGCCGTGCGACACCCGAGCGCCGGCCAGGGTCCGACCCACCAGATGAAGGCGGCCGATCGTGTCCTGCTCGAACAGTTCACGGTAGATCGCCGGCGGGCTGGCTCCCGCATCCACCAGGCGGGACGCCACCCGGAACGTCTCGCCGCTGGTCGACGGGAAGCGGAACCCACCGGTATCGGTCGAGAGGCCGGCATACAGCGGCGTGGCGATCGCCTCGGTGAGCGGCACCTTGAGCCGGAGCCCGATCTCGGCCACGATCCGCGCCGTCGCCTCCGCGGTCGGATCCTTGAACCAGCGGTCGGAGAGGTCGTCCTCGCTGACATGGTGATCGACGACGACGACCCGGTCGCGGTGGGCGCGGATCACGTCTCCCATCGCGCCCAGCTGGGCCCACGCGCTGGTGTCGAGGACGATGAACAGGTCGGTGGCCGCCAGGCTGGCGGGATCGACGCCGCCGGCGAGCGACTCGATCCGTTGCCGCGGGTCGATCCACCGCAGGGTGGCGGGGGTCGCCTGGGCGTTGACGATCCGTACGTTCTTGCCCACCGCCTCGAGGATGCCGAGCATCCCCAGTTCGCTCCCCAGGGCATCGCAGTCGGGGCGCACGTGGCTGGTGAGCACCATCGTGCCAGCGGCGTCGAGCAGGTCGAGCAGACCGCGCCAGTCGAGTCTCATGCCCCCTCCGGCGATGCGGGCGGACCGGCGGCGGCCACGACCTCGGCGGCCCGGCTGGTGTCGCTGGTGAGCTGGGCCACCAGTTCCGGAACCGCGGAAAACCTGCGAGTGTCGCGCAGCCGCTCGAGGAAGTCAACGTGGAGGGTCGTGCCGTAGAGGTCGCCACGGAAGCCGATGAGATGCACCTCGACCGCGATCTCGGTCGCCCCGAAACTGACGCTCGGGCCGACGTGGACCGCGGCGGGCCAGACGGCCGGCCCACCGTCGCCCGTCGTCAGGTGCGCCCGCGCGGCATACACGCCGCCCGCTGGGAGCAGGGTGGCGATCGCGGCCAGGTTGGCAGTGGGGAAGCCGAGGGTCCGGCCGCGCTTCGCCCCTTCCACCACCCGGCCGGTGATCCGGTAGGGGGCGGTGAGCATGCGGTTGGCCGCGGCAATGTCGCCCGCGGCGAGCAGCCGGCGGAGCCGGGAGCTCGATACCGGGGCGCCGTCGTGGAGAACCGGTGGCACGACCTCGAGATCGACATGGTCTGCGGCGCAGAGTCGCCCCAGGAGCGCCACATCGCCCCGTCGGCCGGCACCGAAGTGGAAGTCGGTGCCCTCCACCAGGCTGCAGGCGCCCAGCCGTCCGCGGAGCATGTCGGTGTAGAACGCCTCCGCTTCCTGCCTGAGCAGACGGCGGTCGGCGGGCTGCACGATCACCGCATCGACCCCGAGCGCCGCGAGCAGGTCCGCGCGGCGGCGCGGGGTGGTGAGGGCGGCCGGGGCCTCCCCGGGCCGAAGGATGGCGGCGGGGTGGGGATGAAACGTGACCGCGACGGCGGGAAGGCCGAGGGCGTTGGCGCGGTCCACGAGCCGCCTGGCGATCGTCGCATGGCCGAGGTGGACACCGTCGAAATTGCCCACCGACACCACGCACGCGGGCGCCGCCGGGGTCCAGCGGCCCGTTGCGGAGAACACGCTCGGAGGTGCGGGTGGCGGCAGGGGCGGAAGCACGGCCGGAGTCGGAAGCAGGAGGCTGTCGCCGGCCGCGGGTGTCGCACCGCAGCCCGACGCCGCCGGAGTCTATCCGATGCGGCTGGTGCCCGCCCCGGCGGGGACGGCGCGTGGCGGCGGGTATCATGATGAAGAGCCGTCCCTTTCCCCGGGTCCACCGCATGCGCGAACCGGTCGAAGAAGACAAACAGATCTACCTGTCGCCGGAGATGACCACCCGGCTGGGGGCGATCGACATCGGGTCCAACAGCGTCCGCCTGATCGTGGCCGAGGCGCTGCGTGGCGGCAGCTACCGGATTCTCGACGAGGAACGGGAGCCGACGCGCCTCGGCCGCAGTGTCTCGTCCACCGGTGAACTCGACGACGAGTCGATGGCGCGCACGGTCGAGGCGCTGGCGTCGTTCAAGCAGATCGCCGCCGGCTATCAGGTGACGGCGCTGCGGACGATCGCCACCTGCGCCGTCCGCGAAGCGGCCAACGGGCCGGCGTTCTGCCGCCGGGTCCGCGAGGAGGTCGGCCTCGAGGTCGAGGTGATCACCGCCGAACGCGAGGCACGATTGGCCTTCGCCAGCGTGCAGCACGCCATCGACCTCACCGGTCGCAACGTCGTCGTCGCCGACATCGGCGGGGGGAGCACCGAGATCGTCTATGCCACCGGGGAACTGATCGAGGCGATCTTCACCACCCCGCTCGGAGCGGTGCGGCTCACCGAGGCATTCGGAGTGGCCGACGCCGTCGGTGTCGATGCGTTTGCCGGTCTCGAGGCGGAGGTGACCGCCTGCCTGAAGAAGCGGACGACGCGGCCGCTGTTCGCCCCCCATTTCCTCGTCGGCTCGGGGGGCACTTTCACCACGCTCGCCGAGTTGGTCATGGCGGGCAAGCGGGAGAGCAACCTGCCGGTGGCGGGCTACCGCGTGTCGCACGCCGAGGTCCGCCACCTGCTCGACCGGCTCCACAAGACACCGCTCCGCGCCCGCCGGCTGCTCCCCGGCATGACCCCCGACCGGGCCGACATCATCATCGCCGGGCTGACGATCATCGACGGCCTGCTGAAGCGGTTCCGCTGCAACAGCCTGGTCGTCCACACCCGTGGCGTGCGCGACGGCCTCCTCCGTGAGATGATCGACGACGCCCTCGGCTCGGGTACCGCGCCGGGTGATCTCTCCACCCAACGCGAGGCGGCCATCGAACGCCTCGCCGCCGCCTGCTCCGGCGAATTGGAGCATGGCCGGCAGGTGGCGTGGCTGGCCGGGAGGATCTTCGAGCAACTCGCCGCGCCGCTCGGGCTCGGGGACGGGGACCGGGAGTTGCTCCGGTGGGCCGCCAGGCTCCAGGACGTGGGCTACGTCATCAATTACGACCAGCACCACAAGCACAGCTACCACCTGATCCGTAACAGCCGTCTCCCGGGCGTGCGGCCGCAGGACCTCGAGTTGGTCGCCAACGTCGCCCGCTACCACCGTGGCGCGCATCCGAAGAAGAAGCACGAGAACCTCGCCCGGCTCTCCGTCGACGAGCAGCAGCGCGTGCTGGGCCTGGCGGCGATCCTCCGCCTCGCCGGAGGCCTCGACCGGAGCCGGTCGCAGCAGGTGCGCGACGTGATCGTGGAGGTCGATGAAGACGGGGTCGGCGTGGCGGTGGTGGCCGACCAGGATCCGCAGGTCGACATCTGGGGTGCCGAGCGGCGCACCGATCTGTTCGAGAAGGCGTTCGGCATGCCGGTGCGCGTGAGCTGGTCGGGGAGGAAGGGGACCGAGGCGGCGTGCGATCCGGGGCACGGCCGCGAGAAGGCCGGACGCGACAAGTCGCGGAAGAACCGACGGCACCGTGCCGGTGAGCCGGGCGACGCCGGCTGATCGTGGGTGACCGCCTGTGGCTGTGGCCAAAGGCCATCCCCGGCCCTTGGCCACTCCAACTGCCGCGCTGTTCATGGGAGCCGCGCTCCCGGCACCTCATCCACGAGGTGCAGCAGGCTGTTGACGCACAGCCTGCTGACCGCCTGCGGCGAAGCGGCGCCGGAGCCGGGAAACCGCTGCCGTCACAACCGCCGGAACCGCTACGTCCTCTTTGTCCGCGCGCCGTGCGAAGACCGGGGCCGGGCGTCGCCGAAGACTCCCCTGCCCCTCTGCCCGCGAGGACAACCCTGATGCGCCGCTCCCCGCCCCTCCCCGCCGCCCTGCTGATCACGACGGTTCTGTTCCTCGCCGGCGCCGTGGCGGGAACCGCCGCCGCGGCTGGAGACGACATCAGCCGTGTCGGCGATCCCAAGCCGCTGCCCCACGGCACCCCCCAGCGGCAGGCTCCCTGGGGACGCGGTGCCAACCCCTCGTTCACACGCGGCAACCGTCCGAAGTTCTTCGTGAACCCCACCCTGCCCCGCACCGGCACCTGGCGGACGTTCAGCACCCCGCCCGGGGTGCGACCCGGCGACTGGCCGGTGTACGCCCCGTTCGGCTTCGGTGGCTACCGCTTCCCGGCGGTCGGCAATCAGGCGTACCGCTGATCGGCGGCTGATTGACGCCTGATGCGTGGCCGCCGTTTTTTCCCGTTCCGCGCTGCCGGCGGGAGCCACGATCCACGCGCCTGGTACGATGCGGCAAGTGCCCTGCCGCCGTGGTCCGGCGGCCGCGGGGGCCGCGGCATGGCTGCGGGGTCGTCCCGGGATGAGCGACCTTCTCGAGGTCACCGAGTCGGGGCTCTACTGCGCCGCAGGTGACTTCCACATCGACCCCTGGCGCAGGGTGCCGCGGGCCGTCATCACCCATGCCCACGCCGACCATGCCCGGCCCGGCTGCGACCGCTACCTCTGCGCCGCGCCCGGCAAACTCGTCCTCCGCACGCGGCTCGGGCCGGGCGCCACCATCGACTCCCTGCGGCGCGGCGAGTCGCTCTCGATCAATGGCGTGCGCGTCTCGCTGGTGCCCGCCGGCCACGTGCTCGGTTCGGCCCAGGTGCGGCTCGAGCACCGTGGCGTCGTCTGGGTCGTGACCGGCGACTACAAGATGGCGGCCGACCCGACCTGTGATCCCTTCGAGCCGGTCGAGGCCGATGTCCTCGTCACCGAATCGACGTTCGGACTGCCGATCTACCGCTGGCCCGATCCGGCGGAAGTGGCCGCGGAGATCAACGCCTGGTGGCGGGCCAACCAGGAGGCCGGTCACGCGAGCATCCTCTTCGCCTACGCGTTGGGGAAGGCGCAGCGCCTGGCGGCCCTGGTCGATCCGACGATCGGACCGATCGTGGCCCATGGGGCGGTGGCCAAACTCGTGCGCGCCTACCGCGACAGTGGTGTCCGCCTGCCGCCGATCGACGGCGTGCCCGCGGGGGCGCGGAGCGTGGGGCATGGCCGGGCGCTGGTGATCGCCCCGCCGTCGGCGGCGGGGAGCCGGTGGCTGCGCCTCTTCGGCGAGGCCTCCACCGCGGCGGCATCGGGATGGATGATGCTCCGCGGGGTCCGTCGGCGCCGGGGGTTCGACCGCGGTTTCGTCCTCTCCGACCATGCCGACTTCCCCGGTCTGGTCGCGGCGGTGGAGGCCTCGCGGGCGCGCCGCGTGCTCGTCACGCACGGCAGCACGGAGGCCTTCGCCCGCTTCCTCCGGGAGCGGGGGCTCGACGCCACGGTCCTGCCGACGCGGTTCACCGGGGAGGCTCCCCCCGACGTCGGCGCCGATGGCGGCGACGACGTCGGGGAACTGGAAGCGGGCGCCGCGGACGAGCCACCCGTGGTGGAGGGGGCCCACGGCGACGGCGCACGTTCCGTGGAGCCAGTGCCATGAGGCGCTTCGCCGACCTCTACTGGCGGCTCGACGGCACGACCAGCATCACCGAAAAGGTGCAGGCCCTCCGCGACTACTTCGCCGCGGCGCACCCCGACGACGCCGCCTGTGCGCTGGCGGTACTCGGCGGGGCGCGGCAGTCGCGCGCGGTGCCGCTGCCACTGCTACGCCGTCAGGCGGCTGCGGTTGCCGGCATCCCCGCGTGGCTCCTCGAGGAGTGCTATGCACAGACCGGCGATCTCGCCGAGACGCTCGCGCTCGTCCTCCCGCCGTCCGACCGCCTGCCGCCGCCAGACGACCCCGGCCCGCCGAGCGTCACCGGCGACCTCGGCTTGGCGGGCCACGTCGCGCGCCTCGCGGGCCTGCGTGGTCAGAAGGACGAGGAGGTGATCGGCCGGTTCCTCGTCGATACCTGGCGGGTGCTCGCGCCGCGTGAGCGGATCGTCTGGCACAAACTGCTCACCGGCGGCTGCCGTGTGGGGGTGTCGCGGTCGCTGCTGGCGCGCGCGTTGGCCGACCTGGCGGGGGTCGACCCGGCGACGATGATCGCCCGGCTCGTCGCCCGCGCGCCCCTCGACGGCGCCGCCTTCACCCGGCTCCTCGACGCGACGGACGCGGGGCCGGACGGGCTCCGCCCCTATCCCTTCTTCCTAGCGGCGCCGCTCGACGGACCGGTCGAGGCGCTCGGACCGCGGTCCGACTGGCAGGCGGAGTGGAAATGGGACGGCATTCGGGCGCAGCTCGTGCAGCGCGACGGTGCCGTGGCGGTGTGGACCCGCGGCGAGGATCTCGCCACCGAGGCATTTCCGGAGATCGCGCTCGCGGCGGCTGGCCTCCCCACCGGCACCGTCCTCGACGGCGAACTGCTCGCTGTCCGCGGTGGGCACCTCCTCGGTTTCGCCCCCCTCCAGCGGCGCAGCGGCCGGCGCCGCGTCACCCGACCTCTGCTCGTCGAGGTGCCCTGCGTGTTCGTGGCCTACGACATCGTCGAGGCCGACGGGGAGGATCTGCGCGCCCTCGCGTTGACGGCGCGCCGGGCACGGATGGAGAGGGTCCTCTCCGCCGTCGGTGCCGAGCCTGCCGCGTTCCTCCCGCCTGGCGCCACGGCTCCCGCCGGCGGTCCCACCGCGACGCTGTGGATCTCCCCCGAGGTGCCGGGCGTGGGGTGGGACGATCTGGCGGCCCGACGGGTCGAGTCGCGGCAGCGTGGCGTGGAAGGGCTGATCCTCAAACGCCGCGACTCACCCTACGGCAGCGGGCGCACCCGGGGCGACTGGTGGAAGTGGAAGATCGAGCCGCTCGAGATCGATGCGGTGCTGCTCTACGCCCAGTCCGGGCACGGCCGTCGCGCCGCGCTCCACACCGATTACACGCTCGGGGTCTGGCACGAGGGGCGCCTGGTGACGGTGGCGAAGGCCTACTCCGGCCTCTCCGACACCGAGATCGTCGAGGTCGATCGGATCGTCCGTGCGACCACCCGCGAGCGGCACGGCCCGGTGCGGATCGTGGAACCGTCGCTCGTCTTCCAGATCGCGTTCGAGGGGGTCGCGCCGTCAACGCGCCACAAGGCCGGCCTCGCGCTGCGGTTTCCGCGGATCGTGCGCTGGCGACGCGACAAGGGGATCGCCGATGCCGGTGGTCTGGCCGATCTCGCGCGGCTCTGCAGACCTCCGCTCGAGGTGGTCCCGTGAGTGGGGCCGCGGCCACGGCGCCGCACGAGGCCGTCGTCCGCCGGCTGCGCCGCTGGTTCCGCGAGCGCGGGTGGCGGCCGTTTCCCTACCAGGTGGAGGTGTGGCGGGCCGTGACGGCCGGGGAGAGCGGTCTCGTCCATGCCCCCACCGGCACCGGGAAGACGCTGGCGGTGTGGCTCGGGGCCTTGGCCCGCGCACGCCAGCGGCCCGCAGCGAAGGGGCCGCGCGTGGTGTGGCTCACGCCGCTGCGCGCCCTGGCCACCGACACCGCGGCGGCGCTCGAGGCCCCGCTGGCCGAACTCGCCCCCTGGACCGGTGGCCGCTGGCGCGTCGGGGTGCGCACCGGCGACACGAGCGCCGCTGCCCGGCGGCGCGTGCGCGAGGAGCGGCCCGAGGTCCTCGTGACCACCCCCGAGACACTCTCGATCCTCCTCTCGCTCGACACGTCGGCCGATCTCTTCGCCGGCCTGGAGACGGTGATCGTCGACGAGTGGCACGAACTGCTCGGCTCGAAGCGCGGCGTGCAGGCCGAACTGGCGCTGGCCCGGCTCCGGGGCCTCGCCCCCGGGCTCGTCACCTGGGGCCTGTCG
>SXGQ01697578.1_pt1 | contig 18597 bp, 10 predicted proteins | sample 3178371 | NCBI WGS metagenome assembly SXGQ01 (sample SAMN11356859, study PRJNA531348) | freshwater metagenome | isolation source: freshwater sample F1-20 | place: China: Fuxian Lake, Yuxi | collected 2017-12-25 | reverse complement strand
GGCGACGTGCGCAACCAATGCCGTGGGACCGCGCTCACGCCCGGGGCGGCGCGATGATCGGTGAAGGTGAGGCGGCGCTGGCGCGTTCCAGCCGGCACGGCCGGACGCGTGGTAGCGGTGCCCTCGATCGGCGCCTCGCCGGCATGCGTCAGGTCGTCGGGCAGATCGACGACAAAGACTTCGGCATGCGTCGAACCCGATGCGGAGGTAACGAGGCCCTGAAAGGCCAGGGCACGGGGCTGGCGCGTACCATCCGGCCGAAGGTAACCCTGTGTACCGACCCAACCCTCTTCAAACGCACGGCTGATTTCGTCGGAACCCGGCTTGGGTCGGGCGACGGTGCGGCTGACCAGAACTGAGAACGCATCGCCGTCATGGTTGCGTGGATGGGAAGACGGCACACGAACGGGGCCATTGGGAACGGAGATCCCTATGTTGCGCTGATTAGGCTCGTGCGCGACGGCGCGGGGGTCGGCATCGAGCCGGGCGAGCACCTCATCCTCGTAGGTGTAGCTCACCCAGCGGCCATCCGGGCTGAAGACGTGGACATGCGAACCGCCGCGGAGGGCGCCAGGAACAAAGGGCGGAGCATACGTCATGGCATCGAGCGGTCGGGCCGTCCCGGGTCGCGTGACCTCGACAACCGCCCCGCGCCTGCGTGTGAAGTGATACGTCCAGTCGGCGGTCGGGTTTTCCGGCCCGTGGATGAAGACGACCCGGGAATCAGCCGGGCTGTAGGTGACGACCCCGCAGAATGCACCCTGGGTGGCCTCGTATAGCCGCTGCACCGCGCCGGTCCGGGCGTGCACCCGCTCGATGAACCGGCCGTTAAAGGCATCGCCCGTGCGCACATCGTACACCAGCCACTGGCTGTCGGGCGACCAGCAGTTGATGTTGGTGAGGACATGCCCTTGTGCGGCGGAGGTCAGCTGACGTTCGATCGGAGTGGCGGCGAGAGTTGCGGCGGCGGTGGCCATGGCCAGAAGCGAAAGGAGGGCTTGCACGGGGAAGGAAGTCTCCACGCCCCGGAGCCGGGGCGTGGATCAAAGCGCAGTTGACCGTCTCAGTTTCGGCGAGGGAAAGGCAATGGCGTCCGCTTCTTCTCGAGCCAGACCTCGCTGATGCCGTTACCACTGCCATTGCCGCCGAGCCCGAGCTCGCGATTCCAGCTGAGCTTCAGGGTGCCGCCCTGCGTGGCGGAGCGGGGAATATCGAAGACTACCGGCGCGATCGGCCGCACGCGGGTAATATACGGATGGATCTCGGTCGTGTCATTGGCCACTAGGCGGATCTTGGCCTGCGAGTTGATGTCCGGATAAACAACGCGGACCTGATACTCGGCGTCTGGATCGAGTCCGGTGTAGCGGAGCGTCACGATGTTGTCAGTCAGGCCCCAGGCGTAGTCGATCCACGATGAACGCAGGGGCAGTGGGCGAACGCCCGGCTGGATGTGACCGTCGATCGGGGTCTGCAGGAAAGCGGGATCCAGCTCGGCCCCGAGTCCACGGTCGAGCCGCGGGGAGGCGCTGATGTTGCCCAGATCGTCGTAGAATCCGCCCGCGCCCGGACTCGTCCAGTTGGCAATCTGCTGCAGGCGCTCCAGTCGGGCTGATTCCTCGGGCAGTTGGCGCACCGCGGTGAATTGCTCATTCATCCAAAAGCGGTTGTTTAGCGGGTAGTCGAGGGTGTCGAGATTGGCGCCGCGGTTCTGGCCGATGGCGCGGTAGAGCGGCACGCTGAGCTTCATGTGAATGCTTTGGTACAATGCCTCGGCGAGCTGAAACGTCCGCGTGCGCCAGCCGAGCGCGACCGGATTGGTGACGGCCTGCTCAAGGATCTCAGAGGCCTCACCCATGGCCATCTCGGCGCCGATGCGGGATGACGCCCGTAGGACATCGAGCGCTTGGTTTTCGATCACGGTCTCGTGCAGGAGGCGGGAGCGCACGGTCGCGTCGAAATAGGCCCGGTAAAGGGCCATCTGGAAGCGCCAGTTCTTTTCGTCGGCCGGGGTGGCCGCTTTTTCCATGGCTTGGAACTGGGCCAGCGTAGTGTAAACACCGTCGTTGGTGAGGAGCGCTCCGGTCCAGTTCCGTTCAAGGGCGAGGATGCCTTGGGCGAAGTCGTCGGCGAGGCGTTCACTGATGAAGTAGCGTCCGTAATCACGCAGGATCTCGGTGATCGAAACATCGGGATTCCAACTCGTGCCGAACCAGATCGCCTTGTTAATGTCGTCGGTGCAGCCCTCGGAGTAGACGATGGCGCCGATGGTGTTGGGCTGCAGCCGGCGCACCAGATTCGCCATGTCATGCGGGCGGGTGGTGACGGGTTCGCGGGTCGAAGTAAGCGCAAACGCGCGGTCCCAGTTGGCAATTGGGTACTGGCAGTTGCGGGTGTGGGTGATGTCGGGATAGTAGCGCACGTCGTAGCGTGCGGGCACGCGCTTGCGGAACTCAGCAATGTCCATGTGCACCCACGGCGCAAAGACGGCGCCGGCCAGCCATGCGGGTTGGTTTTTTTCGAGATAGCTGAAAAAATAACTCATGTCCTCCTTGCTGAAACCCTGCGGGGAGAGCCACATTGTCAGATTCGGATGGAAGCGGCGGAGGCTCGCCGTCTGCTTCTCGAGAAACGGAAACATGAGACGCGCCGGTGTGTGGCCGGGATCGCCGCCGGGCACTAGAATCGCGTCAACCCGCGGGAGGGCGCTGACCACACCGGCCCACTCTTTGAGCGCGAATTCAACGGTCTCGGGATTACCGTAATCCTTATCGAGGGCCGGGTACCAGATCCAGACGTCGATCCCGTACTCGTCCGCCATCTTCGAAATCCCCGCCATCATCTCGATCTGCGGCCGCGGGAAATGCGGACTGTCGGCATCGTCATCCGTGCGGGGTGGAAAAATCTCCACCGCGTTGGCACCGAAAACGATCATATCGCGCATATAGCGTTCCCACTGGGGCAGGTCCCAGCCGGAATAGGAGTTGGGCTTGGGCCGGTAGGCCATCTGATGGCCCCGTAGGCGGTAGTGAGGGCTGGTGGTGACATTGATCGCGGCCATGAGGCCGGCCCGCGACGGGCCAAGGTGCAGCTTGCGGAGAAGGTGCCCGACGCCAAAGAGCACGCCGCGGGCATCGCGACCAGCGATGATGATCGTGGGGTTGGCTGAACCGGTCGCGCCCAGGGTGATGAGTTGATAGCCTTCGGGGCCGACCGCGTTTTCATTGAGTGCCGCCTCGGGCGCGCGGGCGCCGAGCAGCGTGCGCACTTCCGCGAAGCGCCCGACGATGATCGTCGCTGAGTCCCCGGCCGGCAGCGTATGGGCGACGGGCCATCGCACCAAGGTGCGTGATTCCGTTTCCTCAACCAACATGGCCACGGCTTTCTGTTCGGGGCCAGAGACGGTTGGCGGGGTGATGACAGTCGCCCGGGTCAGATCATAGCTCAAAGCTGGAAGTCCGACGTTACGATTGGCCGCAAATTCTTCGAGGGCAGCTGAAATCTGCGGTTGGGCTGAAAAAACCGTGGTGCATAATGCCGTGGCGAGACTCATGAGCGCTATGAGTCGATGGGTGGGGCGCAGGACAGGGGTATACATAAAAAAGCTAAGAGAACTTCAGACGGTGGTCGTACCCTCGTCGGTGGTGGCGCGGCCGGCGTCGCTGAGGTGTTGCCGGAGGGCATTCACTTCCGCGGTGAGCGTGGTGCGGGTGGCGATGATATCGGAGCTGTGGATAATGAAATTTGCGCCGGCCTCGCACCAACTGGCCTCCCGGGATGCAGACATCCAAGAGTGAATCCCAGCCCCGATACCGGCGGCGCGGGCGCGCCGAAAAACATACGTTACGGCCGCTTCGAATTCGGGCGTATCGTAGCGTTCCGGCTGGCCTAAGCTGCACGACAAATCATGGGGTCCGATGAGGACGGCATCGAGTCCGTCCACCGCTAGAATTTTATCTAGAGCGTCAATGGCGGGCACGCTTTCGATATTAACAATCAGAGAGTGGGCGCGATTCTGCGTGGCGACATAAGTCTCCAGTGCAGGCCCAAAGGGCGTTTGGCCAGAAAGTGCAGCCCGGAGTTTGGCGCCTTTGATCGGTCGACGTTTGACGGCTCCCACCAACTCGCGCACCTCCGCCGCGGTTTCCACGTAGGGAGCAATCAAGCCACACGCGCCGCCGTCGAGGATTTGGCAAGCGGCATAAGGATCCGGGGAGCCAATGCGGACGACCGGTGCGAGGCCGGCATAGCGGTAAGCTTGGCACATCCAGGACAGTTTTTCGCGGTCAATGGTGATGTGCTCGGTGTCGATGAAAACAAAATCCAACGGCATGCTGGCGAGCAGTGGCACCCAGCGGGGCGAAGTGGACGCGATCATCGTGCCATAGACACGCCGGCCTGAATGGAGCGCCTCGCGAAATTCAGAACCGTTCATTCAATTAAGGGATGACTCTGGGGCTGCCGTCGCGGGAGGAAGGGGGGTGAGGGTAAACTCGATTAGCACACGCGCCCGAGCCTTTGCGCAGTAGTGTGGCCCGGGGGGTTATCTCCGATCCAGCGAGGATCGACGGGTTCGGCGGCGAGTTGATAGCGCGTGTCGGTGGACAGGCGGAAGCGGTCGGTCTGGTTGTCGAGACTGCCGTGCACCAGCGTCATGTTGAATATCATGGCGTCACCCATTCGAAACTGCGGGGAGGTGAGCCAGCGGCCACCCAGGCTCTGCTGGAGTGCGATCGCGTTCTTGGACAGCGTGCCATCCCACCACTTCTTGCCCGCGGCGTAGTCCGCAGCGTCCTCGCGATTCGTGCAGTATTCGTCGACATCGCGCGACAGGTAGGGTTTGAGCGCCTCGCCCTTGCGATGGGAGCCCTCGAGCACGAGTAGGCCGCCCATCTGCAGGCTGACATCGCCGAGCGGAACCCAAGTCGTGTAGAGATCGTGTGTCCCCCTGCCCATGTAAACTAGATCGCAGTGGATCGCGCTGCCGAGGCCATGGCCTTTTGTGCGGAACCAGATGAAGTCAAAGTGACGGACCGGACCACCGAGGAAGGACTGGAAGAAATCATTGATGCGCGGGCCAAAGACGAGATTGCGCAGGAGCGGGTCGCGCTGGTTGAGCGGATTGCCCATCGCACGGCCCACTTCCCGGCCGTCGAATCGTGCCTCGTTTGGCGGAGTGCCCGCCTTGAGAAAGCCGAGTTTGGCGAGCTGGCCGGTCAGCGAATCACGGACCGCCTGCACCTCGTCTCGATTCCAAAACTCACGCAGGTAAAGGTAGCCGTCCTCCTTCATCTGCTGGTGGAGTCGGTCGACTGGTTCGTCTGCGGAGGACTCCTTAAGGAAGCCAAACGCGGCCGGACTCAGGTCGAGCGAAACGCCTTGGGCAAAAAGCTCGTCGGGGAGCTGCCCGGGAGCGGAGGCAGGATTTGGGATCATGAGCAACGGGGTTTCGACGCTCAAAAACGGTGCGATTGGGCCCCTGCCCGAGCAAGAAAAAACGTTTTAGCAAGGATGCGGTGCTCCGACTTTCCGTGCTTTTCTTGCCGCTGGTGCCCGCGCAACGCGTACGCCAGCGCCGGCGCGAGAGCAAAAGAAAGGGGCCGCGGCTACAAGATTAGCCCGCAGTCAGTCCAGCGGTCGCCTCCGGTGAAGACAGGCCCCAAGCAGCAAACAGCAGACAGAGTTCGTCCACGATGCCGCGATAGATCTCGCGCGACTGCGCGGAGACGAGCGCCTTGGGTGCACCGACCGCGAGACCGCGGGCCTCCATGCCGGCCGCGACGTTCAACGGGAACGGCAACCGGTCGATGACCCGGCCGATCACCTGAAGGCGCTCGAACGCTTCCTTCGTGTCCCCGGGCGCTCCTTCGCGGCAGACCCGGAAAAGATGAACCATGAGGTCGGGCGCAATGTTGACCAGACCTCCGATGCAACCGGTCGCGCCGAGCGAAAATACCTCGGGCAGCCGCGTGTCCGCGCCGGAGAAGACGACGAATTTTTTCTGCCGGCCGAGATCAATGAGCTCCTGATGGTAATCAAACTCGCCCCCACTCTGCTTGATGCCAGCCATCGGGGCGCGATCGGCGAACGCCGCGACCGTCGCGAGATCAATGCGGGTTCCCGTGAGTTCAGGAAAATTGTAGAGAAACACCGGCAGGCCCGAGGAGTCCGCCGCATTCAAAAAGTGCTCCAATATGTCGGCCTGCGAGCTCGGGAAGAAACCGGGCGACATGATCGCGACGGCCGGCAAGCCGATGCGCTTGGCGAAACGCCCGAGCTCGGTTACAACGTGCGGCCGAATATCACTGATGTTGGCGATGACCGGAAGCGGAGCAGCGAGCGTCGCGACGAGTTCCAGCGCCGCCTTGCGCTGATCGAGATCGAGATGCGGAAACTCTCCGGTGCTGCCCAGCCCAAGGATGCCATGCGCGCCGTACGCCTTGATGAAGGCGATATTCTGCGCCAGTTCACGCTTGAGCAGGTTCCGGTTTGAATCGGTCGGAAGCCAGAGCGCCGCGAGAATACCTTTGGTCGGAACAGGAATGGTCATGATAAAAGAGTTAGTCCTTGTCGCCGGCCGGTCGGCGGGCCTTGAAAAGTGTCATCGCGAGCAAGCCGGTCACCATCAGGATTGCAGTCCCCAAGACAATCGTGAGCAGGCCGTTGAACGGACTGCGCAACGCGTCGGGCAGTGAAGTCATGCGAGGCGAGAAGGTCATCCAAACGATGAGCGCGACTCCGGCGATCACCCCGCTCAAGGCGGCCCGGTTGCTGGCATTGGACATGTGTCCGAGCAGGAAAAGACCGAGCATGCCGCCACCGAAGATGCCGGCCATCTCCCACCAGATATCGAGGGCGCTCTTGATGCTGATCATGGCGAGCGCGGCTACGATGGAGCAGCTGCCAAAGAAAAGGGTGGAACCGTAGAGCACGCGCATCGACTCCTTTTCAGAGACTTTCGGTCGAAAATATCGGCCATAGATGTCCTTGAGGAAAAGGGTCGCCATGCAATTGAGGTTCGAGTCCATCGCCGCCGCGCAAAGGCCAGCGATGACAAGGCCGGCGAGACCGGCCGGAAGCTGTGTGCTGATATAGTGCGGGAAAACCGCATCGGCAACCGTACCGGCCGGAAGCAGCCCGGGCTGCACCTTATAAAAGACAAACAGCGCGGTTCCGATGAAGAAGAAGGCCGCGCCGATCGGGAGGTAAAGCAAGGCGCCAAGCCACACACTGCGCCCCGCTCCGCGGTCAGAGCTGGCGGTAATGTAACGCTGCACATAGCTCTGATCCACGCCGAAATTCTGTAGGTTGATCACGAGACCGTAGATCAGGACGACCCAGAATGTGGGCTGGGCCAGGCTTGAACCGAAGCTGCCGAGGCTGAACTTGTTCTCCGCAACCGCGACGGTGAAGATTTGCCCGGCGCCTTCCGGCATACCCGTGAGCAGCGTGACCACCACGGCCAGCGCGCCGCCGACCAGCACGATGGCCTGCATCACACCCGCCCAGATCACTGCCTCGGTGCCGCCCAGCAGCGGATAGATCATGATGACCAGCCCGGTACCGATGATGATCAGGCGGATGTCCCAGCCCGTGAGGGGAACGAGCGCGAGGCCGAGCAAGTAGAGGATGGTGCCGAGGCGCGCCACCTGCGTCATCATGTAGCAGGCGACCGCGTACGTGCGGGCCCATGGGCCGAAACGTTTCTCGAGATGGTGGTAAGCGGAGACCTCGCCGCTCCGGCGATAGAACGGAACAAAATAGCGGACCGCGATAAAGGCGGCGATTGGCAGGGTCAGCGCAAACACGAACGCGCTCCAGTCACCGGCGTAGGATTTCCCCGGATTCGCGAGGAAGCTGATGCTGCTCACATAGGATCCGAAAATCGAGAGTCCGATCGCCCACCCGGGCAGGGACCGGCCGGCCGACATGAACTGTTCGCTCTCGCGGTTGCGCCAGTAGAACCAGATGCCGTAGCCCACGACTCCGATGAGGTAGACAAAGATCACCGCAAGATCGATCCATGGCAGGGTTTTCACGCAGGAGGAAATTGAGGAGCGAGGGGGGAGCTCAAGCCGCAGCGGCCAGTTCGGGTTGACGGGGGGCGCGGCCGTTGAAACGGAGCCTATAGGCGGCTCGGATCAACGACGACATGTTTGATCTTCTCGCGGTTCCACGTGTACGAGATGTGGATGAGGCCATCGCGGGTTTGGATTACGGCGGGGTAAGCATAGCCATGCTGACGGGGCTCATCTTCCAAGGTGATGACCATCTGCCAGCTGACTCCGTCCTTCGAGACCGAGAAATTAAGCGGCCAGCGCACACCCCAGTCCTCATTGGCATCCTCGAGCGAGACAAAGGCGCCGCCGAGGGCGTTCGACTTGGGATTACGCGGGGCGCCGCCCGCCCGCTCGCGGAGGTTGTAGATGAGCACTTGGCGGCCGTCCCGCAGCGTGACCGCATCGCTGCCTGAATTCGGGTTGAAAAGGCCGGACGAGGCCATGGGGCTCCACGTACGCCCGCCATCCGAGGACCAACTGGTGGATAGCACCTTCTCTTTGGTGCGGCAGAGCAACTGCAGCCGGCCATCGGGATAGGTCAACAGGCTGCCTTGAATCGCGTTGAACTCAGCGGCGGTATGGATCGGGCCGACGATTTCCCAAGTCCGGCCGAGATCGCGGGTAATCTCGATGTGCGTGAGCCACGCCTTGGTCTGGGCGTTCTCCGTACTCGACGGCGCTATGATTGCACCATCGGCGAGTTGGACCGGTTTATTTTTGATCGGGCCCAGCACATCCTCGGGCAGACGTTGCGGCGCGCTCCAAGTGCGACCGCCGTCGTTGGAGGTAATGAGCATGCCCCACCAGGTTTCCGGCGTGGGACCGACCTTGTAGAAAAGCATAAGCGGCCCGTTCGCCGGCTGGAAAAGCACGGGGTTCCACGTCGGGTGGCGCTTGCCGGCGTGCTGGACGCCGTCGGCCACGCGCATGCCGGGCGTCCATCGGCCGTTCTCAAAGCGGGAGAGCCAGATGCAGACATCGGGATTGGACTCGGCGGTGCCACCAAACCAGGCGGCGAGCAGTTCTCCACCGCTGGTCTCGACGAGCGTCGAGGCATGGACTTGCGGATAGGGGCCGGTGTCGTAAATGAAACCTGAACGGACGACGGCGTCGTGCGCGGTGGCAGCCAGCGCCGGGCGGGCGGTTAGCACGGCGAAGGAGACCATCAGGATTGCAAGCGGGAGCGTAGGCATGGGAAAGCGAGGGGGCGGAGGGCAGGCAAAGCAAAATCGGGGTGCCGCCGCTTTTGGTCGGCGACACCGCGGGTCATGATTATTGAGCACCTCCGCCGTGGTAGAGCGGCAGAAACGAATCAGAATCGACCGCTGATGCCGATGCTCAGGCGCGCGCCGTACAGCTCGGACATGTCGATCCGGTAAGTGTCCTTAGTGTACCAAGAGGGCGATTTATTGAAGACGTTAATCACGTCGACGTAGACCGAGAGGGCTGAGCTGAAGCGATAGGACACATTGACGTCCATAGTCGGATCATCGGTGACAAAGCGCGACAGCTGCGGGTTCGGGTTGAGACCGATCAAGTACAAGCTCTTGAAGTTGTAGCGGACGCTGGTGGAGATGTCCTTCCAGGAGAAAGAAACGCCGCCGTTGCGCGCCTCGGGCACGAAGCCGGCCAGCTGGGTCGAACCACCCGAATAGGTGCCCGAGGTCTCCAGCTTGGTGTAGTTGGCGAAGACCGATAGGCGATTGAAGGGGGCTCGCAACATAGTTAGCTGCTGGCTGTAATTGATCTCAACGCCTTCAATCTTGGCCTTTCCGAAGTTTGTCTTGGTCGAAAGGGTGTAGTCAACGTACTGGCCACCGAAGCCGTTGTTGGCACCCGTGCCGATCTCATCAATGAACGAGGCGATGTAGTCCGTGATGTCCTTTCGGAATACGCCAACCGAGATGACACCGACCGGATTTAGGTAGTACTCCGCGGAGAAATCCCAATTTTGGCTGAATTGCGGGAGCAGGTCGGTGTTGTTGACCACCACGGTGCCAAGCGAACCTGCTTCGCTGGCGCCACCATGAGTAACGGTCGTGGCAGGCGTGATGTCGCTGATCGCAGGACGCGCGCTCGACGTCGAATAGCTGGCGCGGAAGAGAAGGTTCTTACGGGGCTCGTAGCGCAGGTGCACGCTCGGGAAGAGCTTTTGATAGCTACCCGTCTGGGTCGTCTGCGGAACCAGCGGCTTGAGCGGATCAGAGAATGAGCCCGTCGCCGTGACATCTGTCTTTTCGACGCGCAGGCCGGTAAGAATGGTGAGAGGCTTCATGTCGATCGTACCCTGCAGGTACGCGGCGTATACATCCTCACGGGCTTTGCTAGCCAGCGGGCGCTGGCTGACTGAGGTACCGCGGGGACGGAAGTACGAGGGATTAGTCATGCTGAGCCCCTTGACGATGTTGTAGTCGAGGGCATCGCGGACCGACATGGCCCCATTGAACATGCCGTAGCTGCCATTGGCATCGATAAAGCGACCGATCTCATCATCATTGCGTCCCGTCGCCGGGTTGAGACCGACGACGCCATCTGCGCCCACATAATCCCAATTAGGGCGCCAGCGGGACCAAATACGATCCTGGCTGCGGTAACCCAGGCCGGCCTGGACCTTAACGGGGTAGCGGAAGTGGTTCAGCTCTTTAGTGTATTTGGTGCCGAAAGAAACGATGTCCTCTTCCGTGCGATCCGGCTGCTCGAAGCGCTCGCCGTTGTAGAGGCTAAAATCCGTCCCTTTGCTGATCGATGCCGACCCCATGCTTTGAGTGTAGGTTGGGCGCTCTGCGTTGGTGGTATCGATCTTGATTCCAATGCCACGATTAGTAGCCGTGGCGCTAAAGCCCTGATAGTTGTTGTCGAAACTGGACGGATTGGACGAGGCTGAGAATGCAAGGCTGGAGTCAGCCCAGGTTTTCTCCACATCGAAGGCAATTTTGAGCTGCTTCGAGCGCTTGGTCTCCATGGCGGTCTGGTTCAGCCAGGTAGCGTTGAGCAACTCGGTGTAGCCCTTCCGGAAGTCAGGGGCGACGCCGGCGGCGGCGCCAGCCGTGGTGCGCGGTATGGCACCGGCCTCGATCGCGGCTCGGCTTACGACATTATAATCTGCTACGTTGCGGTTACCAGAGGCGGAGCCCACGAAGTTGCGCCGGACCATGTCCTGATTGTAGCGGTTGATGACCGTGCTGAGGGAAACTTTGAGGGAACTGTCGGGGCGGTACTCGAACTTGAGGCCGAGGCCGGAACGCTGGCGCTCAGCAACGTCATTAAGCTCGCGAGCGCGGGTGTTGCGGTCATCGGTCGCGAAGTTGTATTCCATCTGCACCCGGTCGCGGGTATTGGTCGTCTTCGTGTCGCTGAGTGACAGGGAAACGGCGAGTTTCCGCTCTGGGCCAAAGGTGTCCATGTAGGAGAAAGCCATCGTCGGGCCCCAGCCCGGCGACCACTTGCCCTCGCGGTAGGTGTTGACCGATCCGCCAGCCCGGTAGGTGATGACGCGATCGGTGAAGTCGAATGCTGACTTGGTGATGAGGTTGACGGAGCCACCGAGCGAGTCGGCCCACATGTCGGGCGTGCTCGCCTTAGTGACCTCGATTTCTTTGATGAACTCGGATGGGATTTGGTCAATCAGCGAGGCGCGATCGCCCTGGGGCGAGAAGCCCGCGATGGCGGCCGATGTGCGCGTGCCGTCGAGGGTGACGGCATTCAGATCGGGCGGCGTGCCGCGGAGATTGATGCCGACGATGTCACCGGCCTCCTTGTTGACGGAGACGCCGGGCAGGTTTTGCAGAAAGTTGCCGACGTTGCCGTCCGCGACATTGCCGAAGGTGTCCATCGAGACGACGTTCACGAGATTCTCGGCATTGCGCTGCTTCGTGATCGAGGCGGCGTTGCCCTCGCGGAGACCTGCGACCGTGAATTCCTCCAACTGGTAAACCTTGGTGCTTAGATTGACGAGCGCCTGCTGGGTCTTGCCCGCAATGACGTCAATCTCTTGGCTGCCGTCATCCAGACCGGCGTAGGTTACGTTAATGATTTGCCGGCCGGCGGGAACGCGCAGGAGCGTGAAGCTACCATCGCGTTCGGTGACAGCACGGAAAGAGGTCCCGGCGACGGAGACCTGCGCGCCTTCGAGGAAGGCGCGGGTGTTGGCGTTTTTGACTCTGCCGACCACGGTTCCCTCGGCGCCCTGAGCACGGGCGGAGTTGGAACCGGAGGCGAGCGCAAACACAAACGCGGCACAGCCGAGCAACATGCGGGTAAGGATTCTATACATTTCCATAGTAGGGTAATCAGTTCTGACCATTACGATTGCGGGGTAGCCTGTGCGTCCAAGTGGGGAAAAGACGCGGGGAACAGGATCGTTGCTAAAACGTTTCAACATTTACCAACGTTATGTCAAGGGATTTTGATCGCAGAATTCAACCCTACTCCCCTCCCCTAGCTCCTAGCCGAAGATCGGCCTGCGGGCCTAGCCGATGGGTCCGGTTGACTCGCGCAAGCGTTCGACGACCGGCACGGTCAGCCGGAGCAACCCTCTCTTGGCCACGCCAATGCGGCGCAGCAGCATTCGAGCGGCGGCGTGAGCAAGCTCGCTGTGGGAGACGCCGACGGAGGACAGGGGCGGATCAAAGAAGGGAGAGATCTCGTAGTCACCAATGCCGACCACGGCGATGTCGCCAGGGATCGTCTTCCCCGCCCGCTTGATCGCCTGAAAGGCGCCAAGGGCGAGGCCGTCCGTGACGGCGTAAAGTCCGTCGAGAGGAATGCCACGGGCCAGAAACTGGGCCATGGCCGCGCGGGCGGCCTCTTCGTTGAGGCCGCTGGCGACAATTTCACCGGCCGGGGGCAGCCCGGCCGCACGGACGGCCTGCAGGAAGGATTCCACGCGGCGCTGCGTGGTCTGGGTGAGCGGATGGCCGTAGAGCACGCCGAGTTTCCGTCGCTCAATCTGCATCAGGATCGCCGCGGCCTTGTGTCCGGATTCAGGGTCCTCGATCACGCTAGGGTAGTCCTGCACGGTGCGATTCACGAGTACGACCGGATAGGGCAGGACGTGGTCTAGGAGAAACCGGTCGTCTTCGGCGGTCGTATTCGTGAGGATGGCCGCGTTGAAATGCTCACCGGTGAGCAAACCCGGCAATTCATGCAGTTTACCCGCGTTGAACATCTCGATCACGAGCGAAAACAAGGGGCGCCGGGGATTATCCGCCTCCTCGGCCGCCGCTTCGCGCAGGGCAAGGATGAAGTGGTTGATGACGGGCAGCGGCGCCTGAAAGCTCGTGATGATCGCAATCATGATCGTGTTCTGGGCTTCGCTCCCTCCCCGCAGACGACGGGCATTGATGTTCGGCAGGTAGCCGAGTTCGGCCACGGCGGCACGAATCCGCCGCACGGTGTCCGCCGCGATGCGGCGTTTCTCGTGGTGATTATTTAGCACCGAGGACACCGCCCCGATCGAGACGCCCGCACGCCGAGCGATGCTACGCACGGTTACCCTCACCGGGACCGGCGGAGTGTCATTGGAAGCGCGTTTGGCCATGCCTTCTTATTTGCTACCATTCAAGGCACCCAAAGCAAGGCGCGAGCCCGGTGCATCCCGGATCTTCCGCCAAACTAAGGCAGCCGGATAAGCCAGACCTCGGCCACCTGCACTCCCCTGCCAGTACCGCCAACGCCGGGAGGTCGCGACCAAGTTAGACGGAGCGAGCCGTCCCGGGTCGCCTCGACTGGAACCGTAAACTCCAGCGGCCGAACTTCGAGATCCTTGGCCTGCATCGGATGAATTTCATGGACGCCGTCGGCCATCAGCCGGATCTGGGACGCCACTTCACTGCCATAGACCACGCGTAGCCTATAACGCGACCGAGGATCCAGTTGCTCGTAAAGCATTTCGAGCGGCTGATCATGCAGTGCCTCGGCGAACGTGGAGGACGATACGCGCGCGACGGGCGGGCCTTGAATGCGGGACGACACGCCGCTGTGGCGCGGGGCGATGTGCATCAGCGGCGAACGCTGCCCGGCAGGATCCTCGGCATAGCTGATTCCGTAGCGCAGCAGGTGGGGCTGCGCGGCGATATTGCCTAGGTCATCATAGAAACCTCCGGGACCGGGATTGCTCCATCCGAGAACGCTCGCGATGCGCGCGAGCCGTTCGGGCTCGGTGGCCAGACCGCGGATCTCCGCGAGCTGAGCGCGCAGCCATGGCACGTTGCCGACGGGAAAATCAATGAGGTCGAGGTTCGCGGCGCGCCGGGTGCCGATCGCCTGGTAACGCGGAACACTCAACTGCATGCGGACGCTCTGGAACAGTGCCTCCGCGAGTTCGAACACCCGGGCCCGCCACTCGCCTCCCGGGCGGACGGCTGGTGCCAGCAGCAGGGGCTCCGCCGCATCCAGCGCGGCGTGGCTGCCCAATTCTCGGCCACGGCGGAGCGCGGCAAGAACCGCCTCCTCTTGGGCGGTCTCAGCGATCAGGCGCGCCCGAATCGTGGCATCATAATAGGCGCGGTAGAGCGCACTCTGGAACCGCCAGTTGGAAAGCATGGCCGGGCGGGCCGTCCGCTCCATCTCCTGAAACTGCACCAGAGTCGTGTAAACGCCGTCATTGGTCAGCAATCGGCCCCGCCAGTTGCGTTCCAGCGCCAGCAGGCCTTGGGCAAAGCCCTCGCCTTCCGCCGTTCCAATGAAAAAGCGGCCGTACTCGCGGAGGATCTGCACGACATCCGCCTGGGGATCCCAGCCGAGACCGCTCCAGACGAACTTGTTTACGTCATCCGTACAGCCTTCGGAGTAAGTGAGGAAACCATGTTCCGCCGCCGGCTGGACCCGCCGGAAGATCGCCGCCTGATCCAGCGGCCGCGGCATGATTGGTTCGCGATGCAGGGTGGCCGCGAGAGCAAAATCCCACTCCGGCACCGGGTACTGCGCCGCGAGGGCATGCGTGATGTCCGGATAAAACCGCAGCTTGTAGCGGGCGGGAATCCGCGCCCGGAACGCCTCAATGGTGTCGCTCTGTTGCGGCGCATAAACGATGCCCTCCAACCACGGCTGATCCTGCGCAATAAGCTCATAAAAATCCGTCATCCAGTCGCCGCGAAACCCCTGCGGCGAAATCCACATCTTTGCTCCCGGGTGCAGCTGCTGCAGCTGGGCGGTATGCCGGGCCACCAGTGGGAAAAGCACCTTCGGCGGGGTGTGCCCAGGGTCACCGCCCGGCACAAACATAGCGTCGACCCGGGGCAGACGCCGCAGGACGTCCCCCCACTCCTTCAACGAAGCCTCGACTATGGCGGGGTCGGCATAGTTTTCATCGAGCGCCGGGTACCAGAGCCAGAAGTCGATACCATACTCTTGGGCGATGCGCGACTGGTGCTCCAACATCTCAATCTGCGGCAGCGGAAAATGGGGACTGTCGGCCGCATCGTCCGTGCGGGGTGGCATGCCCTCGATCGCGTTGGCGCCAAAAATCACGAGGTCGCGAATGTACTCCTCCCACTGGGCGACATCCCAGCCGTCATAGGAGTTCGTCTTCGGTCGATAGCCGAGTTGGTGCCCGCGGAGCTTGTAGGTCGGGGCGGTCTCGAGGACTAGCCCGGCCGTCACCGACGCGGCGCCGCGCCCATACTCCATCAAGCGGAGCAGGCGACCCGCGCCGTAAAGCACGCCTCGCGCATCATTGCCCGCAATCACGATGCGGCCGGCGGACGTCACCAGCCGATAGCCCTCCGCTTGCCTTGCGCCGGGACCGGTTACTAACCCGGCCAGATCGGGGAACGCCCGCGCGAGTGCCTCGCGCTGGCCGAGATAAATGATCACCCCCCCACCCGCCGCCGTCTTGCTGACCGGCCAGGCGAGCTGGCTGCGCTTCTGCGTCTCCTCAAGGAGCATCTGGGCCGCTTTGCGCTCAGGTCCGGTCATGTCCGGCGCGAGGACCAGACGGGCTCCCGCAAGATCAACCCGCGCCTCAGGTTCCTCCTCGCTCCGCCCGGCGTGGGCAGCCCCGAGCGCGAGCGCGAAAACTAGGCAACGTGAGAGTGCGGAAACGAGGCGGGGGCGAGAGGCGGCAATCAGGGCGAAAACATTCATGGGATAGGGCGGGAGCGGACACGCAGAGCGGGCGAGTAAGGGGTTTTGATTGGCATTTTGCGGGGAATCCAAAATTTGCGGCGGCCTTGCGTAACGGGAGGAGAAAGCTGAAGCAGCCATGTTCAGAGCCTATTCAGATTTATCAGCCAAGCGCCTCTTCAGATTAGCGGCCCGCCGCCGAAAATCCGCTTTTTCATGAAACTTTTTCGGCCGCTTTCGCCAACGGCGGAACTACCTCCCTGATCCGATCCCCCGAAAATCTAATCTCCTGCAATCACGCAATAGTGACGCAGACTCTGCGGATCGCAAACGCTGAGCAAGGACACGGGGTGAGGCCCTAGCGGGAGAACATTACTTCCAGGCGGACGGATCGAAGACGGTCGTAGCTATATAGCGGAAGGGCTTGGCGCCGGGCTGGCCCACGTTGTTCCAATAGTAGATAAGAATGAGCTTACCATCGGGGCGCTGAGCCATCACCGGATAACCAACGTCGCGGTTGGCGCCGTCTCCGGAGCGAAGGGGGATCTCGTTGCCCCACGATTTTCCTTTGTCTGAGCTTAGGCGCATCGCCATGCGAGAACCGTGGGCGCTACGGTAGGCGTAAGCGAGGGCGAGGCGGCCGTCCTTTAGGCGGAGTAGCGCGGGGGGCGAGCCACCGTGGCCGGTGTCGGCGACGGGGTCCTTCATGCGCTGCCAAGTCACCCCGTTATCGGGCGACAGATGGGCGGTCATTAAGTCGAGGCTCGTCCCGGTGCGGGTGCGGATCGTGGTGTAGAGTTCGGTGGGGGAGAGCCGCTCGGAGGAGGGCATGATGTCGAAGCCGGCATGTTCCTCGCCGAGGTAGCTGAGAAACTGCCAGTTCATGCCGCCGTCGATCGTTCGGACGCTGGCGACGCGGCCCTCCTTCTTGTTGGCCTTGGCGGTCGTGATCAGCGCGGTGAGACTGCTCTTGCCATCGACGAAGTAGTCGTTGCGCGTGGCAACCCCGGCGGTCCCGAGATTCGGGAAGGTGAAAGGCCCGTTCCAGGATTTACCCTTGTTGTTGGAGTGGTAAAAGATCGAAGGACCGTCGTCGTTGTTGTTGAGACGGACGAAGGCGAGGACGAACTCCGGGTGGGTGAAGTCCATCGGCTGGTCGAGCGCCTTGGCTACGACGGCCTTGTCGGCAGCAATGGTGTGGTCATAGGCGATGGCCTTTTGGCCCGCGTCGTAAGCGTCCTCGATGGACCACGTTTTGCCGCCGTCGAGGCTGCGCGCGTACTTGTGGCGGGCGGACTTCTGATCGTAAGTGTGCAGACTGCGGCTCTCGGCGTATTTGGCCTCGACGAAGCCGACGAGGATTTCGTTATTCCACATCCAAATACCACCATTGGCGGGCCAAGCGGCAAAGCGGCCGTCCTGCTGGTAGAGAATAGAGTGCTCAATACCCGCTCCGGCAGGAGCGGCCGGAGTCTGGGCGTTGGCCGATAGGGTTGTGCCGAAGCTGAGAGCAAGGGCGAAGAGGGTAGATCGAGTTGGGGAGAACTTCATGACGGGGTTATGATGCAGTGGAGGACGCGGGGCAGGAATATGCGTAGCAGGGGGTAGGTTCGCTGGGCGTCGGCTAATTTTGCTGCAGGCGATGGGGCCTAATAACCGGTGGGTTCGAGGTGTGAAAGTAAACGGGCTGAGTCAACCCCGAAAGGAAGCCCCGCCTCTTAAGGACTTTCACGGTACCTCGAGCCGAATTCGCTCCGTATTTCCGATTTCAATACAGCTCGCTTAACTGTTCGCTGCAGGCGGCGGACGCAGTTCGCGCCATCCCTTCGTCGTCGTCGCACCCGCTCATTTTGTCCACGGCCGCGCGCGGTCCGCGAAGTTCTCGCGTCGCTTCTTCAAGCCACACGGCCCAAGCAGCCGAGTTGATGCAGCCCCGGCCCCACGTTCGTCCGGCGCGGTCCAGCATCGAGGCACGCGCATCCGTCGGCGTTCTTCGTTCCTTTTTTCCGGATCGGGTTTGCTCTCTCTGGCGGCCCCTCCGTACGGTTCCCCGCTTCGCGGCCGGGATCCGTTTGGTTCCTCCTTAAAAGGAATCCTCCCAACCGGCCCCTGGTCCCGGTCGGCACCCCCGCCTTTTGGCGAGAGAGCAATCCCGCTCCTCAAATCAAAAAAAGGAACTCAAATGAAAACGCCAACCGCTCCCGTCGCCTCGCAAACCACGACCGCTCCTGCCAATCCCAAACGTCCGGTGAAGACCTTTCGCCTCGGCCCAATCAAAGCCGCCGTGTGGGCGAACGAAGCCGACCAGAAAACCTTCTACAACGTAGCCATCACTCGGACTTACCAAGACGAACAAAAGCAGTTCCACGACACCAACAGCTTCGGCCGAGATGACCTCCCGCTCGTCGCCAAGGTCGCCGACCAAGCCCATACGTTCATCTTCGAACAGCTCGCGGCTTCGAAATCCGACTCGCGC